>Ga0180430_10001277_pt1 | contig 24902 bp, 10 predicted proteins | sample SS_ome_9_FD_132999 | JGI IMG/M metagenome (GOLD analysis project Ga0180430, IMG submission 132999) | Hypersaline lake sediment archaeal communities from the Salton Sea, California, USA - SS_1_S_2 metaG | ecosystem: Environmental > Aquatic > Non-marine Saline and Alkaline > Hypersaline >... | reverse complement strand
GAAAGTTTTGTTCAACCTGTAAAAACTATTTTAACATTAATTAAGACAATATTTGATTTAGTGAAAGTATTACTTAAAGATTCCAGTAGTGCATTACAAGTAGTACTTGAAAAAGTACAGACTGTGATAACAGATTATATTAATGATTTAGGTTCTACTGGAATATATATGCTTCCAATTTATCCCCGGACAAATTATTTTGATCCAAATATTGAAGCTCAATCTGGTTTTCAAAAATTTATTGCTAGTATTGGTGGAGGAAGCGAAGCATTTAAAAAGAAAATAGTAGATTCATTTGATGACATTTATGACAGTAGACGACCACAATTTTCAGATTCATCTCAAGTTCTTGCATATATTATTGCTATTGATTCTGGAAATTTTGCTGATGTAATTGAAGGTGTATTATCATTACGTAAAATCTTTTCATCACTTGAATGGGAATCTGATGTTCAAGCGCCATCTAAATTAGAAGCTCTTACAGGTGATAAAAGTGCAACTTTACGATGGGAATTACCTGAATTTATTACTTTTAATCTTGCAGGATTATTTAATGAACATAAAATTGTAGATTTAATTTATGGATTTGAAATTTATCGAGGTGATAGACAATCGCAATTAATAACAGCGACAGAAGATAATTATTCGCATGAGAATAGAACAACAAAAATTTATTCAAAAGGTGATATAATAAACTTTGCTACGAATCAAAAAGTTGAACCTATTGCAAAGGTTAAAATTACGGGTGAAACAGAAGACATTAAAGGTGCGAAAGGTTCAGGTGACATAACATACAGTTATTTTATAAAGAATTTTGCTGTTGGTTGGAAACCAGAAAATCAAGAGGCAGTTCGGTCTATTGGATTTGAATATATTGATTCGGGTCTTGAAAATGGTAGAAGTTATTATTATTATGTTCGTACAATAATGAGTGATAAAGATGGCAGCCCAGCTAGTCCTTTGTCTAATGAAGCAACAGTTACTCCTAAAAAGATAGAACTTTCTGTTGAAGAAGAATTTTTAAATAGATGCTCAAATTTTACATGTGTTAAAAGTAGAGATTTAATTACTGAGATTAAAATTTTAAATCAACCAAAAGTAAAAATGATTGAACGTACAGGCATAGTTCAGCAATCAGGAAAAAGAACAGAAAAAGATAAAATTCAGACTGATGCTGGTAAGCAGCAAGTAAATGTGTTTTCTTTTATAATTAATGATGAAACAATTGATATAAATCAATTAAGAATTCGAAATTTAACTCGAACAAGTTCGAGAATTAATGACGACTCAACATTGAAAATTGATACGTCAAAGTTTTATGATCCTTCGACAAAATTATTTGAAGATAAATGGTTTGAAACAGGTCAAGTGTCTAGTGCAGAAAAAAATACATATTTTTCAATATTAGATGAAACAAAATTAGTATTAGGATGGGATTTAATTGCGACTCGTGCACCCGGAAAAACTATTATTACGATTAGTGATGTTTCGAATATTGGATATCAACAAAATGATCATATTGTAATCGAATATTATAAAAATGAATATAGTGCTGCTTGTAAGAAAAGTTTAAAGTATTTTAATGAAGTAACATGTGCTAATGGGACAACGAAATGTGATCAAAATAAAAATAAGCGGTGCGCATATCATGGCGGAACTGCTTGTTTGAATAATGGATATACATTAAAATCTAAAAATAGATGTATACCAAATAGATTATTATTTGATGCAACATTTTGTCAAGATGGAACTAGTGGTGAAGGTGGTAATGTCAAATTGTCGCATAAACCATTTAGAAATGATCCGAATACTTGTATTTCTACAGATGCAGTTTGTGCCGGATATACTCCATGGGATGAACAGACAGTTGGAACATTTCCAAACTGGAAAAGTTTTACTGCACGTGCATTGATTAAGCCTGTAGATGAATTTATTGAAAATCTAAATCAATGGGTTAATCGAGAATTGGATGCAGTACAAAAAGGATCATCAACAGTTGAAGATTTTATTGATTTATTGGGAGCTAAAATAGAAGCGTTAGAAGAATTTATTGATAGAATATTAAAAATAACAGACACATTGTTATCAATTTTTTCAGCAAATGCAGGCTTTCATATACTTGAAATCGAATTAGATTCTGGAGGTATTGAGAGAGTAAAAAGGCTTGTTCAATCAGCTGAGGGTGGACCAGATTCTGGTTCAAATGGATTTACTGCAGGTGTAGTATTATTAGCAGGAGGGTCTGAAATTAGTACAATTGCCCAGTTTTTAAAGCTGTTCTTTTAAGACGAAGACACAGTTTGATAATATGCTGTAATTATAAAATCTTTATTTGAGTGTAATACTGTGGAGGACATTAAGTATGGCATTTGATTTTTTAGGCACGTTTACGAAGCAAGATATTGACAATTTGCAAACTTATTTACAAAGTGAGCTTGATAAGGTTGACGCGCAAATTAATTACATGCTTATGGAGCAAGATAAATTACAAAAAACAATGATAAAAACAATAGAATTCGCAAATAAGAAAGGTATTAAATTACGACAATTTGATCAAACATTTTTTCGAAAAATTAAATCTAAGATAGAAGATACTGATACAGCTATTGCTGTTCAAAAAATTAAAGAACCATATTATTTGAATATTAAACGCCGTGATGATTATGAGCATAGAATTAGAAAATTTATGGATAAGATAGAACAAATTCAAGAACGTATACATTTTTTACGAATATCAAAATCTGAATTTAGATCAAATTTTGAATTTGTTAATTCGATGTTTGATTCTTATCATTTAAATTTAACAGTTGAAGAAGAGGTATAATGTCATTCGATACTAAATTGAAACGATATTGTGATCATAGAGTCATTGAAGAAGATCATATTGTTGATGTTGATCAGAGAACCGTTTATTTAAATAGACCTGTGAGTAATATTGATAACATTCTTGTTAGAGTCAATGGCGTTAAATGGGATAAAAATAATAAAAGTGAGATACTAAATACTGAAGATGTTACATCACAAGTAACAAGTTCAAATAATATTTTTGTTGTTACAAAGATACCAATATATGATGGTTCGAATAAATTACGAAAAGCAGAACGTAATGTTGATATCGTTGTTGAAGTCGAAGTTTTTGACGAAGATGTATCAGCGCAATTTACTGGCACTGATAATTTTTTAGTCACACAACATAGACCTTTATTATCAAAATATAACATTTACGCGACACAATTATCACGTACAGATGTTATTGTAAAAGTTGATTCTGGTAGCGGTCCTATAGAAGTAGAAGTTGATAGAGTAGAATCTATATTTGGTAAAATATTTTTAAAAGAAACACCTAATGAAACAGATATAGTTACTGTAACATATTCATATAAAGCTAGGATATTATCGTTTAACGCTGATTCAGGCTCAATAACTATTAGAGAGACGCCGGTAATCGGGCAAAATGTACGTATTAATTATTATCATTTAGCAAATGATGGCTGGACAATAATTTATAATGAAGAATTAAAATTAAATGTGATTACTTTTGATAGATTGAAACAAACAAATATTGTATTAGTACAAGATGAAGATGTATCAGATCAATTTCAAAGACAAGTAAGTCAAAATTATTTTTTTACTAAAAATAGTCCTATTATACCACCTCGATCGCAAATGAATACTGACCCTTCACGAACATTAACGACACAAATTGTTGTTAAATTAAATGGTGAAAGAATAACGCCTCGTTCATTAGACGCTATTTCTGGAAAAGTAGTTTTAGGATTTATACCTAAAACTACTGATGTTTTAACTGTGACATATCATTATTTAAGTAAAAATCCAGCAGATATTATCTCTATTGATTATAGTGTCTCACCTAGAAATTGTAAAAAATGTAAGCGTACAGGTCAACTCAATGATTATGATTATGATGCTAGAGGTGAAGTGATAATTGTTGAGCGCGAAGCAAAAATGTTGCAAGATTTATTAAAGATGACTATGGCAATCAAAGGCTCAAATACTGCGCATCCATGGTGGGGGACATCATTAGTATCTTATATTGGCACAGCGCATTTTCCCGAATATTATGAAGTAAAATTTAAAGGCGAATTAATAGATGCAGGTGAAAAAATTAGAGATTTACAAATTCAACAAGCACAATATCAAAATGTTGTCGATGAAGAATTTTTTAGTCATTTAGATAATATTATGGTTGAAAGAAATGATACTGATTTTAATTTTTATGAGATAGAAGCACTTGTTATTTCTCAAGCTGCGACAGCTATTCAGCTTGATACATCTTTAGAATTTAATAAACCATTGTTTGAAAGGTAATAGAATATGGCAGTACCTACACAGCCAACTGGTATTTCAACTGAAGCTGCAGGTAATTCAATAATTATTCGCTGGTTCGAAAATCCTGAGTCTGATATAAAAGGATACAATATTTATAATTCAACGACATCAGGTGGTGGAGTAAGTGGGTATGTTAAATTAAATTCTGAATTAATATCACTTCATAGTTCAATTGAAGAAGTCGCAGAAAACAGAACAGAAACAATAAAAAATATTGGCGGATCAAGAACTACAACGATCGTTGAAACAATTACTGAAGTTAAAGTGTTTTCTTTTAATCATACTGATTTACTTGATGATAAAAGACAATATTATGTTATTACAGCTGTCAATAATGGTGATGAAGAAAGCATCTATTCAATTGAAATATACGATAAACCATTAGTAATAACAACAGCATTAGTCAATTTTCCTGTAAGAACAACAAGTGATGTTACTAGAGGAATGATCGATACATTACTTGAACGTCACCCTGAAATTGATGTTAAACCTGCAACAATGACTCGTGATATACATATTGATCCTCATGCTTATGAATTTGGCTATTTATATATTTATATTAATTTTCTATCACGATCGCAATCATTTTTAACATTACTTGAAATTGATGATCCTGACAATACAGGAAAATCAATAGCAGTATTTGATTCAACTTATAAACAACAATTACAACTAGCTTTACAATTAGAATCAGAAGAAGAAGTCCAGAGTGTAATTGATTTAGCATTTGATAAACTTGCAGGTAATGTTAAAGTATATAGAAATTCTGCAGTAAAATCTACAGGTCAAGCAGTATTTTATACAACTATCGAACCATCAGCTACAATAATAATACCTGCAGGTACTGTAGTTTCTACAACTGCGACATCTTCTAAACCAGCAATAAATTTTGAAACGATATCTGAGGCTCAAATGATCGTTGAATCAATTGATCAGTATTTTAATGAAGCTATGCAGAGATATGAAATTACTGTTACAATTAAATCAATTGAAGCGGGAGAAAATACAAATGTTGGTGTAGGTACAATCGTAAACTCTACATTATCTGATTTACAAGTGACAAATGATCAACCTACGCAAAATGGTGGTGATGTTGAAAGTAATACAAGTCTAGCGAACAGAGCAATGTTAGCTTTTACTAATTTAGACGTGGGCACTAAAGATGGTTATTTACGAACAGCAATTGAAACGCAATATGTTGAAGATGTTTTAGTAGTCGACGCAGGTCATTCATTAATGCAACGCGATATGGATCCTGTTCGTGAAATGCATGTTTTTGGTAAAGTTGATATTTATTTTAAAGGAGATGTACCAATCACATATACTGAAACATTTGGCTTCTTATATGAAGGTAATTATAGAGAAGATGTCGATGTTATTGACGCTGCTGATCAAAGAATTCAAATTATAAACACTGATATAACAGATGACAGTCCAGTATATTTAGTACAAGAAGTAATAAATGTCGTAAAAGCAGAAGCATATGATTTAACAGGAAATTATACATTATATAAAAATGCTGTTGAATTACAAAAAAGTGCATATAGTTTAGATTTAGAAACAGGTAATATTGTATTAAATAGTGCACTTGTTGCAGGCGATAGTATAACAGCTGACTATGAATATAAAATTCCTGAAACAAATGAAACTGTTCTTGCTGCTGCTGGTGGTGGAGAAATTTTTGTTTATCTTGACATACCATTAACATTAAGTAAACCAGCTAATATTTTTAGTGAAGTGATATATTTATATAGAGAAAGTACATTTTCTGTTAGTCCTTCATCAAATATTTTAACAATTTTGCCCGAACATGTTTATCACACTGGTGATATTGTAAATATTGCCAGCACTGATTCGCTACCTTTGCCATTGATAGCAGACACTGATTATTATATTATTAAAGAATCAAATACCGAGATAAAGCTTGCTACTTCATTAAATAACGCTAATATGGGTATTGAAATTGATATTCTTTCGTCAGGCATTGGTTCGTTATCAATATATCCTGCAACTAAAATTACATTAGTTAGAGATGAAGATTATATAATTGAATATGATACTGGTAAAGTTTCATTTTCATTTATTTCATTCCCAAGTGGATTATTTTTAAATGATTCAATATTCGCTGATTATGATTATGTTGAAACTGTTATTAGTGAAATTATTACAGGAAGTGCTGTTGGTGGTGAAATTAACTTTTCATTAGATAACAATAATATTGTTGAAGCATTTGTTATTGAATTAGACGGCAAAACGATAAATCTCAATGAAAGAAATGCAATAAATAGTACTATTGGAATGTTAATAACAGACTTAATAAGAGTATCATATAGATTTAGAAAATCGCAAGAAGCAATTTTAACAAATCAACCTGTTGATGAAATCATATCTGTTACTACGCAAGAAGGCGATCAATTGATTGAAAATACGCATTATGTTTTTAATAAAGCTGACGATATTTTACTAGAAGGTAATTCAATATTCGCAGTACGAAATATACAAATGATATATGATTCAGATTCAAAATTACCTCAAGGTCGTTTATTTGATTATTCTGATGAAATAAATTTAGTATCGTTTGAGAAAAAAGAAGTAAGTAAAAAAGGATGCGACGTAAATACAGTTATTGTAACTAATTTAACAGGAACGATAATATATGAATTAAATAATGATTATATTTTAATCGAACCAGAATCATTATTTAATTATGTGACAATAAAACGGGCAGTAGGCACGACGATTGGCGATGGTGATACAGTCATTGTAAGATATCAATATGGTGAACCTATAACAGTATCATATAATGTAAATTCTTTGATTCGAAATGTGCAAGAAAAAGTTGAAGTTAAGCGACATTTAACTGCTGATGTTTTAGTCAAAGCAGCAAATAAAATCGATATTGACCTCGAATTTACAATAAAGTTGTTAGCATCAGCTAATGGTCCCTATGTAAAAAATGAATTGTCGACTATATTATTCAATGCATTTAATAGAAAAAAAATGGGCGGTCGCGTGAATCAGAGTGACATTATTAGATTAATTGATGCGCAAGAAGGTGTTGATTATGTAATATTACCATTAACGAAAATGATCATATCTGATGGTACTCATATTGCTCATGAAAATGTGCCAAAAACAACAATCTGGACTGCACACGAAACTAATGTTGTTACGTCATATAAATCACCTGTCAATACACTAACATATAAAACACTAGGCAATGCAAGTGATTCTTCAAAATTTTGGCGTGTAAGCCAAGACGATCTTGAACTTAAGATGGTTGATACTATAAGCGAAGTTGCCGAAGATTTTGGTCGTGCATATATTTCTGATCAAGGCGAAATATATTTATCGACAAGATTAGATGATAATCCTTCAGCATATTTAATGACTGTCGCATATAATGTTTCAGGGGAAACAGGTGCAAATGATATCGTGACAACTGATTTAGATTATTTGAATCTTAAAAATTTGAAGATATATACAATTTAGAAAGGCTAAATTTTGGGCGTTCCAATTACTGAAAGTAATATATCATTAGAGTGGTCTACGAGTTTTTTTGCAGTAGTTCTGTCAACAAATGAACCAAGTGATTCATTTTATACTCTTGACGGTTCTGACCCAATGACTTCGCCAACAAGACAAACGTATATTGACCCTTTCATTATTAAAGATGACGGTATTACAACTGTTCGATATTATTCTATTAGTCATTCAACTAGTGAATCAAATACTGTTCGATCTGAAGACGTTAAAATTGATAGTATCTCGCCTATTACTACAGTTTCTGCGAGTTTTCCTTCTGATGGTGAAAATGATTGGTATATATCAGAGCCGACGATAACATTGTCTGCAGTAGATGCAGTTTCAGGTGTAAACAAAACATATTATGCATGGGATGGTAACGACTTTCAAGAATATACAGGTGGTATACTTACAATACCAAATGAAGGAATACATTATTTACAAGTATATTCTGATGATATTGCTAGTAATAGAGAAGAATTACAAACAAATATTTTTAAACTTGATTTATTATCACCAACGACTGCAATTGATGTACCGTTAACTGTAGTCCATGAACCAGTGACTATTGAATTTATACCATCTGATAGTGCGTCTGGCGTCGCAACGACATATTATACTATAGATGGTTCTACACCAACTATTGATTCTGATAAAGGTTTTTCTTTTGAAATTGATGAATCTGGTTATTATGTTGTAAAATATTTTTCTGTAGATATTGCAGGAAATGTTGAATCTATAAAAGAATCTGTACCATTTAGAGTTGAGATTGAAGAAGAAGATCTTCAAATTTTAATTGCTGAAAGTTTCCCAATAAATGGTGAAAATGGCTGGTACAGATCATCGCCAGAAATTAGTTTATTAAGTTCAAAACCACATCTTTTGACTGAGTTAAAATATAAAGTTGCGCCCAAAATAAAACCAACAACAGCTGAATATACTAGTACAATTGAATTTACAGGTGAATTAGACTTATCTGAAGGATCATTTATAGGTCTTGAAATAGATCATTCTGGTCAAACATTAATTGTTAATATCAGAGGTACAATCATAACAAGAACTACTATAACAGATGTTATTAATAAAATTAATGCAACGTATGGTGAACCTGACATTTGTCGCGAAACAGGACCTGATGGTTTAGAGGGTACAGGTTATATTACTATTACATCTCCTACAGCAGGTACAGGTGATCCTAATTCAGAAGTAAAATTTGTAAGTCCTGGAAAATATGATGCGACTGAAAATGTATTTGGTCTAGATATTGATAGTTATCCTCATACTTTTACTGAAACATATTTATATGAGAATTATACTGGACCATTTTTACTTCCTGGTGATAATATATGGAATGTAATTGCTAGTGCAACTACTGAGCTAAATGAAACTGCAACAATCTCAAAAGATTATAATATTGATGGGACTGACCCTGAAACTGCAATTACTATTACACCAAATCCAAATGAATATGGTTATTATACAACTTCACCAGACATTTCATTTGAAGCAGCAGATGATACATCTGGTATTTACAAAATAGTATATCAATTTGATGAAGGTCCTACATTAGAATATCATCCTGAAGATGGCCCAATTCAATTACCGGATATTTCAAAAATCATTCGATTACTATATTTTTCTGTCGATATTGCAAGTAATATAGAGTCTCCACATGAGTTGTTTTTTGATTATGATTTTCTTGCGCCTGCGACTGAGCCTGATATTGATGCAATTAATAATGATCCATTTAACACTATTGATATTTGGTTTTCGTTAGCTAAAGTTGTCGAATATAATCCTACAACAGAAGAATATGAATTTTCATTATTAACGCCGTCATTAAGACAAAATTTTGATAGATTCGCGAATTGGAATGATCTCACATTACATTTAAATAGTGTCGCTAGAGATACTACTTCAATTACATTTATTGCTAATCCTACAACAGATATATTGACTGTAACGTCGCATTCTTTACAAACAGGCGATGTTATAATTGTAGAAACAGATGACTTATTACCTCATCCTTTATTACCTGATACATATTATTATATTATAAATGTTTCATCGACAGAATTACAATTGGCAATGACTTATGATGATGCTATTAGTACAAATCCAATTTTAATAAATACGACAGGATCAGGTAATCATAATATTTTACCACAAATGCCTGAAATTATATTGTATGAGCCTTTGAATTTTTATTTGCTACCAATAGATGATCGTGAACATGATGTAACTGATGAAACTGTTCTTGTAAAAGATGAAACTAAAAATGAATTAACAGTTGAAAATCGAGTACTTAAGACAGTTGCATCAATAACAAACGTTACAACGGCTTCATCATTAACAGTTCAATATTTTTCTGATGATAAAGTTTATACTGTTGAACCATTTTTAAATACTGATACAATTGAAATAACTTATACTTATACAGCTGTAAAAGAAATTCATTATACTATTGATGGATCTTTACCTACAACGCTATCACCAACAGGTCAAAAGATAGTATTAACTAGCGGTTTTTACACTATAAAGTGGTTTGCTATTGACGAAGCAGGAAATTCAGAAGATGTTCAGACATTTAAAGCTTCGGTTACTATTATTAATCGAAAACCAATTGTAAATACAACTATTGTTAAAAGTACTGACACTAATACTGATTATAACGCTACTGGTGATAATAATTGGTATAAGTATAGTGTGTCTGAACCAACATTAAGACCGGCAATTCGTGTTGAATTTTGGAGCCCAAATGTCTATATCTTTAATGAAGATTCAACGCAGATTGGATACACGGGTTCAGGACCATATAATGTTGAATTTCAAGTATTAGAATTAGATTTATCATTTGAAGTATTGACTAACGTAATTCGAGTTAGAAATGTTACAAAAGCAGAAGATTACAGTATTACATCATTTACAAATGATAGAATATTTGCAGATGCAGTTGTTGCTCCTGATATAGGAGATGTCTTTGAAATTGATTATACTTATGGTACAATTGACAATACAGCATTTGGATCAAAAGAAATTAAAATAGGTGATGTTGAAGCGCCATATCAAGTGATAGATTTTTCAACTGCGACGTCACCATTTTATTACAATTCTTATGATTATCAAGGCGAATTTGATGTAACGATATTTGTTACTGATAAACGAAATAAAACCACAGTTGATGATTCAATTCCTCAATTAAATAATGGTAATCTACTAAAACTTGATACATTTGCACCTGAGACTACAGACGACGTTTCTCCAGGATGGGTATCTACATCTGTTAATGTAACATTAGTATCTCAAGATTATAGTATTTTACCTTCAGGAGAATTGCCATCAGGAGTTGCGAGAATTTATTATAGTACTGATGGTACATTTCCAAATACGATTTATGTTGTTGGCTCAGTCGCAAATATTCTTTTAGAAAATACAGGCGAATATGTAGTTCGTTATAGAGCTATTGATTTTGCGGGAAATGATGAATTAGTAAAGCAATCAACAGTTGTACAAATTGATAAAGATCCACCCGAAACGATTGTTGATGTTATACCTCCTGATGGTTATAATGGTTGGTATCAAACGTCACCATCGATATTGTTAACAGCTTCAGACGATCATTCTGGTATAGACAAAACATATTATAAGTGGGATGATGATCCAAGTTTTACAGAATATGTTGGTTCGTTTTTAATACCTTCTGAAGGTGAACATACGTTATTTTATTATAGCATCGATAATGTAGGTAACGTTGAGTCAACAAAGACTGAAGTTTTTAAACTTGACGCAACACCACCTGTGACAGTAGACAATATAACAACAGACTGGACAAATAATTCTTTTATACAATTGTCAATTTCAGACAATGCTTCAGGTTTGTACAGAACATATTATACGTTAGCATTAGATGGTGATCCTTTACCTGATCCAAATTTAACGTCACCATTTACAATAAACGGTCATATACCAGTAAACACGAGTGGTATTTACAATTTAAAATATTTTTCTGTTGATATCGCTGGTAATGAAGAATCAGTAAAAACTGCAATAGAACAATTACATCTCGATTTAACAAAACCAACTGTTATCGCGATCAGTCCGCCTGATCTTAATTTTACAACTGAGACTCATCTTACAATCGACTTTGATGATACGTTTTCTGGTATTAATATTGATACTGTAAAAGTTTTTGTTGATGAAGTTGAATATTCTACTAGCAAAAATTCAGCATATTTTTCAAGTTCAGGTACACCTCAAAACTTACAAGTTCAAATTGGTCCAATAGCATCAATACCAAATTTTGATGTTATTGATACTGTCGTAATTTATACAGATGATATTGCCGGCAATAGCGCTTATCCTGCAGTTGTTAGAGTAATATTGCCTGATGAAACAGTCCCATATATCAAGGGTTTTTGGCCTCGAGATAAAGCAAAAGATGTTTCAAGAGATACGAATGTAATGTTTTTTATAAATGACGACGTATCAGGCGTTGATTTACGAACTGTAAAGGTTAAAATTGCAAATAATGATTATCAATTAGTAACAACAAATGTTTTAGATATTGAGTATACAGGTTCAAACATTGACGATGTTAGATTAAGTATTCAAAATTTTATTTTTAATATCACTGTAAATGGAATTACAATCGTAACATTGAATTTAACTCGAGATGAATATAATACTGTAAAAAAAGTACAACTTTATCTTGATGAATTGACAAATTTTAATGCATCTGTTATTGATAAAAGTTATGATCAATTGTCAAGTATTGATATAATACCTGTCGTAAACACTCCAATAGCATTTGATATTACACTTGCTGTCGCAAGATTTGAAGATAATTTATATTTTAATTTTATACCTCGAAGTAGAGGATATCTGATTGCAATAACACCTCGCGAAACGTTTAGAGATAAATATACTGTTAATGTTGCAATTGATGCTAGTGATTTTTTTGGTAATGCAATGCTTACAGAAAAATATTCATTTGTTTGCAGAGATGTTTCGACACCGCCTCGATCAATTAGAAATAAATGGTATAAAAAACATTCTGATATTATTAAACGTATTCGTCAAAATCTTGAAAGTACATATAATCACGAAACTGACTCGACAGTGTTTTATGGATATTTCAAGATGCTTGCAGAAGAAATTTCTAAATCAATGCAATTGGCTGAAGATTATCGTGATAATATTTATTATGATTACGATGATACAGGTCTTTATGATGATGGTAATGTATTACAATCAGAATTACTATATCAAAATCTTGGATATCTTTTAAAGACTGCACCAAAAGAAGATTGGTCGCATGAACGATATCGTGAAATATTATTAACATTAATGCAAATGTTTTTTAAAGGATCGACCAGAGAAAGTCTGCTTGAAGGTCTAGCTGTATTTCTTGATGTAAAAGCTATTTATATTAGTGAAGATTATCTTGAAGACAGATCTACTATAAATATTAAAGAGCATACTGGTCAAATTGAACAGCAATTTATGTTTACATTTGATATTGACATTGGTGATGAACCATTACAAAATTGGGACAGTTTTAATGACAGTATACAGTCAGCATTGTCATTAGTAAAACCGGCTCATACATATTTTCTTGTTAGATATTTATTTTCTGATATTGTTAGAACGCAAAATATTATTGATGAAATTGTATATTGGAATTTAACATTTTATGGTAGTGAAGATGTAAGAACAGACTGTGCTAATAAATACAGTGTTGCAGAAATAATTACTGAAGATGTTTCAAACCAATTTAATGGTTTAAACAATTGTTGCACTGCATTTTATAAACCAATATTAAGTTGGGACGAATTATCAATAACTGATGATCCAACAGATATTCAATTAGAAGTATGGCGTGATCCATCGACATTAATTGACGATTTCTCGTCATTTAATTCAGCAAATTGGTCAGGCAGTGGGACTGTCATTGGAGGTTTATTAACTGATACAGGAGGTCAACCTATTGTATTAGTTCCGAGATTAGCAGACCCAGAACCTACAACTGCTGTTCGTATCGACATTGATTTAGTTTTTAGATTTCAACAATCATCATCAATTAGTGAAAATCCTTATATTTTTTGGTCAGGGCCATCAGATAAAATAGGAAATATAATTGCAATTAAATGGCAACAAAGTACAATTTCGCCTTATAATAATAGAATTCATGTTGAAGGAGTTAATAATTTATTAAATCCCACAGGATTAGGCCAGAATATTATTTATGATAATACTGACGATGATGTAGAAAAATCAATTTCATTAGTCCTTGAATATTATGATAATAGATTAAAAATTTATATCGATACAATCCTTGTTTGTGACGGTCATTATTCTATCGGAACAAATTTTGAAAATTATAATCTTTTAGCACATACAGGTATATCAAATAATTATTCTCATATTAATCAATTTGGAATTACTGGTAAATTCTTTGATGAAGTAATAAACATAACATCTGTTAATGGATTTACAGGAGAAATTTGTTTAAACCGTAATCCATTATTTGATGAGAACGTTAAAATTATCTACAAGTTTAATAAGTTCATTATTTATAGAAAGCTCAGCTTTTATTTAAATACTTATACAATTACAGGTTCAAACTTTAATTTAAGTGAACCATACTTATTAAATCAAGTAGGAATATCACCAAATATTATAATTAGTTATGACAATCCTGAACAAATGCATGCTCATATTTGTGAAACAGGAATATTTATAGATGTAAATTATGGTACACTTAAAGAAGATAAATATATTACACCTAGAGAAGAAGTTAGTTATTATGTAAATGAGACAAAAGAAGAGACTATTGACTTTCATATTCAAGAAAATTTTAATCTAACAGTTTCAATATTAAGAGAAATTGTTAGTCTTAAACCAACTGAAAAATTAATGTCAATATCGACAAACTTATCAGAACATGTTGGTACTCTTGATTCATTTGGTTCTGAACTAGGCGTTGCAGTTGAATCAAATTCACCAAGTGCGTTATTTATAACTAACAACATAGATTCATTAACAAATACATCAACAAATTTATTGTTTTTTTGGATTGAGCGAACTTTTGGAGGCATTTAATGCAGAATCAAAACGTTAAAAAGAAACCTGTAAGACCTTCTTTTAAAGATGATTTCCGGCACCGTCATGGAAAAGATGATGAAGCTATTCATGCTGAAACATGTGTTGGAATAATGAAGCATAAAGATGGCACAATTGAAAAACGAAAATTCTAAATATTTAGGAGGATGAATATGCTAATTGACAAGAAAGTTATATTTGCACGTGGTGATATTTTTATGACCATGAAACATAAAGATGGTTCTGTTGAGAAGCGAAAAATGACTAATGTTATTGTCGATGTTGCATCAGAGTTAATGGCTGAAAGAATGAAAGAAGGTGACGGAAACGCATCAAATGGTATTATGGTTCTTGCAATGGGGACAGGTGATCCAGGATGGGATTTACAGAATCCGCCTATTGCGACATCTTCGCAAACACAATTAGTTAATGAATTAGAAAGAAAAACATTTAATCGATCATACTATGTTGATGATGCAGGACTAGAAACTCCGACTAGAACGAATATTGTTGATTTTGAAGTTACTTACGAAGAAACTGAAGCTGTTGGTGCTCTAGTTGAAATGGGATTGTTTGGTGGCGCAGGTTCGACTGCTCCTGGTGGCGGTACAATGGTTAACTATCATACTTTCCCTGTATGGAATAAACCAAGTACATCAACTTTGACAATCGTGTGGAGACTTACTTTCTAATCTTTAACAAGAATTTAGTAAATTAATACACTACTCTAATTTTTATAAACAGGGTTTATTAATTCATTTAATAAACCCTAATTTATAATCGCACCTAATTTGTTTCTATTTTTGAAAATGTATATTTCTTTTGGTTTTTAATTATAAACGATTCTCAAATAAAGTAATTGACATTATTTTTATAAGTAATTGTATTATATAATAGTGTAACGAGTAATATCATTTTTTGAAGGATTAATAATTGAAGCATTCTAAAATGATTCAAGCTGAATTTTATAAAGCGTCTCATGAGGCACATTTTGTCAATAAGTCTGCTGCTAAAGGTAAAGGCACAGGTGTTAATGATTTTCTTAGAGCAATGGGTGATAAAGAAGTTAAAAATCCTTCACCCAAAGCAAAAAAACCAACAATAAAAGTAAAATCATTACGTACGTATGACAAAGGTACACCTCAAGAAAAATTGTTTAAACAATTATATCAATCATGGAAGGGTACTGGGTCAATAAAAGATGTAGCAAAACAACATGCTACTTCAATTGATTTACGTAAGAAGCTTGAAGCACAAAGAGCTGAATTAAAACGTTTAAAAGATGAGACAAAAGCTAAAAAATTAAAAGACAAGCTTGAAAAGAAAAAGAAACAGGTCGCTGAAAAAAAGAAGCAAGTTAAGAAAAAACCGGTGAAAAAAGAGCCTGTAAAAAAAGATATTAAAGTTGAAAAGAAAAAACCAAAGAAAAAATTTACACCTGATGTTGATTCTGATTTGTCACCTTCAGCGCAATATCGTAAATATTTAAAAGAACGCAAAGGTGAAGAATTTGAAATAAAAAAACAGAACGAAAAATATAAACAACATGTTAATGATATAAATAACGAAGAATTAGCTGACGAACGATATGATAATTTTCAAGAACAACAAAAATATATTTTAGAAAATATTGGTGATAAATCTGATGAGAGATATCAAGATACAATTCAAAATGTACGAAAAAATGAAGATAAATTATATCGAGATGCAAGTTTTTTAGATGATCCTTCACCACCAAATAAAGCAAATATCGAAACAATTAAAAAAGATACTGATTCTTTAGGTCGAGCAATAAATGCTCTAAATATTAAAGGTGCTAAAATATCAAATATTATTGATAGTCCAAATACAGTGTCATATAAAATTAGTTTTGCAGACGATAAGTCAAAAGCTAAAGGTATGCGATCTTTATCAAGTAAGGAAGCGAAAGACATTATTAGTTCATTTATTGGTAAAGAAGAGAATGTCACTATATCTGAAGATAGAAAAGCTGGAACAATTGATATACATGTTCCTAAAGGCACAAGTCTTAAAGATAGAAGCACAGTTAATTTTAAAGAACTATTAACTGATGACCACTTTGTTGAAGCTGCAGAGAATCCAGCTAAATTACCTATAGTATTAGGTAAAGATCAAAATAATGAAAATGTATTTTATGATTTTAGTGAAACACCTCATTTGTTAGTATCAGGTGCAACAAAATCTGGAAAATCTGTTTTTTTACAGGGTTTGATTAATTCTATACAAATGGGTAAATCTCCTGAAGATGCAAAAATGATATTAGTTGATGTTGCAAAAAAAGGTGCCGAATTTGGCATGTATAATGACAGCGAATATCTTGATAGACCTGTAGCAACTACAGCAAAAGAAGCGGAAAAATCAATGCGAGCTTTACGTGATGAAGTTGAAAAGCGAAATAAATATTTTACTGACATAAGTAATAAAGCAGGTTTAAATATAAAAAATATTGAACAATGGAATAAGTTCATTACAAAAGATTATGATTCAATGTCTGATGAAGAGCAGACTGCTTATGATAAAATTCCTGAAGATGAAAGAAAAAAAATGCATCGTATAATTATGATTGTCGATGAAGCAGCTGATCTTTTAAACCAAGACATTAATCCAAATGCTAAAAAAATATCATCTGTTTTAGACAGCATATTGGCAGTGGGCCGGTCGGTTGGAGCGCATGCTGTCATTGCAACTCAGTCTCCAGCAAAGCAAACGATACCTGGTAAATTGCAGAAAAATTTAGGCGCAAAAATGACATTTAGATTACAAAATCAAAATGATGCCGAAAATATCGGAACATCTGATGCAACAGATTTATTAATGTATGGTGATGGTTATTTTAATGACCCAATGACACAAAGAAATGTACGTTTACAAAGTGGATATATAAGCGAAGATGAATCGTCAGATGTAGCAAAGCAAGTTAAGGGTGAACAATCATTTATTGAACCTAAAACTACTAAAAATCTTACTGAACAACAATCTTTGTCGCCTACTACAGAAAATATCGTTAAAAGTGAACCTAAAAAACCAGACAAGTTTAAAGAGCAAATGGCAAATATTCGTGAAAGATTAGACGAACAGCGAGCAAAACTTGAACGAGTATTGTCAGAGTCTGCTGAACGCGAAAAATCATTGGCAGAAAAGAAAAAAGATATTGAAGAAAAAGAAATGACTGAAAGTGAACGTGCTAAAAATATAAATGAACAAGAAGCTCAAAGAAGTCGTCGCAGAGAGCTTGAAGAATTATTAAGTGAACCTGAAGAAGAAGTATTTGAACCTCAAATAAGTGATGATACGAGCTTTCCCGAAGATAAACCTGAAAATTTTAAAGAACCTGTATTAGATGAAACGTTAGTAACTCCAGAAGGTGAAACTATTACTGATGAAGAACCAATATTTAATACACCTGAAATAAAAGAAGAAGTTGATGATGATTTACAAGATAGAATTAATAAACAAATCGAAGAATTAACAGCACCTGTTAAAATAACTAATAAAGGTTTAGAACCAGTAAAAAAGAGAAAATTAGGACTTCTTGAAAAATTAAAAAAATTAATGAGTAGAAAATAATGAATGCAGAGTTAATTATTAAAGAAGCTGTGATTAAACGTTGTCCCGAAAAAGATAAAGATAGTCGACCAGACAGTGAACAAAAATGGTGTTTATATGATCATAAAGGTAATAAGTTATTAGGTCGACATCCATCAAAATCTAAAGCACAAAAACAAGAACAAGCAATACATGCTCATAAAGGATCAGATGAAAATATAATAAAATATGCGATTAAATATTTCAATCAATTTTGTGATTAATAGGAGATAACTGTGGCAAGTACAACATTAGATTATGGCTATGACGCTGATGTTTCAAGAACATTACAACCAGGTAATCGTTCGTTTGATACGTTATTATGGCAGCAAGGTCGACCAATATTAGATTCTGATCAAAATTTACTTTTTGATATTCTATCAGAAAAATCAAAAACATTTATTGAAAGTCAAATGCAAAGTGGATTTCTTGATCCAGTCACTTATTCATTCAATTCTTCTTGGGTTGATCAATTTGGCATGAATGTTAGTAAAGTATTTGTTAACGGCTGGCAATTACTCGTAAATCCTAATGGAATTGGTCGTATCATATTAAGCCCGGCATATATTGGTAGTGGTGCACATCGCTGGGATTTTATTTTCTTGGAAGTATTCAAAGTAATTGTCACAGGAAATAGTACAGATCATAAACCATCTAGTACTGAATTATACAAAGATGGCAATGTCCAAGATATGACTACAACTTTACCGGATGATATCATTGACACTGTTGTTGGTCTTGAAACGTCTAAAAGAGTTCAAATTCAATATCGTATTCGTATTCAAGAAGATGTTGCTGCTCCGAATCAGCAAAACGCAAACATTTTTGATTCTTCTACGTTCGCGCAAGGTGGTGCGACAATACCTATTGATCCATACGTTTTTGTTAATCAAGGTTCTGTATCGGGCGATTATGGATTGTGGAAAGCAGGCAATGGTGACAATGCTTCAAGAGCTCAATTACAGACAGTTGATGGATTCGTTTATGCAATCCCTTTAGCATTTGCATTTCGTAGAGCTCAGGCACCTTATATTGATGAAGACATTGATGGTCAACAAGCATCTAATGCACAGATATCTAGTGGAATATCTGACAGAATTGATGGATTATTTTATGATTCAGTCGCTCAAACTGATATAGTCGATTTACGACATAAATCGTTAATTGGAAATAACTTTGATTATGCTGAAATACTCGAGTCATCTATTCAAAATTTACTTACTGGTAATAACACGATTCGAAGACCTGTGGCAATTAAATATGAAGCAATCAGTGACGTTTCAATTACTGGTTATTCTATTCTTAATTCTAGTGTCTGTGATAAAGTTAGATCAGTATGGAGTGACATTGAAAGTACTATTGTTTCTAATACTGTAAGATTAAATATTGGTGACACTGATACAAGTCAAGATTTTTATACTAGTAGAGCTTCAGGTTCATGGCAAATTGGTGATACAATAACTATAAATATTCCTGACGGAGCGCCTGTTGGAACTATTATATTAGGAACAGATGATAGTAATTCTACAACAAAACCATTTGTATTTAGAAATGCAGGAGGATTACTTGATGTTGCTGGTTCATGGTCAAATACAGATACTGATTCAGCATTATTTACATTTGATGAAAATTTAAGTAATGAAGAAATTTGGATTGTTTACGATGTACAATATCCTGAAAATCAAGGTTTATCATATATACCTGAAACATATCTTAAATTAGATTACACAAACGTTGCTGCATATCCAACTGTTCAAAACTCTTATATATCACATACAGGCACTGTCCGTGTAGGTTCTAATTTATTAAATAAATCACTAACAGTATCAAGAGATACAAAAGAATTAAATTTTCAACATGTTAGTATGTATAACAATTATGGTGCAAATTATACAGTTAATAAAAGAAATAAAGAAATTAATATTACACCTTTAGTTACATCAACTACAGCTGTTGGAAATGATGTTAGAACGTTAATGACTGAAAATTTTGATACAATTACTAGACGGATATTTTTACCATTTCAAACACCAAAACTTTGGTTTGTAAGAGGTGTTTATACAGATCAATCTGGTGGTAATGAAGTTGCGACAGAAGTATCTTATGCTGAAAGTCCTTCGCTTGTTTCTGGTGAAATATTTCAACATCCATCACCAAATTATTCATTTGCTAATATATTTTCAATGATATTTGATCCTGGTGGTGCAAATGTTCAACTTATAGTTAATAGTGGAGGAGATTATTGGCCAGTATATCGTCAAGATTCATCAGGTAATGTGAACCAATTTATTCTTGTTGATAGTAATGGTGATATCTATACACCGCCTTCTCCAAATCCATTAGATTATCAAATTAATCATAGAAGTATTCCTACAGCAAAAGTATTTGCATATACTGGTGAAAGTGCTAATCCAAAAGATAATTGGATTCAAGTTCGAAATGATGCAACTTTAGTTGACGGTCAAGAATTATGGATTGATATAGATTATATCGGAGAACCTCATGATGGCGGTCAGATAAAGATGGCTTACAAATACCAACCATACCAAGGAATGATTGATACATCGGGAACTCGATTGTCTGCGAAAATTAAAGCTTTTTCAGCATTTACTCATACTGATGGAACATCTAATATAACAGAAAACATTGATCCAAAAACATATATACAACCATTAATTTCATATTTACCCACGCCTGACAATATGGAATATTTATTAAAAGGTGACCCTGTTGAAGGCATTGAAACACTTGGTGAATATAACGGCACACTTGTATGTTATGTAAAATCAAAAGTTCTTGATTATTCAACAACTGCTCAATATATACTCAAATTAAATGACATAATCTCTGGTGAATATAATGCCGGTTTAAATACTGTTGAACGCGGAGGTAATGATGCTACAGACCTAAAGTCGGCAATGATAGCTCCAATATCTTCTTCAAATTACAAACAAGCTGTTATATTTGGTTTAGCTGCTACAAAAGACAATTTTGATTTACAAAATGAATTAGTTCTTTATGTATGGACATATACAAACAATGACGATGAAAGTAAATTCACATCTGCAAACGTAACAAATATTGGAGTAGACTTTTATCAAATAAATAACAGACCATTAATAAGGTACGAATAACATGGCGTCAGTAGAAAAAATTACATCAGGCATAGCAATAATAAACCCTGGGTCGACGATAACAAATGTTAGTATTACTGCTATTGAAATTGATAAATCATTCTTAAAAATAACATGGTATTCTAATACAGGTTCATCTGATATGCCAAGTTTTCATGTAGGTGCTAGAATAGCAAGTTCTACTCAGTTACAATTTGAACGTATTGAATCAAATGGCACGATTAATATTGCATGGGAATTAGTTGAATTTAGTGATGGTGTAAAAGTTCAACATGGACAATCAATCACTACAACAGGAACTGCTAATGCTACAATTGCTGCTGTTGATCTAAATAAATCATTCATATTTCATACTTTAATGAATAATGGAGGAATAAATTTTGGTACTGATGATAATGTTAGAGCAAGATTTTCATCAAATACTACTTTAGAATTCACATATTATTCACATAGTAATACGATAACAATTGATTGGCAAGTCATAGAATATGACAATTGTTCTGTTCAGCAGATTGATACAACGATTACAACTGCGAATAATCAAAATATAACTATCTCGCCTATAGACGCTTCTAGATCTTTTGTAATTGGCGCATTTTATACAACAGACGTTTTTATGTATAGTAATGAAATATGTCAATTAACTTTTAATAGTAGTACACAATTAAATGTCGCAAGATATGTGACTGCATCAACGAATGTTGATGCCACAATTTTTGTTATTGAATTTGATGATAATGTTGAAACATTACATTATATTCCTGCATTTACAAATGATTCATATTTACAATCAATAACTTCAGTAAATACAGATTATTCAATTATTAATCCAAGTCAACTTTGCGAATCTTCTGTTTGTCCAACATTTCAAACTGATGATAATATGAGCAACACTGCATTTAGGTTCATATTTATAGGTTCAAGCATTACAAACTTTGGTAATTGTCTTAGTTTTAATGGAAGCCCAGAGTGCGTTCGTTTAGGAAATTCTGCAACATTTAATCTTACAAATAATTTTACACTTGAATGTTGGATAAAACCATCTGTTGTTAATATAGATCAAAGAATGATAGGTTCAAGATCAGATAATTTTAATAATGGCATAGGTTTCGGAATAAATAGTTCAGGCAATTTAATATTTACGACATTTGGAATTCAAGATTTCAATTCATCAATTACTATAACTGCTGGAGTATGGACTCATGTTGCAGTTGTTTTTACATCAGGAAATGATGCAAGATTTTTCAGAAATGGACAATTCATTGAACAAGTCAATGGTTCATCAGCTGCAAATATTTCAGGAATAGATATGCATATCGGTCAAATGGGTGATGATTTTCAATATTTTTCAGGCTTAATTGACGAAGTTAGAATGTGGAATATTGCAAAAACTGATGCAGAAATAACATTAAATTATTCAAAATCAGTATTAAGCACTACACAAAATTTAATAGGTTATTGGAAATTTAATGAATCTACTGGGATTATTGCAAATGATGAAACTAATAACAATAATGGAACATTAATTGGAATGGATGACGCTAATTGGGTAACAAATGATTTAATACTTGATGGAACAAGTTCACAAGTACAAATCAAAAGATATAATTCTCCTAGTATATCATCAACCACAGCATTTACAACTATTGAATTTTCAAATCGTCAACCTTTAATATCACGCGTTCGAGTTTTCAATTTATCTTTTCATAGACTTGGTACACCATTTTTTGGTTAACAAAATCACTTCATTTTATTAAAGTCATCAACTTCATTTTATTAAAGTCATCAAAATTATCACTCAGTCAATATAACAAATCTTGAGTACTTAATTTCGTGCTTTATTATGTTTTTTATTTCTTTTATTAATTAGCTTCAATGTCGTTAAATTTTCGTACAAATTTTCTTTCATTACAAATTCAACAATTTCTAAATTTCATTTACTTTGTTTTTTCTTTACGCGTGCGCGTAGGAGGTAAACAACTTGCACACTTTTTTTAATTTTTTGTCTTCTCGCGAATATAGAAAAGACCAATTTGAGTTTCAGCATTATTTTTCCTTAGTAGAATCAAACGAGAAACAAAAAGCATAGAAAGCATTCATGTTAACTAGCTAGCTTGAATCATATTTTTTGAGTTGTCGTAAATTTTTTCTTGCGAAAATGCAAAAATACAACAGGCTTGTTGAAAAAAGTGTTTCTCTGAATATATAAAAAATTGCTGCACTGAAGTTATTATAAAGATGTTTTCAAGTTTATTTTGCAAGCGTAGATTTTAAAAAATTGTTCTTGTCGCTTTGCAGAAGCAGAAATTGTTTCTGTCGTTGTCCAGATAGAAGATAAGTTCATTCTCGCAAAAATAGATGAAAATTTCAATCTTTTTAATTGTCATAGATTTTTTTTAAAAAATTTTATTAATTTTTTATACTTTGTCATTAACAACTTTCAAAATGTTTAAAGCAAATTTTAACCTTCATAATTATTTCCTTTAATTTCAAATTAACATGCAAAATTTTTATTAAGCAATCAAGCAATCATTTTCATAAAATTATTTTTCTTAATCTCGTTAAACGTACATAATTTAATAACGTTTCTGTATTGTTTCAAAATTTTAACAAACTAGGTCAGCAGTCAAACTTTATTTTTTAAAATTTAAAATTAAGAAAATCATCTCGATGACTGTAAATACTCTTTTATTAACAATAATGAGCAGAGTGGCAGTAGTTACTAATGGCCTTTATTTTTTGTTAAATGTAAAAATTTAAACATAATTTAAAAATTTTTGACATAATGTTTTTAGTTACAAATACAAAAATTAAGTTAATCTATTTTTATTTCTCAGACAACAAAAACATATCCGTATTAATGAATTCATGGATCAATTATAAAAAATACTTATAAGATTATTTTTCTTAATCTCGTTAAACGTACAAATTTTAGATGTAAATTTTATGATTTAAACTAAGTAGCGAGTTTAACAAAATCTTTTACTTGCGTTATCTGCACATTATTTTCAATTTTATGATACAAAATTTTTTGTAATTGGATAGTCATTAATTTACACTTTTATTTTTTAAATTAAAATTAAAGAAAATCATCTCGATGACTGTAAATGCTCTTTTATTTAAATAAAGAACAATAAAGGGCAGGGTGACAGTAGCAACTAATGACCTTTTATTTTTAAATAAATT
>Ga0180430_10001276_pt1 | contig 24906 bp, 17 predicted proteins | sample SS_ome_9_FD_132999 | JGI IMG/M metagenome (GOLD analysis project Ga0180430, IMG submission 132999) | Hypersaline lake sediment archaeal communities from the Salton Sea, California, USA - SS_1_S_2 metaG | ecosystem: Environmental > Aquatic > Non-marine Saline and Alkaline > Hypersaline >... | reverse complement strand
GGGAGTTGCCAGACTCGCCTTTTGGGGACCATCCGGCGGAGCGTCGAGGGGCGCAGACTCTGTCCTAGTTGCTAGAAGCAGACTTGCTAAGAGCAAGAATAGGAAGTTTGATAAAAATAGGCAGCTTAATTTCTGCATATTTTTGGTCCGGTACCTTTGTGATGGTTACAAAATCCGCGCACATTCCCTATTTTCTATTAAAAAACAGGGATACTGGCTACCTGCTACCAATTTACGCCTCAAGAGTCAAGGTCAAAAAAGGGGCTAGGCCAAGAAAAACCCCGCTTTTTACCGAGAAAAAGCGGGGAGGGGTGTTGTTTTGCAGTACTAGCAGGTGCAGTCAAGCTTCGGCGGGTTCATCTAACACGCGGACGCGCGGCCTTCCAGCCGGCCTCCATTTGCTTAATCAATTTACCCAGCAACTCCTTGTTCTCGGGCTGGTCAGCAATGTTGACATCACCGGCGGAATCGGTCTGGTAGTCGTAGATTTCATAGCGACCTGTATTCGGCAACTGATAACGACCTCCTTTCGGCATTGCTTTACTATAGACAGTCAGCCGGTATCGGTCGGTTCGCATCGAAGTTGCGCCACCCCATTTATTGAATGCCGCCGTTTTCCACGAACGCGTGGGGTCCTTGAGGAGCGGCAGCAGACTGACGCCCTCGGTATGCTCGGGGATGGCCAAGGCGGTTAGCTCGCAAAGCGTTGGATAAATGTCAACGAGTTCGGTAAGAGCATCAGTCTTCCCGCCCTTGGTAATACCGGGTGCCGCAACGAGCAGTGGCACGCGGATGGCCTCTTCGTAGTTGCTGCACTTCGACCATAATCGATGCTCACCAAGTTGCCATCCGTGATCGCTAAGGAGTACGACGATGGTTTTGTCGGCAAGCCCCTGTTCATTTAGCGTGTCGAGAATACGTCCGATTTGCGCATCTAGAAAGCTGACGGATGCCCAATATCCGTGGACAAATTCTCGCTGTTTCTTTTCTGAAAGGACGGGAAATTTTTCGGGTGCAACTGCGTGGCTGACATTCGCAGCGTTCACTTCTTTATCGCCATAGTGTCGCAAATCACCCCAGTCATTTCGTGTGATTGCCCCTTTGGGAAAGTGGGGATTCTTCGCAAGATCAATATCCTCTCGCTTATACATATCCCAATACTTCTTGGGTGCTACCCACGGAAGGTGCGGCCGATAGAAGCCCACGGCGAGGAAGAGCGGCTTCTTCGCTTTGCTCTGTTTTTTCAACTCGGCAACGGCATTGTCGGCACTGATTCCGTCGGGGTACGCATTGTCGGGTGCATCAACAGATTCTGTAATTGGCGCAAGGTTCCTTCCTGTCTTGGAAAAAGTTCGGCCCTTTTGGTTTTCCTCCAACTGGTACCCCGCCGCCCATCCGTCACAAACAAACATCTTTTCGTTAAAGGTATCCGTGTAGCGTCGCGTCCACGATTTTGGATCGTCGCTGTTGTTGTGGTACACTTTGCCAACCGAAACCGTATCATAACCATTAGCGAGAAAATATCCCGGCAAGGAGGGCAAGCCCTTGGCTAGGAATTCGCGTGCGCTCCAGCCGCCGGAAGAACGTGCGTACCTGCCGCTGAGAGTGCTGACTCGAGATGGCCCGCAAACAGGAACTTGGCAGTAAGCCCTGTTGAAGACAAGCGATCGTTCGGCAAGTTTGTCAATATTCGGCGTGATGAGCTTGCTCTTGCCGTAGCAATTGATCTCCGGTCTCAAATCATCAACATAGATCAGCAGCACATTCTTTTGTTGCGTGGCTAGAGCATCGTCCACACAGATGGCACCTATGAGCAAGCCGACAATCCCCAGAATCAGAGCTGAGGAAAATGTCTTCCGCGTAAAATTGCAACGTATCGATCGGTTCATTTTGCAGGTCCTTTCGTATTTGGGACGCGAAACTAGATCTTTCAGGCAAGAATATTTGGTCGCACCATCTCACAAACATCGGAAATGACGGTCTAAGCATTATACCCCGCCTCATAGGTTGCCGTCAACCCACCTCGGTAGATTACGGATGCGTCCTACAGAAAGATCTGGGTCGCGAGTAGGAATGGGATTTACGGCCATTGCCTTCCGTAATAGCAGTGCATTAAGCCGTAAATGGTGTCCTAAGGGCCCGGACGACTTAGAAAAGTGTCCGCGACCTCTATTGGACGATTACGAAGTGCTATGCGGGATGAAGTTGCGGATGACGCCTCTCCATTGGAAGTTGGCAAAAAGTTCATTCTCTTCCCACTGCTCATTTTTGTTGGCATCTTCAATGAGGATCAGTATGTCGGCCATCAACCCAGCCTCAAGGGCATTCGTGTCGGAGCAACAACCCAAGTCAACGAGTATTAAATCGTAATGCTTGGAAAGTTCATTGTAGAGGTTTCGTATTTCGTTGGTACCCGGAATGGCATCGACTTCCTTCTCTCCTGACCAAGGCAGGATGTCTGGATCGGATGCGTTTTCGGAAAGAATGACCACATCTTCGGGTGCCATTCCTTCGGCAAAAATATGGACCAACCCTTCCTCAGCATAGAGCTTCAACATTTTTTCAACTGCGGGTCTCTTGCTATTGGCATCGATTACCAAGACACGGTTTCCACGTGCTGTCATCTCACGTGCTACCGAGAGTAACAGCGTGGTGGTACCATTACCAGCCTTCCGACCAATCATCCCGACGATATTCTTTTTTTGCTTCATTTCTTGTTCGACCGAAGCACAAACTTGCTCGAGCAAGGTAGATGCGTTCTCCTTAATCTCTTCGCAGATGCTGGACCAGATGAAACTATCCACTTGTAGGAGAGGCTCAAAAGTTTTATCTTCTTGCAATCTATTCTCCACGGCAACGGTCTCTTCCACCGCGGAAACTTCTTGTACTGCTTCGGCTTCTTTCACCACAGGAACTTCTTGTGCGGCGGTAACCTCTTCCATCAAAGGAACTTCTTGTACGACGGTGACCTCTTCCACGGCGGGTGGCTCTTCACAGATTTCAGGCGCAGGCTCATCTACGACTGCCTCGGCGACATCTTCTCTGCCATCAAGCGGCTGTATTTCAGGCGTGTCGAGTGAAAGTTTGAGTCCTGTAAGAGTAAAACCTGCTGGTGCCGTCGCTGGCGGAGCCTCCTCCTTTTCCTCTTCTTTGGCTTCGCTTTTTGGCTCTTCACAAAGAAAAGAAATGGCTGCAACGGGCGTAATATCTTCGAAGGAAAATTCTTTGGGCTCTTCCTCCGGTTCTGTTTGTTCAGGTTCAGGTTGCGCGTTCGCAGGCTTTTTGTTGATCAAGCCAATATTTTGTATTGTGTCTGCGTTTTGTACTGCCGGTGCCTCTTGTGATTGAGACATTCCGATTCCTAACTCATCCACGGATGGGCGTGACGATTTTTCGCCGATCGACTTTTTTACATCGGTGATCATCGCCTCCATCGTTTGACTATTCTCGGAAAGCTGTTTCGTTTCCATCTTCTGCTGGCCAATTTGCGAATCGCAGGAATTGCGCAGGTGCAACTCCGAATCAAATCCAGTAAAATGATCCGGGGGTAACGGAGCTTCCGCCTTTGGAGACTCCACTCTCTTCGCAGTCGTTACCGTTCGTGCCTGCACTTTGGGTGTTTTCTCTTGAGGCATTGGGGATGCGGCAAGCGTATCCACGGCAGCATTTCCAGCACCATACATCGTTGCGAGCAGATCCTCTTGGGGCAGCTGCTCTGGTGCAACGGGTTGCGTGATAGCGTCCAACTCGGATAATTCTTCAGAGTCGGTGCCAAGGGTGCGGCAAGCTTTTATGTAAGCTTGGTTTAAGTTGGAAAACGTTTGTTGTGTAGTCATTTTTCTAACTCTATGCGCGGGTAATAATTGGTCGGTAAAATAGTCCGGAAAAGCCCTTCGAGGAAACTTTAATGTGTTCGCCCACCAGGGATTGCGTAGTAGGGATGCCCGTTTGCCGGTGGAGCAGCCTGAACCTCAGGACGCGGTGTGGGATGCTGCGATGCTGCGGCTTTATCGCCATAAGTCGCAATTACTGCCTGATAGGTTGGATAATTCGCAGCCGTACTTGGGTACGAATAAACCTTTTGGCTCGGTACTGGCGGTGCTAGCATATTGTCGGCAACAGCAGGTGTGACGGGAACACTTATCGCGACGTTCTCTTTACGAGGTGCTACTGGCACTGCGGGACGTACTGATGGCGATTCGTTTTCTACGATGATGACTTCCGGAACTGGCGGTGCTTCTGGGATTTCATCAAGCCCGGTGAAAATTTTACCTTCCGGCGGCGGAAAAAGTTTCCTTTGTCGCTCTTCTTCGCTATCAGCGACGATTTCTGTGTTTGCAGGAGTTTCATCCTTTGCAAATACTTCCGGGAAAGGTTGCGTCCCCGAATCCGCTGTCACAAGGACAGGACTCGCATCCCCTGTTTTTGGTGTTGGCCTCTTAGCTAACTTTTTCTGGGGTGAAGGCGGGACGCCGGGCGTTGGGTCAGTCATCACAAAACTGTTGTCCTTGGGCGTTTCTGCACTTTCCACCGTTTCCTCAGACCATTTATCGAAGATAACATAGCCTGAAAGGACCATCAGCATAAGAACAAGACCTGCACAGACAGAGGTCAGTGAAGGGAGTATTTGCCTGAATTCAAAATCGCTGAAACGGCGTTTCGATCGAGATTGCTCCGGCGCAGATATCTTTTCAGCTACTTCCTCGGCAAGGGGTTCCGTTGGAGATTCTTCGTCGTGATTTTTCGTGACCACAATCGGTGAGGACTCCAACTTTTCAGAAAAGTCGGGAATATTCCCTAGAACCACTGGCTGGGTTCTTACCCGCATACGAACATCTCGTCGTCCTCGAATTTTTTTATTGACGCTCATTTTCCCCCCAATGTTTGCTACCTAATGTTAGCGGTTTGTTGTCTCTCTACCTCGTAATCCTTTGACGTGAGCCAAAAAATGAAGCTTATTCAAGTTGATTCCAGTCTTAAATCTACCTAAACGAATAAGCTGTAAACACCTTTTCCAGCGAGGTGCCCATTTTTCTACCTGTTTCTCGACAGTCGTCAGCTAGTATCTCCTCAAAGTGCGAGTATTACTATTACACCTTTTCGTCTAAATCGGTGCCAATCTTGAGGATTGTAACAATTTTTTCCACTTTTCCAAAAAAAGGTATAAAACCAAAATTGTCGAATACACCTAGTGTTTCTTGATATTACCGCTCTAAAACTAAAAAAACTGAGAAAAATGTTAATATGGGCAAGTATGACGTGTTGCTTCGGAGCGTCTTGCTTTGGAGGCACATCCAGTACCCCCCCATTTTATCAGATTGAACAAGTGGTTGCGGGATAGTAAATCTGCTCTGGGGGCTTGATTATTTGGCGATTAAGTATTAAAATAAGTGGCATCGTAGCCTGTGTTAAAATGGGCATTATGGGAAAAGGCAGAGGGGTTTAGAACTAGGTGGTGTAATGACTAAAAAAACAAATATCGTAATTCACGGAGCCGCTGGACGTATGGGACGACGCCTTGTCGCACTCATCGCCGATGACTCGGCTGCCAATCTGGCCGCAGCACTTGATGCCGAAGCGTGTCCTTTTTTAGGTCAAGACGCAGGCGAGCTGGCAGGTGTCGGAACGTTAGGGGTTCCAATCCGAGTCGGTCTCCCTGATGACCAACCAAGCGACGTGGTGATCGACTTCTCTTTGCCCGAAGGTGCCGACGCGATTGTTGCGGAGTGTCTTGCAAAAAAGGTTCCACTCGTACTCGCCACAACGGCTCTTACGGAAGCACAGCAAGCAGCCGTGCACGCAGCGGCCAAGGAGATACCCATCCTTCACGCGCCCAATATGAGCTTGGCGGTTAATTTGGCAATGGAGTTGACGGGCGTCGCTGCCAAGGCACTCGCCGGTGCGGATTCCGATGTAGAAATCCTCGAGCGACACCACCGCTTCAAAGAAGACTCGCCAAGTGGCACCGCACTCAAGTTCGGAGAAATTGTCGCAGAGCAGATGGGACAAACCAAAGAACAGCACGGGCGTGAAGGTCGCATTGGTGAACGCTCGCGTGATGAGATTGGTTATCACGCCATCCGAACGGGTGACAATCCTGGCGAACATACGATTGTTTTTGGGATGCTTGGCGAGACTATTGAGATTACGGTCCGAGCAAGCAACCGAGATTGTTATGCTAGTGGTGCGATTGCGGCGGCGAAATACCTCGTGGGAAAAACGCCGGGGCTCTACTCAATGAAAGATATGATGAACGGATAAAATTAGGATGTATATAGCACGAGGCTTACTTGGCATTGTCGTTTTACTTGCCATCGCTTGGATATTCTCAGAGAACAAACGCAAGGTCAACCTACGGTTGGTTGTTGTCGGTGTGTTGCTGCAATTTGTTTTAGCGGGGATGTTTTTCCACGTCGATTTTTGTAGAGACATACTCGATGGCGCCGTGGTTGTTGCCAAGGTACTCGACGAAGCAACCGAGAAAGGCACCTCTTTCACCTTCGGCTATGTCGGGGGTGAGAGTGATAGCGGTAAACTTCCCTTTGAGCTAACCAACCCACACGCACTCGGGACGTTCGCTCTGCGGTATCTTCCGATGGTAATTGTGGTCTCGGCCATTTGCTCGGCCCTTTTTTACCTGAGGATTTTACCCTGGTTTTTGCAGGGAGTCGGCTGGGCACTGAGAAAAACAATGCGTGTTGGCGCGTGCGAATCGCTCGCAATGGCCGCGAATATTATTTTCGGGCAAACGGAGTCGCCGCTGCTGGTGGCTCCCTACTTGCAACGAATGAGCCGTAGCGAAATATTCGCGGTGATGTCGGGCGGAATGGCAACCATTGCCGGAACCGTCTTGATGCTTTATGCAAGCGTGCTGGGTACAGATTCGATACCACACTTGCTTGTTGCAAGTATTATCAGTGCGCCGGCAGCCTTTGTCATCGCCAAGATAATGATACCGATGGAGACCGACCCGGTCCCCGTTGAGATTGGACTCAAGAGTGATGCGAGCGGATTTTTTGACTCGCTCACCATCGGCACCACGCGAGGCCTGAAGCTTTGGCTGAACATCGTAGCAATGCTAATTGTTTTTGTTGCCTTGATTCACATTGTCAATGCTAGTCTGGGGGTATTCCCGGAAGTCAATGGCGAACCGATTTCCTTGGAGAGGGTTTTTGGTTGGATTTTCGCGCCCCTCGCTTGGATACTTGGTGTCGATTGGGAGCACGCCCCCATTACGGGCGAACTGCTCGGTATCAAGGTGGTAGCAAACGAATTTTTAGCGTATCTGCATTTAGCCGAAAATTATGCTGATGTCTTAAAAGATCGCAATAAAATTATTACCATCTACGCAATGTGTGGTTTTGCTAATTTTGGTTCTGCCGGAATTATGGGCGGTGCGATGGTAACACTCATACCCCAGCGGCGTGCCGAAATCGCCGAACTCTCATTCCGTGCGATTATTTCTGGGTTTTTAGCAACCTGTTTGACCGGTGCAATTGCCGGGATGCTTTTTAATTTTTGAGTACAGAGAAAGGTAGTACAATGTCACAGAAAGCGATTGTAGGATTTGGCGAATTTCTATGGGATGTTTTTCCGGATAAAACGGTACTCGGTGGTGCCCCCGGGAATTTTGCCGCGAATGCCGTCGTAGGCGGTAATCGAGGGGTCCTGCTCAGTGCCGTTGGCAATGATGAACTCGGAGAGAAAGCTCTTGCTGAGATTCACGGTTACGGCGTCGATATCTCCTTGGTGCCCAAGATTAAGCAACCCACGGGCACAGTCGCGGTGACGCTCGACGAGAACAAGGTGCCCACTTTCGAGATTGTCGAAAACGTTGCTTGGGATTTCGTCCCTTGGTCGGACGCTCTTGCAAACTTAGCCCAAGAGACCGCTGCTGTTTTTTACGGGACACTCGGTCAACGAGCGACAACCTCACGCGAGACGCTCGCGAAGTTCCTTGCAGCTCTTCCGGATGATGCTCTACGGGTGCTCGATGTGAACCTGCGTCCACCCTTCTACGGCGACGAGATTATTCTCGCCGCTCTTGAGACTGCAAATGTTCTGAAAATCAGTGACGAAGAACTCCCGACGATCGCTCGCGTTTGCGAGTTGGAAGGGGATGCAACGATACCCGCCGAGATTACCGACGAAGTTGTTGAGCGGATTGGCAAGATGCTCAACCAGTTGATCACAAAATACAAACTGCGTTACTTAGCCTTGACGCTCGGTCCGCAGGGAGCTATTTTGAGCGACGCCGACGGGAACACCTGTTACCAAGCCGGATTCGAGACGAAGCTCGTCAGTACGGTAGGAGCCGGCGATTCGTTCTGTGCGATGTTCATTTCAGGCATTCTCGCGGGCGATCCTCTCGAAAAAATCAACCTCGATGCTTGCAAACGAGCTGCTGTGGTTTGCGGCAGACCTGGCCCAGTCTAGGAAAAAAAGCAAAAATTACGCTGAAAACGACAATCAATCCATAAAACAGGCACTGTTGGTGTCCGTTTTATGGATTTTTTCTTGACAACCGCTATGCGGTCGTGTAAAATGGGATGCGTATCCGTCTTGTGTTATTATCATCTGCCACTAGATACTACGAGATTTACCACTATGCATAACCACACCGATCCAAAATTGCGATGTAAAACGCTCCTTATTCTGCTCACCTTAGCCAGTCTGTTTCTGCTCTCGCAGTCACCGGCACTAGCGGCCGCAAATGCTGACGAATTACTTCAAGTCAGTGCGGAAGAACCTGCTGGTTTTTTCCAGCAACAGCTAACGGTAATCAACTACTATGTCATTGTTCTGGGGCTGGTGGCTCTGATTATTCTCGGCATCCTTGGTTGTCTCGTTTATGCAAGAGACAAGAAATTAAAAACGCAACTGGAAGAGATGCAGAAAATTAAATGTAAGGCAGAAGAAGATCTCAACGCGACACTTCAGGATTTTAAGGAAAATATGCTGGAACTACATAAGGAGGAGCTCGCTGAGAATCACGACGTTTTCCAAGAAAAGGTCCGCCTACTCGATGAAAAATTAGGGGCTTACGAAACGAAGATCGAAGCTCTACACTGTTACAATCTTGGTTTAATTCGACTTTCGGAAAAGGACTACGCCAAGGCAGCAAAGAGTTTCGAGCTTGCTGCAACCACCGACACGACAAGCAAACGCTACTTGAATTGTTGGGGAAACTCGCTCACTTCACTGGCGCACGCCGCCACGGATCCAGAGCAAAGTGAACACCTCGCCCAGCAAGCCAATGAAAAATACGAGAAGGCCACCGAGTTGGACGCGACATACGCCACCGCCTGGCAAAACTGGGGCCTTGCGCTTGACCTGCTAGCGGAACTCGCAACGGTCCCTGAGACAAAATTTTGTCTCTTGCTCGACGCTACCGAAAAATACAAGACAGCAGTCTTACACAACCCTGATTACGCTCTGGCCTTTTACTCTTGGGGGAATGCACTTGAGAAGCTCGCCGGGTTGGCAGAAACACCTGAAGAACAGGAGCAGTTTCGTAGTCGCGCCGCCGAAAAGTTCCAAAAGGCCGAAGAGTTGGCTTAAGCGACCTTAAGCACACGTCCAACGTATCAGACAAGTCCCCAATGCTTGCGGAGAAACCACTCCGTCGAGAGAAGCAGGACCATCAGAACGATCACCCAAAGCTTGTCCCAGTACTGAAACTCTTTACTATGCTTAATTTTCTTGCTCTGCGCAAGCGTGCTGAGATACTCGATTAACTGCGGGACCTGCTCCGGCTTGATAGCCGAGTCGAATCGGGGTTTTTCGTCGCCGCGGACCGGTTGTGCAATACTTCGCAGCAATTCGTGGTCGGCGTTAGGGTTGTCCCGTTCGCGGTCAACCTTACGTACGATGAAGGATTTCTCAGATCTAGCTCGCTCGCCCGACTCATCGTTGGCGGTAACGAGAATGGAATAGTCGCCAGGCTGCATTGTTGCTCGCACAACACCTTCAAGGAAGTTGCTGGTGGTGACGGCGTTGATGACCTGCTTTTTTTTCTCCGGTGTGGTGACGGTTGCTTGTAACGTAATCTCATCGGTTGCGGAAGCACCCACCATATCGGCAAAAATCTGGACCGATTCGCCTTGGTCAACGTTGTTAGGCGTAACAGTCAGTCGGATAGAGGTTTTTGCATCGTCGGAACCAATATCTTTGCCGACTGTCGAGAGAACGAGGTTTTTCCAAAAGAGGTGGTGTTGCTTTCCAAAGCCTCGCAGTACCCACCGCCACGTGGTGTCAGCCGCAAAGACCACGACGTGACCTCCTTCGCCGACAATCTGCTCAATGAGAAGCGGGACAGGCGGCGTTCCTTGCGATTGCGCGATGACCTGGGCGCTGATTTTGACGCTTTGAAACTTGTTCGCACCAGCCAGCGGCGGCATCTTACTCCATTCATTACGCACTCGATTCGGGTCAAACTCTTTGGCTCCTTGCTCGTGCGGATTGATTTGCAGTGCGGGAAACTGATTTCGCAAACCGGAATTGGTGGGCGTTAATTGGAGTGGCGTGGTGTAGTGGAAATCGTTATCCGTATTTCCTAGGAGTGTCGATTGACGCGATTGCGTGACTACTGGCAATATGGCGGTGAGTGGATTGTCCCCAGAATATCCGCCAGGCCCAAATGCTTTCATTCCGCCGAGCAAGATGAGTCCTGCCTCGTCGGCTTCCACCGTTTTTACGAGTAATTCCAACTCCTCTTTGGCAAAGAGTGAGGCATCAATATCACCAATAATGTAGGCGTCATACTTGCCTCGCTGGAAGGGATGATTGGGATTCTCCGCTGCCTTGGCTCCGCCGGGTGTGGGCTTGGTCTTGCGTATATAGTGGAGTCTAATCTCCGGTGCATTACCGAGTGTTTCCCGCAGGAAACGGGACTCGTGTCGCGCCACACCCTCAATGTAGAGGACATTCACTCCTCCGTCAACAACCTCAATCGGTACTTCTTGCGAATTATTGGTCTGCAATTTTTCTCCCTCTTGCAGAACCGCCTCGACACGGATTTTGTGCTGGCCCGGTGTCTTCGCGATGAACGAGAACTGCACGACTTCGGTGTTGCTTGAAGAAAGCACCTCGAGCGGTTTTTCCTCAAGGAGTTGCTCTTTTTTGCCCTTCTCCGTGTAATAAAGACGCACGGGAATGGTCTTGCCCGCATAGCCTTGCGCACGAACCAGCGCCTTGACCGAAACGCGATTTTTGACGAAGACGGGCATTCGGCTGGTTGTGATATGGCCGACCAGTGCAATGTCTTTAGCTTGGCTTTCAACGGACGTGGTTCCAAACATTATGGGAAAAACAGGGATACCGCGTCTTCCCAGAGAATTCGCGGCAGCGTAAGGATCCTTGTCGGCAGGTGGAAGCGCGTTTTGGCCTCCTTCAGTATGAATGAGTACGGCGAGCGTCCGTTTGCCTTGGTCCTCTTTTTGTACATCGGTGAGTGCCTGCCCTAGAGCGGTCTGGTTACCCGTCGGCTTCGCAGGGAGGACAATCTCCCCATTCTTGATGGGTAAGACACGCGTAGTCTGGTCGAACAGGTACGCCTCAACCTCCACCTTTTTGCCGAGCTTGTCAAGTGACTTTTGCGTCGCCTTGACGCATTGCTGCATCCGTTCGTAGCGGGAAAGGCCATTGAGCTCATCCCGCTCGAGCATACTGCGCGAACTGTCAAAAAGAAGTACTAGTTTTTCCGGGACAATCTCGAAGGTTGTCTCAAGATGGTGGGGGCGTACTAATACCCAAACAAGAAGAAGAATAGCAAGCGAACGAAGAATTGCCAGCGTTACGAGCTTTCCTCGCGAGAGATCCGCACGAACAGGCCGAATTAAGGCCACAAGTAGTAGAAGTCCAGCGGCAACGATAGCCACCAAGAAATAACTTCCAACGATGGGCGAAAAATCAGGCATTGGGGAATGGCAGCAAGGAATAGAGAATAAAGGTAAACGAATTACCTACTCTCTATTCCTCATCTGCATTGCGAACAACTAGTCACTTCTTACACTGAGCGAATGACGTGTTCAACCACGCCCCAAATCTCAATGTCGTCTGAATTAGTTACGTCGATTGTTGGGTACTTGGGATTCTCGGGCACGAGTTCAGCCTTATCGCCATACTTTTTGTACCGCTTCACGTTGAACTCACCGGCAACAATAGCTACGACGATTGAACCGTTCTCATAGTCCGCTGCCTTATTGACCACGAGGATGTCGTTCTGGAAAATACCAGCGTCGGTCATTGAGTCACCGGCAACTCGAAGGAAGAAAGTCTGTGGAGCATCTGTATTCGAGCTCGGTGTCGGCAGTAGCGAATCCATCAAGTCGAAGGTTACTTCATTGTAGCCGTCTGTGGGTGATTTCGACTCGTAAAAAGGCATTTCATACTCATTACGGGTTAGGAATCGCACAATTCGGTCTTCCAAACGCACGGGAACTCGCATCGGCTTCGTGTTTTCACCATACCTGCCTGAGCCCTTGGGGCGTCCAGCGTTGGGTCGCCTTCCACCACGTTGATTTACCTTTTGGTCCATTTTCATACCTCTCTCTTTCTTGGGTACCTGCGGTTATATTTTGGCCGACGAAGCAGGTTCCACCTGATTTTGCTTTCGCTCTCGCTAATTAGCATAGTGCGATAACACAAAAATGAGCCATCCAGTAATTACAAAAAAGTTGTTTTAGCTAACTTGCCTAATCCGATTTGATTAACGTAACAAATAGTCAACAGTTTGATTATTGCACAAAATTGAATTATTGCAAGTGGCTGAGAGTTATTGTAACAAAAAAATACTGATTTTTGAAACAAAAAATTCAGAAAATGCAGAAAAAACGTAAATTACTACCCAAAGTGCCTATTTTTATGGCTTTAAGACCTCCTCTATTGCAGTTTCTTCCTTATTTAGGGTACCTCCGGAAGCAGAGACCAAAAAATTTAGAAGCCACGTGCAGCTTTGATGTCGTCAAAGTCTCGCAGATGGTAGTCGATTTCGGCGTAGTCGAGGATACGGCAGAGTGCACGTGTCGCCACGCCCATCCCGTCTGGTCCACTAAATCCACCAAACTGCCCGCCACCTTTGACGTGGGGCTCGAGGTCAAAGAAAACGCCAGGGATGCCCCGTTTTTTGAGCTTCCGCTCGAGTTTTGGAAGATGCTCACGGAAATCACGGAAGATGACCTCGTGGAGTGAGTCCCCTTTGTCAGCCGGAACAAAGCCAGCCATTTTTTCTTCGTCCACGTAGCCGCCCGCTGTTTTGAGGTTTGGCGTTTTGTAGTCTTTCACGTGCATCCAACCGAGTCCAGGTCGCATCGCTTCGTATTGCTCGTAAACCTCCGAGGGTGAGTACCCTTGGCAGACGAGGTTTGCACCATCAAAAATCAACATCATCGCGGGATGATTGACCTGTCGGATGATGTCGGCGAGGACATGTCCGTTGGCACCGATTAAGTTCGCCTCAACTTCAAGACCAAATGTCAAGTCGCTGCGGTGGCACTTCTCGGCAATCTGTCCGAGTTGGTCCACGGCCTGCGAGAGGTAATCACGGTAGTCCGAATCTTTGGGATGATAGAAGGAAAAACCGCGGATTAACTTAGCCTCAAAAGCGTGCGCAAGTTCACAGGCCTTGGCAACATCTTTGGCGAGATACTTCTTGAAAGGGACGTACTTATTTTTCGTACCATCTTTTTTATCGACAATTTTCACCTTCCCAATAGGCGACCCAATGGAGGAGACGTTGATCCCGTACTCATCTTGGAGCTTGCGGATCTTTTGGATCTCCGGCTTGGTGAGATCCATTACATTCTTGATCTTGTCACCGGTGTTGATGAAGCGGATTGAGTAGTACTGCAATCCAAGTGCGGCAAAAGCGGCATACTGCTCGACGGGGGTCTTGTTGGCGGCGACTTCATCGGCGAAGCCAGAGAGAATAACGCGGGGTTGTGCTGCGGCCATAGTGGGGTACTCTCCTGCAAAATGGGGTGTGTAAGAATGGACAATTTCACAAGATTCTAGCACAATTCCGGCAAGACTGCAACCGGGGTGCCCAAAATCGTAGAAAATTGGCCCAATCGTTTACGATGCTGCAACACCGCAAGCGACTGGGCCAAGAATAGAAGTATAAAGTGAGGGCACCTCCGGAGGTGCTCGCAACTTATTTGGCCATTGCTTTGGTAAGAATCTCGGCAGTACTTTCCCGCATAATGCGTGGGTCCACCGGTTCGCCGGCGAGCAATTGGCGACGCACCTCTTTACCCGAGATAAAAACGGGCTTCTCGTCGGAGTGGTTTGACATCAAGTCAACGCGGCCGAGGGACTCGTAGAAGGCTGCAAACCCAACATTCAAGTTCTTAATCAGCAGTTCGCCTGGCAGGTTCTCGAAGATTTCCTGAGCATCGAAGTCACCCCAGATAGCCTCGCCATCGTGGTAGGGGGCATCGGCGTGCTTACGACCGATGACGATGTCGGAGAAACCAAAGTTTTGACGGTAGATTGCGTGCATCACCGCTTCCTTGGGACCACCATAGAACATCTTAATATCGAGACCGAGCAGCAAGACGCGATCTGGGACGGCATCCTCACGGCTAGCCCAGAGTTCAGGGTCACTGTCACCTTCGCCGAGAACACGCTGGTCGATGAGTACCTCATAGGTATGCATTCGGACGTCGGCGTGTACATCGTCACCCTTGGTTTCGCCGATGAGCGGATTGAGGCAAGCACCTGCGTTGTGCCCTTCGCGAAGGAGTGTTTCTAGACCGTAAACGAGAGCATATTCGTGAGCGCGGTGGAGTGGGTTACGCGTTTGAAATGCGACAACACGGTCCCAACCCGTCGCAGCGAGCTTTTCTCGCACCTCGGTCGGAGTGAGAACGTACTTGCCAAACTTTGGGTTCTTCGGCTGTGGGAGTACCTGGATCTCTCCGCCGAGCAGGTGCGTCATTTTTGCGTCGTTCTTGAGAACCATATCCGCGCCGGGATGGTCGGTACGTTCGGTTAAGTAAACCGACTTGAGATATTTTGGTTTGTCCCAAGGAAAGACATCGTTGAGCGTCAAGACAGCAACGACCTCATCGGCTGAGTTGACCAGCGCAACTTTTTCGCCAGCAGCGAGACCGCTAGCAGTCGCCTCGTCAACGGGTAGTGCGAGTGGAATTGTCCAAGCGTATTTTTTGCCGTCACGGATAATGACTGACTCGTCAAGTACGAGATTGTATTCCTCGCTGTTCATCGGACCTGTTAGTGGGCTGAGGCCACCATCGCCGAAACGGTAAACGGTTGAGAGATCGGCATCTGAGACAGGGACTTTTTTCAGGCCCGCCGCTTCTTTGCGGAGTTCCTCTTGGGCTGCTGTGCCAGTTACGGTACAAGAAACGGGCGTGGTCAAACCACCGTGAGGTTTCAGTTGGGACATTGTTTTTCCTTACATTGGGTTAATAGAACAGGGGATAAACGCAGCAGTGTACCCCAAAAAATGGAACTTGTCAAGCAGGAGTTCGGGGCAAGATTTCGATATAAAGGACTATTGATAGTGGTTCAAAAATCAAAGGGGTTGCAAAAACGCCCTTATTTTACTGCGTAAAGGTTCTATTTCGAGAATATTTTGCAAATTTCAAGAAATTTTGCCAAAAATATGCGAAATTCCAAGAAAAAAGGTTGCCCCCGACTTGCGGAGCGCGCTGACTACTGCTAGAATGACGTTGTTGTTAATTTTGGCAAGGTAGAAAATTCTCGCGAGGTATCGGCTTGTTGTTGGTCCAGGATGTGGGAATGTTAGATTTCTCGTTGCTCCACATTTCTCTTTTTTTAAGGTTTTAGTATGAACATTTATGTAGGTAACCTATCGTACGGTACAACACGCGAAATGCTCGAAGAAAAATTCTCCGAGTTTGGCACAGTCGATTCAGCGCACGTCATCACTGACCGTGCAACGGGCCGCTCGAAGGGCTTCGGCTTTGTCGAAATGTCCAACGATGGCGAAGCAAATGCTGCAATCGAAAACGTAAATGGTGTTGAGTTTGACGGTCGCCGTTTGGTCGTCAACGAAGCTCGTCCTCGCGAAGAGCGTCCGCCACGTCGTAGTTACGACGGCTAATTACACGTTAGCGGTTAGAATAAGAAAACTCCGTGAATAGCCCTTCAGGACTGTTGACGGAGTTTTTTCGTGCCTCTTCATAAGATCGAATAGGAAGACTAGTAATTCAACCAAAGCATCTCGGTGATCTTCTCTTTACTCTCCTTCTGAGAAACCTTGTTGTCAATCCGCTTCATCTTGCGACGCCAACCTTGCAAGGTGTCGTTGTATAATTTATTAGAATAGCCTGAAAGAATGACTTTCCCTTTGCACTTCTTGATGGCCTCGAGCATCTGCAAATGGGCGGCGTCGTCCATCTCGTGGGAATAATCGTCGGTGCCAGCACGTGTCGCGTGGACATAAGGCGGGTCCAGATAAAAGAGTGTGTTGGGTCCATCCTGACTTTTGATGACCTTTAAGGCATCCTCATTGAGAATGACCACGCGGCGGAGACGCTCGTGGATTTCGGGCAGTCCTTCAACACAACTCCACCAGGCCGAGGCTTGCTCGTTCATCGACCTTCGTGTGCGGTTGCGTGAGAGAGGAGCAAAGCTGTTCAAATTTCCCGCACGACTCATTCGGCAGACGACGAAGAAAGCGTAGGCGGCCTCAACATCAGGGGCTTTCCCTTGCTGCGGCGTCGTCTTTTCTCGCAAATCCTCCCAAAGTTCCTGTGAGAAGGGGGTCACCTGTGATTTACGGAGGAACTTCGCAAACGCCTCCTCGTCCTGCAATACCCTCCAGAAGTTGACCAACTCACTGTTGAGGTCGTTGACTACCTCACTAACGCCACGCTGGTGCGATTTTTCACCAATAGCGAAGCGTTCATCAAGCGGGTCACGTGCCATCAGCACCGCCAAGCCACCTGCGTAAGGCTCCACATAATGCAGGTGCGGAGGGAATTGGTCGATTATCCACGGTGCAAGGTAAGATTTGCCTCCATGCCACTTCAAAGGGCCTCGCTTCATTGTAGTTCCCTTCTCTCAATAATCATCTGCGGTTTCGACGGCAAATGAGGGTGTTTCTCATAAGGTTCGACGCTGTTGGGGAATTGTTGGTCGTATTCTTCTCGCGTAAAGACGGGAGTACGACCAATCTTTTGCGCCACATCGAGGCCGGCAACGATTTTACCGATCACACAGTTGCCAGGCGCAGCCTGCCCGGGAACTTTTTTCTCTGGTGAGAAATTCGACTGCGAATTTTCATTCAGGTTAAAGACAAACATTCCTCGCGCGCCGTTGAGACGTCGCAGGTCGTCACGCACAATCGCGAGTGTTCCCGCCTGATTGATGGGTGAGTTGAGTAGGTCGGTGTCCGGGAAAAGATAATCGTGTGAGTCGAGTTGATTTTTCCAAGCAATGTCCCAGATGCCGCCCGTGATCTGACTAGGCGTGACACTATGGAAGGTGGTGCCATTGAAACGTCCTTCGCGTGCAAGAGCCAAGAAGGCTGCAATGCTGGCGTTGGTGAATCCTGGCGGATTGAGTTCCACCGTGATGTCACCTTGCGTTGTGCGGAACAAGATACGTGTTCCGTCACCCTTCCAAACGTCCCGCAATGGGGGGCGAGATTTCAGCACGACCGGCTCTGCGGCAGGTTCCGCAGCAGGAGGTTCTATCGCCGTTGCATCTAGCTCGGGGGCTTTTAGCGCAGGTGGGGCATATTGGTCGGGTACATCAAGCGATGATGGTGCTGCTAACGGCGGCGCGGAATCAGGCTCGTCATGTTGCGTTCTCTCTACGTCCACTCTTGGTACTTCTGCAACAACAGGAGGTGCTTCCACGACAACAGGGGGTGCTGCAACAACAGGGGGAACAGCGGGGGCGGCAGGGGTTGTTCCTTCTCCAAAAACGAGCGCTGGGGGCGTGGAAAATTTAACCTGCGTGGCAGTCCCTTCTTCCATCGGAGCGAGGATTGCGGGGGGAACTATCGGTGTAGGCACGGGCCCAGGCAGATTCGCATCAGAAACAGCCGGCGCAGAAACAGACGGTGCGGCTGGTGGTGCCACCGAATCCATCGTCGAGAGGTCTGGCATTACGCGAATAATGGACCCCGATGACGTTTCTTCTGCAGAGACCTTGGCTGAATGGTACTGCAACTTGGTCGTTGAGGTAACTTCAGTTGAAACGTCGGTCTTGGAGGAGACCGAAGGGGTTTTGGAGCAACCCGCAGTCAGCAACAAAGCACAAAGAATGAAAGCTAAGGATTTTTTCATAAGTTATTTTCCCTTTACGCGATTGTTATTCTTCCTCGAAATCCATTACAGTATGTACGTTGTAATCCTTAATAATTTCTCTACCTGGCAGTCCAATCAGCTCAATGAGAAAGCTGCATCCAACGACCTTGCCGCCAAGTTGTTCGACGAGTTTAATACAAGCAGCAATGGTTCCACCTGTCGCCAGCAGATCGTCCACAACCAAAACTCTGGCTCCCTCGGGGATCGCGTCGGCGTGCACCTCGATGGTGTCACTTCCGTATTCCAAGTCGTAAGAGTAGCTGACAGTCTCGCCTGGTAGCTTACCTGGCTTGCGGACAGGAACAAACGCCGCATTAAGTTTTTGCGCCAGCGGGACCCCAAAAATAAATCCGCGAGCCTCTGGGGAAACGATGATGTCTATTTCCGTGTCAGAAAAGGGCTCAGCCATCGCGTCAATAGCTTCCCGTAGCTCCTTGGGGGCAGCGAGTAAAGGCGTGATGTCGCGGAACATAATCCCCGGCTTTGGAAAATCTGGGATAGTACGAATGAAATCGGTCATTGACATAGGAAGTTTGTGGGTAAAAGAGTAGGAGTGTGTGAATGTTAGATGTGGGGAAGTGTGGTGAAATTCCCTCCACACTTTCGCCTTTGTAGCGTATTCCTGCATTTTACGGGATTCTAGGCCAAAAGTCAACCCTTTGAGGTGTTTTGCCAACGCAAAAGTGTTGCTAAAACGCCACGAAGTTGCCTTTTTTCAACATTTTTTGTTTTGGTGAAGAAGGTGAAGATTTGCCGATTGTTTAATTTTTGCCTTAAAAAGAAGGGGTTAAGTAAAATATCAGGCGGACTTATTGACTATTGGCACGCCAGTTGCTCCTTAGTCTCCCGGTAATATCACCTCCCCGATGTCGCAACTACAATATAAGGTAAGCAACTATGATGTTTGAAAAAAACTCTTTACCATCCAGTGCAGAAGAAAAATCGTCCAACATTTCCGAAGAGAACCTTTTGGAGTTCAACGAAGCAGAGGCAGAAGAGGCGCTCCTCGGTACTCCGGTCCAGAGTGACGACCCTATCCGAGTTTACCTCTCCCAAATGGGCAATATCCCGATGCTTCCGCGTGAGAAAGAAATGGAAGCCTCGCAAGCAATCGCTTCGTCTAGGCACAAGCACCGACATACCATCTTGCAGAGCGACTATATGATTAATGCCGGGATTGAGATTCTCGAGAGTCTGCTGGCTGGTTCGCTACGTCTCGACCGAACCGTGGATGTCTCCGTTGCCGATATGCGAGAAAAAACACGCATTATCAAGGTCATTGAAGAGAGTTTGACCATTTTGCAAGGGTTGATGAAGGAAAATCGCGAAGATTTTTCCATTGTCGCTCAATTGGATGAAGAAAAGACCAGGCGGCATCAAGCTTGGCGACGAATGATTGAGCGTCGTCGTCGTGCGACAGTTCTACTTGAAGAAATTCAGATTCGTGCAAAACATATTAAGAAGGTTTACAAGAAAATTGAGCAGATTCGTAGTCGAATGGAAGAATTACTCACACTGAGTAAAAAGCACACAGGCCAACGCGCCGAAAATTTCCATCGCGAATTAACCTATTTGATGCGAGCGACCAACGAAACACCTGCCTCGTTACGACGCTACTTTGCTCGCAGTGAAAGCACGCTCAAAAAGTACGAAGATGCCAAGCAGTACCTCACCAGCGGAAATCTCCGCCTAGTCGTTTCGATTGCTAAACGCTACCGAAACCGTGGCCTAAGCTTCCTCGATCTTATTCAAGAGGGAAACACCGGTTTGATGCGAGCCGCCGACAAATTCGAAGGTGAACGTGGTTACAAGTTTTCCACCTACGCAACTTGGTGGATTCGGCAGTCGATCTCACGAGCGATTACCGAACAGAGTCGTACCGTTCGCATTCCTGTCCATATGCTTGACGCAATGAGCCGTGTACGCAAAATCCAGCAGAATTATGCAGAAGAAAATAATGCTGAATTGAAAACGATGGATGCCATCGAACAGGCGGATCTCACGCCCGAGGAACGCAATTGTGTCCTGAAAATGTCCAACAAACCGCTCTCACTTGACCAGCCACTCGGCGAACAGGAAGAGGGTGCTTTTGGTGATTTTGTCCAAGATCATCGCGAAGTAATGCCTGGCAGCGATATGCAAGGTAGAGTACTACGCCAAAAACTGGATGAGTGCCTCAACGTTCTCGATTATCGCGAGCGAGAGGTACTGAGACTACGCTACGGACTCGCTGATGGCTACTCCTACACGCTGGAAGAAGTGGGGAAAATCTTTTCCGTCACGCGTGAGCGAGTGAGACAGATTGAAATTAAAGCCATCGGTGTCCTGCAGCACCCATCCCGTTCACGTGAACTTGCTAGTTTTGTCGGCATTGAACAGGAATAACACCTAGCCGTGACCCCAAGGCACCTCGGTTAGAGCCAGACCAAAGTGCCTTGGGGTATTCTCGGAACGCTCTACAACGCCTCTTGCAGCTCCCAAATTCTCTATATTCTCTATTTTCTGATAAAGTTTAACGATTGCGTAGAATTTTCGGATTATTCCACCTTTTCTCTCAAGATTCTGGCTCCCTCTAGCCAATATACAGAACAGTCACCGGGGGGATTGACTATTAGACAAACTTTGCGCACGAACCAATTTGGAGTTCCCTCGTGATGAGAAAAGTACCAATTTTAATGTTCTCGCTGCTACTTGCAAGCCTGACTTCGTTCGCCGCGGCGGATACGTGGCTGGCCGACGGTGAGACACCCATCAATTACGCTCTTTCTCCGAGCTCGCCACTTGCAGCGAATACCGACCAATTTTGGGATGGTGCGCTCAACGAAATGACTTCTGGCGAGACGGTCGCCATCCTCAGCACGGCGACGTGGCAACCCGCTTACGGTTGGGACACGGCTGCTGCTTCGGCGATCAATCCAGTCAACGACGCGGGCGTACAAATTGCAAATGGTCACTTTGAAGTTTTCGGCGATTATGTTTTTGATGCGAAAGTAGCCACCGCACCAGCAAGCATTGATGCTCGTGGTCACGCGGGCGTACTGATACTTTTACCCGCTTCGGCACCTACAGGGCTACCATCACTTCGTCGCATAATGCTCACCGGCAATCTCACGGCGATCGGTCACGAAGGCGACCGCATTTTTGGCATCACTGCCTTGGCGGGCGAAAACGTTGTGCTTGATGCAACACGAAACCCTGGTAACCTTAGCGTCACCGGCACCGGTCGATTGGCCGTAGGCCTCGTTGGCGGTGTGACTGGCGAGCTACCCTTAGAAGAACTCAATCCCGCAGCGGGAGGAGCACCAACGCTACCTGATCCCGATCTAATTGGTAATGGTTGGCTAACGATCCTGAATACGTCGAACATTACCGCAATCACCAACGACTCCGCAGCGGGCATTTTTGCACTCGGTGTACTTCCAGATGCAGCCAATCCGCCCACCACACCAACCGGACTCTACAACACGGGTCGCGTGGAGATTGAGAACCTCGCTTCTACAATCAACGTTGATGCCGAAGTGCTTGCCATAGGAATTGGTGCCGGACTGGATCTCGAATTCGACACCATCACCGACGCAACGCTCCTCATCGAAAAGATGGATAACACGACGTTGAACATCGGAACCGGCACTGCCGGCGGCACACGCACGCCTGAAGAGGCTTACGGAATATGGAACCTCGGCGGTGAAGGCATTGTTTACGATCCCGTTGACCCGGCAACCAATCCGCCTATCGCTATGCCTGGCGGCGTAATTATCGAAGAAATCCTCTCTGCGAACCTTAATATTACGGCTCGTGATTATGCAGCAGCCATTTATGGCAACGACGTAACCATCGGAACGGCCACCGATCCGGCCACCAAGCAACATCTGCTGAACATCGCGGTTACGACCAACGAAACACAATCCGGCGATGCTTGGGGCATTGCTTCTCACAACGAACTCCGTGTTTACGGTAATCTCGCAGGGGAAATTAATGTACAAGCTTCCGGAAACGGAGCTGGCATATTATCTACGCTAGACTCCACAACGTCCTCAGCGGCACCGGTCTTGGACATTGGTACACTCAGCACGAATATGGTTGTCAACGCCTATGCAGACGCTTGGGGAGTTGCAACCGTCGGCACCGCTGGAACTTCAATGACACTCGGAAATGTTACTGGCTCTATCAGCGTCGCTTCACAGACCGAGGATGCCGTTGCATTTCTTGCTGAGACTGTCCCGATGGATGTTACCGTCAAAGGTGGACGCATCGCCGCGAGTTCACTTGCTGCTAGCAGTACCAGCGACAAAGCTGGCTACGCATTTAGATCACGTAATATGGCAGTTGCTTCGCCTCCTTCCGACCAATACACGCTCACCGAAGGCGCAACCTCTACCGGTGCTGTCGCAACGGGAACGGGGGCCGATGTGCTAACCATCGAAAATTCAACACTCCTCGGATCCATTCGAATGAACACCGACACCGTAGCGCAAAACCCAACGGCGAATGACGGTAGTGCGGACCAAATTTACTTTAAGTCAGGGACGTTGCATCTGTCCACGGGAGCGACTGTCGAAGCGGCAGATGCAGCGGACCTCCTGACTATTGGTGAAGCCGCCAATACCGACGAGGCCTTGATGGTGATGTACATCGACCAGGACAATGCGTCCACCGGCAATGCCAAGTTTAAGGCTACTGTCGGCGACATTGTCATCGAAGAGAATGCCAAATTTGACCTGATTGGTGCCGATGTCACACCTGGCATCGACTACAACATTCTCTATGCAACCGACACGCTCGTTAATAATGCAACGCACAGTTTCGACACGCTCTTTTACGACATTACCGTCACAGGTAACAAAATGACTGCCGAATTTTTCACACTCGACGAGATTGTCACCGGCACGAGTGATACCACCATCGACTTGGCTCGGGCGATTGAAGCCAACTACGTTCCTGGTGCGGGTAATCCTACACTTGATGCATTGATGACGAACTTGCGTAGTGCAACGACCAATGAGCAAGCCGACCTCATTTTGCAGCAGTATTCTCCCGCCTTCACGTTCGGAGCGGTTGAGATGCTCAAAATGGCGAACTTTGCAACCATCCAAAAGGTAACACGACGGATGTCTTACCACACCTCAAACCGGCTCGGTCGCGGGGGCACTGCCGACACCACCGCGCGTGGTAATGACAAGTCCGATGGCGAACCGGAATTGTTGCGGCCCTCCGACGACGGACTACTCGGCTCGTGGAACGCCTCGCTCGATGAAGCGATCTCAATGGATTACGAAACGCTCGGGTTCCCCGACGCGATGGGCTGGTTCCAGTTGACCGGTTACTATGCAGAACAGCCGATGTATAACAATGTCAACGGTTTTGATATGCAGGGGGTTGGGTTCTCCTTTGGAATGGACAAACGCCTTGGGCCGATTACTCTCGGTATCTCCTATGGTTACCTCAATAATAAACAGTATTCCGACCAGCTCGCAGGTGGCATCCTCACGCCAGCGTCGGTCACGCTCGACACCAACACAATGCTTGGTTACGCCACCACTGCGATTGGCAAACGTTTCTTCACCGAGAGCCTCCTCGGCGGCACTTGGGGAAATAGCAACGGCGAACGTCTGCCCTTGGGAGTAAACAACTATCAGTACAAGTTCACTACCAACTCAACAACCTTTATGGTTCACGGTGCAATCGGTTACCGATTCTGGGAGAGTGAAAAGCTCGAAATTACACCACGGCTGGGACTCAATTATTACACAATGCAGCAGAATGGATACAACGAAATCGATACTGCTGGCACGATCATCAATGCGATCGATGCCTACAATCTCGACTACTGCGAAACAGAGATCACGCTCGATGTCAACCTGCAACTAAGCCAGGAATGGATGCTTCTTTCCACCTTTGGCTGGCGTGGTGCTTCGAAGAACCCGCCGGTGACGCTAGGAGTAACTAACCCGACGCTTGGTCATTACAATATCCTTGGAATGACGCCAAGTAAGGACTCGTTCCTTTGTCAGCTCGGTTTTGTATCACAGATTTCATCTCGTTTCCGCATAGAGATTCTTGCCAACGCGATGGTCGGCGGTACCGAAAACCAATTTTTCGGTGGCACCGGCGTACTGAGTTGCTCACTCTAAAGAAGTCTCGAAAATCAATACAAAACCACACAAATTCGTTATTTAGGCATAAAAGTTTTTGAAAAACTCGAATTATTTGTACAACGAACTTGTTTAGGTCTTTACACAAAAGGCGACGGATGCTAAAGTTCAAGCGGTATTAAAAAAGGCAAACGATATGCCGACATAAATAAAATAGGGATGCAAAAAAATGAAAAACGAATTGCTATTTGATTGGCAAACGCGTCTCGAAAAAATCGCAAAGAAGGAACGCAAGTCAAGCACAAACCGTAAACCGTTCGACCGAGTGACAGTTTGTCTAGTTTCGGTAGTCGTGGTTTTCGCTCTATTTATACTTATATGCCATACAGCGGTAGCGCAGCGTCCTCTTTCCTTACCCGCTCCAATTAGCAGCGGAGAAGTATCGCACGATCCCTACCTTACTCCACAGAATTCTATGCATCCTTTGAGTAATTCTCAGAGTATTATTC
>Ga0180430_10001270_pt1 | contig 25027 bp, 26 predicted proteins | sample SS_ome_9_FD_132999 | JGI IMG/M metagenome (GOLD analysis project Ga0180430, IMG submission 132999) | Hypersaline lake sediment archaeal communities from the Salton Sea, California, USA - SS_1_S_2 metaG | ecosystem: Environmental > Aquatic > Non-marine Saline and Alkaline > Hypersaline >... | reverse complement strand
CGGCAGCCGGCAACCTGGACCATCAGGAATTCGTGGATCTGGTCGGCCCGGCGTTTGCGTCGATACGGCCGGGGGATGCCTTTCCCCGGCGAAATCCGCCGCGGTTTATTTCGCGGGTCAATGCGCATTCCCGCGAACTGGAACAAACACACATTTGCATCGGAACCCGGGGCCTGCCGACCGTCAGTCCCCGGCGCTACACCCTGTCCCTCATGAACACGATTCTCGGCGGCAACATGAGCTCGCGGCTTTTTCAGGAGGTCCGTGAGAACAGGGGGCTGGCGTACGCCGTTTATTCCTTTGTATCATCGCACATGGATACCGGCATGTTCGGCGCTTACGCCGCGGTGGATCCGGCCAATGCCTACCAGACAGCGCTTTTGTTTCTGGAGCAGTTCAAGAAGCTGAAAAATTTCGGCACCGATGAAAGTGAACTGACGGCCGCCAAAGAGTTCATCAAGGGCAATCTGCTGCTGGCAGCCGAAAGCAGTGAAAACCAGATGGTTCGACTGGCCCAGAACGAAATTCACTTCAACCGCCACGTCCCTCTGGGGGAAATCCTGCGGTTGATTGAAGCCGTTTCGCCCGACGCCCTTCTTGCACTGGCGGGCGATCTTTTCAGCGGCGACACCCTTTCCATCACCCTGCTGGGTGCGGTGGCCGGCAACAAAGATTACGAAAACCTCCTGACAGTCTTATGAGCAAATCACCGATCATCCGCTTCTGCCGTCTGCGGCCTGAACAGGACGGGGACATCCCCCTGCCGGCCTACATGACCGACCAGGCGGCCGGTATGGACATTCGCGCCGCCGTCACGGCGGACCTCGACGTGCCGCCCGGCGGCATACAACTGATTCCCACCGGTTTCGCCATGGCGCTGCCGCCGGGATTCGAGGCCCAGATTCGACCCCGCAGCGGTTTGGCGGTTAAACACGGCATCAGCGTCGTCAATGCACCGGGCACGATCGATGCCGACTATCGGGGTGAAGTCAAGATCGGCCTGATCAATCTCGGGCGGCAATCGTACACACTGTCGCGGGGGGATCGGATTGCCCAGATGGTTATTCAACGCGTTTCCCGGGCGGTGATCCAAGCGGTTGACCGGCTGGATGAAACCGGGCGCAACCAGGGTGGATTCGGGCACACCGGGGCCCGATGATGCCGGTTTGAAAAGCACTGCCTGCCATGAACCGGAAGACACCATTTCAAGAGACCGCCTCCCTGACCATTTCCCTGCTGGCCAGCGGTAGCCGGGGGAATGCCATCTATATTTCCGACGGGCGTACGGCCGTCTTGGTGGACGCCGGACTGTCGGGGGTGGAAATAGAACGCCGGCTCAAACACCGGCAGCTCAATGCCTGTGATCTGGACGCCATCGTGGTTTCGCACGAGCATGCCGACCATATCAAGGGGGTCGGGGTGCTGGCCCGACGATTGGATCTGCCGGTTTATCTTTCCGCACCAACCCGGAAAGCAGCGGAATCTTTTCTCGGACGGGTTCCGGAAATCCGGTCGTTTTGCTGCGGCCGGCCTTTTACCATTAACGGCCTCGCTTTTTCTCCGTTTTCAACGTCCCATGACGCCGATGATCCCGCCGGTTTTACGATTACGCACGCCGGCATCAAAATCGGCATTGCCACGGATCTGGGCCAGGCCACCGCCGTGGTCAGAACCTATTTGAAACATTGTCGGCTGCTGGTGCTGGAAGCCAACCATGATCCGGAGATGCTCCTCAACGGGCCCTATCCCTGGCCCTTGAAACAACGCATTAAAAGCCGCCTGGGCCATCTCTCCAACCGCGAGGCGGGGGAGCTGTTAAAGTCCCTTCTTCACGACCGGCTGGAAAAAATCGTTCTGGCCCACCTCAGCGAGAGCAACAACACCCCGGACAGGGCTTTGAACACGGTGGGGCTGTCGCTGACGCGACGCCGCATCCCCATTGCCGTAGCCACTCAGGACCGGGGCAGCGATGTTTTTCGTTTACAGGCCGAATGCCGAAATACCACACCAAAGGAATTCAATCATGACAGAAGACAAAAGCCGCGACCCTGACAGCGAAGACAGTTTCGCCGAATTGTTGGAAGCCTACAGCGAACCGCTGAAAAGTGCGGTGCGAATCGGCGACAAAATTGAAGGCGCGATCATTGCCATCGGCAAGGATGCGGTGTTCGTCGACAGCGGCACCAAAATCGACGCCGTGGTCGACCGGGAAGACCTTTTGGACGATTCCGGCGAGCTGCCGTACGCCGTCGGCGACACGCTTTCGCTTTACGTCGTGTCCCAAAGCGAAAGCGAGATCCGGCTGTCCAGGGCCATGTCGGGCATCGGCGGCAGGCGGATGCTGCAGGAAGCCCATGAAAACGACATTCCGGTGGAGGGCAAGGTCAAAGCCGTCATCAAAGGCGGTTTTGAAATCCAGCTGCTTCAGCAGCGGGCGTTTTGTCCCATCAGCCAGATTGATGCGGTTTATGTGGAAGATCCGCAGGCCTTTGTCGGGCAGACGTTTGATTTTGCCATTACCCGTTTCGAGGAAAACGGCCGCAACATCGTCGTTTCGCGGCGCAGGCTGCTGGAAAAAATTATTGCAGAAAAACGGCGGGATTTTCTGGAAAAGCTACGCGTCGGCGATGTGGTGGGTGGGAAGGTGGTCAAATTGATGCCCTATGGGGCGTTCGTGACGCTGGCGCCCGGGGTCGAAGGCATGGCCCACATATCCGAACTGTCCTGGTCCAGCGTGTCGCGCACGGAAGACGTTCTTTCCGTGGGAGACGCGGTGGATGTCAAGGTGCTGGATATCAAGGACGATGTCAAGTCCGGCCGCAAGAAAATCGAGCTGTCCATCAAACAGACCACCGGCGATCCCTGGCAGCGGGTCAACGAATTGCTGTCCCAAGGCGCCGTGGTCAATGGAACGGTGATCCGCTGCGCCCCGTTCGGTGTGTTTGTCGAGGTTGCTCCCGGCATTGAGGGCCTTGTTCACATCAGCGAAATGAGCTACACCCGGCGTGTGGTCAATCCGGCCGACGAGGTCCGGGAGGGCGAAGTCGTGCCGGTCATGATCAAGGAGATTGATGCCGCCGGCAAACGCGTTGCGCTCAGCATGAAAGACGCAGCGGGGGATCCGTGGCTCGATGTTGCAACCGCATTTCATGTGGGACAGAAAATTGAGGGTCGGCTTGAAAACAAGGCCCCTTATGGTTATTTTATTTCATTGAAGCCGGGCGTCACCGGCCTGCTGCCCAATTCCAAAATCAAGGCCGCCGGCCGGGCTGCCATGCTCGACGGCCTTCGAGAGGGGGATGTTTTACCGGTTGTCATCGAAGCAATCAATGCCGGGGAGAGAAAGATGACGCTGGCGCCCGGTGATGCCGCGGAGGAAAGCGGCTGGCAGCGGTATGCCGGGGATGCATCCCAACCGTCGACAATGGGCGATCTGGGTGAAAAGCTGAAGCAGGCGCTGCAACGCAAAAAAGCCAGCACCTAGTACAGCGTCTCATAAATGTTGTCCCTGATTTTGGCAATTTAACAGTGTCGTCAATGGCTGCTCAAGTCAAACCACAATATTCAAATCCCAAATCACAAACAATATCCAAATACCAATGTTCAAAATCTCAAACGGAACGCAGAGCAGTTGTTTGTTGTTTGGTGCTTGAGATTTGAGATTTATTTGTTATTTGGTGCTTGAGATTTGTATTTTCCGCGTTTTTTGGTTGTGATGGGTCAAATAGAGGGTGCTTTCGTATAAAACCATATTGCCATTTTCTAGAACACAACTTTTGAGACGCGGCACTAGTGCGTCTGTAGGCACGATGACATCCGGCTGGGAATCCGATTGAACGGATGACACCGTCGGGGTTTGTAATCCATCAACTGTTTCTACACAATTGTCCGAGGTGAGTGATGAACGAGCAAAACTACGATGTTGCGATTGTCGGCGGGGGGCCGGCCGGCCTGACCTCCGGCATTTATGCCAGGCGCGCGGCGCTGAAAACGGTGCTGATCGAAAGAGGAATTCCCGGTGGGCAGATCGTCAACTCCGATGAAGTGGAGAACTACCCGGGTTTCAAACACATCAACGGTGCGGAGTTGGGCATGAAATTCAGCGAGCATGCCCAGGCCTATGACCTGCAGACGATTTCCGGCGAGGTCGTGGAAATCGTTCCCGGTTCCGCGCACCACACGGTGCGGCTTGCGGACGGCACAGAGCTGAAAACCCACAGCGTCATCATGGCCATGGGGGGGAGCCCGAGAAAGCTGAACATCCCCGGCGAGGATGTCTATTACGGCAAAGGGGTTTCCTATTGCGCCGTTTGTGACGGCTTTTTTTTCAAAGGCAAAACCGTGGCGGTCATCGGGGGCGGGGATTCGGCGGCGGAGGAAGCCTTGTATCTTTCAAAGCTGGCCAAAAAAGTCTACATCGTTCACCGGCGAGACGAACTGCGCGCCAGTCGCCTCCTGCAGCAGCGTCTTTTTGCCGAGTGCAACATCGAAATTTTGTGGAATTCGATTCCCACCGCCGTCAAAGCCGATGACCAGGGGGTGAACGCCTTGGATTTAAAGGACACCCAGACCGGTGAGGCCCGCACTCTGTCCACGGACGGTGTCTTTATTTTCATCGGGTTCAATCCCGGCAACCAGCTCGTACCCGCCGGCGTCAAACTGTCGCGGGAAGGATACGTGGAGACGGACAAAAAGTGCGAGACCAAAATTCCCGGTATTTTCGCCGTGGGCGATCTGAGGGAAAATTATGCCCGTCAGATTGTCATCGCCGCGGCGGATGGATGCAAGGCCGCCCTGGCGTGCGCCCACTACGTGGAAGCCAAGAAGGCCGAGGAAAGCTGCGAACTGCCGGCATGAGGCGCTGCAATGGATGTTCGGCGAAAGAAACGCGGCCCGCTCCCCATGAGCGGGCCGCTTTACGAAAGGAGGAGGAAGGAGGTTTGGTACAAGCGGGACCCTGTTTGGTGGCCCCGACACTGTTGCCGGCTTCCCTTCAAGGCGCCGTTGTTTTAACCGATGGCATCTCTTTTCATTATTTTGAAGACGATCGGCGAAAAGATGCACGCACACCCGAGAAGCCGATAAATGCCACGTCGCGCCTGTCGTTGTCTAATGCCGCCGTCGGCGGCTCGAACCTGTGAGTTCGTTTTCAATCCTGTTGCAGCGGAGTGACATTTTTTTTTAAAGAACGCTTTCGGGAATATATTAATACAACAAGCGTGCCAACAGACAACTATTTTTTTATTCACAATAAAACAGCATGTTAGGCGATTGACCTGTTTTCCCCGCGCCATTGGTTGACCAAAATTGTCACTTTTTTGGCGTCGGACTGTCAATTTTTGTCAACCGGTAGCTGCAGCTTCCAAGACCCAGGGCTTCGGCGTGGGTGAGTTGATGGGTCCAATCCACCTTGGGGTAGAGGGTGCGGAATTTGTCTTTTCCCGGTCCGGGCGGGGGGTCCAGGCGCGAACCCGTCAGGCCGGCCGCCTGGTTCACCAGATCCGCGGCGGCCTGATCAACCGCCACCGGGTCACTGGATGCCAATATGCCGATATCCGCCACAAAAGGAGCGTCGCTGTAGGGCAGACAGTCGCAGCCGGGGGTAAGGTCCGTCAAAAAATTGACAAAAAGGGCTTTGCGGCGTTTATTTTTCAACACCCCTTCGGTGTATTCGACCATCTTTTCCATGAATTCGGGCACGGACTTGTTCCACTGCACCTGAATCGCTTCCTGTTCACACACCAGAATGCATTCCCCGCAGCCGATGCAGGTTTCCGGGTCGATGCGCGCTTTTTTGCGAAACAGTCGAATGGCGCCCTGGGAACAGCGTGGAATGCACTCCCCGCAGCCGATACAGCGCTTGGTCTTGACTTTCGGCGCAACGCCCGCGTGCTGCGCCATTTTTCCGTGCCGGGATGCGCATCCCATGCCCACGTTTTTCAACGTGCCGCCGAAGCCGCACAGCTCGTGGCCCTTGAAGTGGGCGATGGAAATGAGCACGTCCGCGTTTACAATTTCCGAACCGATGTAAACGGTTTCGAAATGGTGCCGTTCGACGGCAACACCGATCTGGCTGCGGCCGCGCAAGCCGTCGGCGATAATGATGGGCGCCTCCACGGTGGCGTAGGAAAAGCCGTTTTTTAATGCGGTGACAATATGGTCCGGGCTGTGGCCGCGGGATCCGGCATAGAGGGTGTTGGCATCGGTCAGAAAAGGGACGCCTTTCAGCGCCTTGATGCCGCGGACGATTTCTCTTAAAAAGTGCGGCCGAACGAAGCCGGTGTTGCCGGTTTCGCCGAAGTGCAGCTTGACAGCGACCAGATCTTTCGGCTGAACGACGGTCCCCAGGCCGGCCTTGTCGAGCAGAAGGGCCAGTTTTTTGAACAGGGATTCCTTGTAACTGGCGCGCAAGTTGATAAAATACACATTAGAAGTCATGGTTTCCTCCGTTTGGCATCAATGGTATCAACATGATGAGGATGCACTCGATGCAATTCTGAAGGGGGTGGAAGGTTGTTTTTGAGGGTCCAGGGGCAAAGCGATTTTGAATTGTCTCTCTGCGCCGTTGTTTGCCCGGTGAAATGCCCCTGTTTTTCTGTTTCACAGGGGCGCCTCCGCGTAAAATGTTGTTGGGTTCGTTGGGTTCAAAGGGCTGATCGTTGATCGCTCGGTTTTACGCTTGACGGTAAAGTACTATTCTCGTGCCAGCAGCTTGAGGGCGTTGCCGCCCTTGATCGCGTCGATTTGATCCTGGTGTAAACCCGAGATTTCGAGTTCCGCAAAATAACGCCTGGGATTGATCAGCGGGTAGTCGGAGCCGAACAGAATTTTTTCGCACCCGGCCAGTTCCACCGCATAGCGATAGATGGATGGTTTGTACAGAAACGGGGATGCGGCGGTGTCGAAGTAGACATTCGCCAGCACGGACCCCACCTCTTTTTTAAGAAGCTGATAAAAGAAAAGGCCGCCGCCCCAGTGGGCCAGCACGATGTGATTTAAGGGATAGGCTTTTGCCAGTTCATATATCTGGATCAGCGTGTTGTCGGTTTTGCCCGCATAGCGATGTCCGACCGGCTCATTGGTATGGATGAGCACCGGTTTGTCGTGCTCCCGGCAGAGCGCCATGACGGGCGCCATGTTGTCCCTGATGGTACACGCGATGCCGCATTCATAAAAGGCCAGTTCGCCCACGCCGCACAAACCGCCCTCAAAACAGCGCGCTACTTCCCGGGGCGCTTTTTCAGCACAGGGGTCCAGACAGCAGAATCCCATGAGCCGATCAGGGTAGCGGTTCACAGCTTCCATAATGTAGTCGTTGTGGCGTTTGGCGGTTTCCAGACAACGCCAGGGAAAGCCGAACACGACGGCGAGGTCCACCTGCTGCGCATCCATGGCGGCGATAATGTCCCCGGCGCTTGCGAGCCGGGCCTTGGGGTGCGCATAAAGCAGTTCAAAGGCGGGCTCGTCCGCGAACCAGCGTTCCCGGTTCTCACGGACGAACCGCGGAAAAAGATGGGTGTGAAAATCGACAACCACGGCGGAATCCTCCTCGAACAGGTTTGCATGGATTGCGGATATCGGCCGGCGCGCAGCGGCAAACGTACATCCTATAGCATGAATCACGGTGGCTGTTAAAGGATAATCATTTTCATGCACTGCCGCGCATAATGAAGCATGAAATGACGTCTCGTGTTATAGGGGTTGTCATCAATATGTTCCGTTTGGCCCTGATTCGTCATTCCGGCGCTTTCCTTGAACATGCGGTGATACCGGAACACTTTTTTGATGTATATGCGGGTTTGGGGAAAGGGGGGGCGCCGCCGTATTTGCGAACGTGCCGGCTGCCGGCGTTGTAGGCTGCCAGCGCCAGCTTGATGTCGCCGTTGAAGCCGTCCAGCAAGGTTCGGAAATAGCGAACGCCGCCGCTGATGTTGTCCGTGGGGTTGAAACTGTCAGCGACTCCCAAAGATTTGGCGGTCAGCGGCATCAGCTGCATCAAACCCTCGGCGCCGCATCTTGAAACCGCTTTCGGGTTGTAGCGGGATTCCGCCATGATGATGGCCTTGATCAGATGCGGATCGAAATTTTAAACAATCTTTAAACCGAAAAACAATGTTTTCAGCAAAAAGAGTGCCATCCAACCATAGTGCATACAATACATTAGATTTCAATGGGTTGTAAATCGGGGCCCCGCCCTTTGACCGCCGGTGGTTCCCGCAAAAACATGAAATTTGTTTCACATTGGAACTCAATTACACATATCAGCATTCCACCGCTTGAACAAAGCGCTGATATATGCTTCTATACATATCCATTTTCATGTTCCGATTTGCAAGAACACCCGCTTAAGGCCCGTGCCGTTGTTGATGAAGGCACGGATTAACGCGCTGATGGAAATTGATGGAGGTGCACATGTATTTTGACAAACCCGGCAAGATCAACACGGATGCCACTTTGATCGCCGCTTGCGAAAGAGCGCAGGTGTTGGGAATCGAGGAACTCGTTCTGGCCTCCTCTTCCGGCGATACAGCCTATCGGGCGCTGGAGTTGTGTTCGCCTTTCAAGATTACCGTGGTGACCTATCACTGCGGCTTCAAGGCGCCCTTTCAGAATGTCATGCCCGCCGACATCAGAACCGACCTCGAACGGCGCGGCGTTCATGTGGTTGCCGCCACCCATGCTTTGTCCGGTGTTGAACGATCCTTTTTCAACAAGTATTCCGGTGCCTACCCGGTTCTGATCGTGGCGGACACGCTGCGTCTTTTCGGCCAGGGCACCAAGGTCGCCGTGGAAGTGGCTATCATGGCGGCCGACAGCGGCGCACTCAGCGGCGGCGACATCGTATCGATCGGCGGCTCGTCCAAGGGAGCGGATACCGCTTTGATTTTAAAACCTGCAAACCAGTCCAATCTTTATGACTTGCGTATCCGCGAAATCGTGTGCAAACCGCGGTGGTTCTAAAACCGCCGGGTTGAGACAACCGTTTTCAAAAGCAGTCGGCGGCGAGCGCCATGTGGTCCTGGTGGCGCCCGAAATTCACTGGAACACCGGCAATGTCGGGCGGACGTGCCTCGGTGTCGGCGCCCGGCTGCACCTGATCCGCCCGCTGGGGTTTTCGCTGGACAGCCGTGCGGTCAAAAGGGCCGGTCTTGATTACTGGCCGCAGGTAAACCTGTCCGTGTGGGATGATTTTGACACATTTTTCCATGCATTCGCTCCCAGCGATTCGGAAATCTGCCTGTTTTCCAAAAGCGGACGACGGCCGCTTTGGCAGCTGCCGATCACCCGCCGGCAGTTTCTGGTTTTCGGCTCTGAAACCGGCGGGCTGCCGGCGGAAATCCGCCGTCGTTTTTCATCCAACCTGTTTTGCATTCCCATACAGCCGGCCGTTCGGTCGCTGAACCTTTCAACAGCGGTCGGCATCGCCCTTTACGAAAGCCGAAGGCCCAAGGACTTGCACTGATGGATCGATCGTTCGATAAATGTGCCAATACGCCGGAGGGCCGCTTCCGGCCTTTTACTTTGGAGGGCATTTGTTGTATGGTAGGCGGACGAATATGCGGTCTTTTAATGTTACAGGCGTGATGGAATGAAAACGTGTATCAAGGACAAACTGCGCACTTTTTACAGCCGCTTCGCCACCGAGGACCGGGTGCTGATTCTCATCAACGCCGACCCGGATTCGATTGCCAGTGCGCTGGCCGTCAAACGGCTGCTGTGGCGCAAGGTGCAGCAGATTGCCATTTCCAATGTCAATAAAATCGATCGTCCCGACAACATCGCCATGGTCGAACTGCTGGGCATCACGCTTTCTCCGATCAAGGAGGTCGACGGCGTCCGCTTCAACCGATTTGTGCTGGTCGATTCTCAGCCGATGCACCACGCGGTGTTCCAGAGCTACCCATACGACGTTATCATCGACCACCACCCCGACACCCGCCCGGAGGCCGGCTTCAAGGACATCCGTCCCAGATACGGTGCCACGGCCAGCATTCTTACCGAATATTTGCGGGCCGCTAAAATCAAACCGTCAAAAAAAATCGCCACCGCCCTCATTCTGGCCATCAAAACCGACACCACCAATTTCGAGCGGCAGACGGTGACCGAAGATGTGCGCGCGTTTCAATATTTGTTCAAACATGCCAACCGCCATCTGGTCAGAAAAATCGAACAGTCGGAGCTGAAGCCGGAGTACCTCAAATATTTTGCCTACGCACTCGAACATCGGCGCATGCGCAAAGGCCGGGTTTACGTTTTCCTGGGCGCGGTGATCAATCCCGACATCTGCGTCATTATTGCGGACTTTTTCCTGAAAATCAGTTCGGTCAAATGGAGCATCGTTGCCGGTCTCTATCAGAAAAAGCTGATCGTCATTTTTCGAAACGACGGCATTCGCAAAGATGCCGGCAAGGTGGCTGATTCCGGTTTTGGACAGCTGGGGTCGGCCGGCGGACACAAGAGCATGGCCCGGGCGGAAATCGACCTGGCGGCTCTGCAGCCGCTGGTCGACGTTGACAACGACAAAAAAATGCTGAGCTGGATCATCGCCCGGATCGGGCAAAAGACCGGCTCCGTGCGGTGAAAAGCGGCGGGCATGAAAACAGTCGTCACGATTGTCGGTTCCGGTACCTGCGTCCCTTCCCTTGAGCGCAGCGCCTGTTCGGTCATGGTTGAAAGCCGCGGCCGGCGTGTTCTGCTGGACTCGGGGCCGGGAACAATGCACCGGCTGCTCGAGGCCGGTGTTCGCATTTTCGACATTGATCTGATCGGCTACAGCCATTTTCACCCGGATCACACAGGCGAACTGGTCCCCATACTGTTTGCCACCAAATATTCCGGGCAGGGTCCCCGCAAAAGGCCCCTGACGCTTGTCGCCGGCAAGGGATTCAATGATTTCTTCAGCAGACTTCACCGTGTTTACGGCGACTGGATAACCCTGGGGCCGGGTCAACTCGAAATTATCGAGCTTGATAATCTGCGCCCCGATTCCTTTCGCTACGAAGAGCTGATGATTTCAAGCATGCCTGTTGAACACCAGGCGGAAAGCCTGGCCTTTCGCATCAGCGACCCGGACGGACGAAGCGTCGTTTATTCCGGGGACACGGATTTTTCCGAAAATCTGATCCGGTTGGCGAAAAACACCGATCTTCTGGTTTGTGAATCCGCCTTTCCCGACGCACGCAAGACCCGGGGGCACCTGACCCCTTCGTTGAGCGGAAAAATCGCCCGCATGGCCGGTGTGCGCAAGCTGGTGCTCACCCATCTGTATCCGGAGTGCGACGGCGTCGATCTCGTCGGTCAGTGCCGCCGCAACTTCGCCGGCCCCGTTCTCATTGCCCGGGATCTGATGCGGATCGAACTCTGAGGCTGATCATGAAGTATTATCCCGTATTTCTCGATTTGCAGAACAAGCCTTGTCTGGTCGTGGGGGGCGGCGCCGTGGGGGCGCGTAAAGTCGATCGTCTTTTGTCCTGCGGCGCCCGGGTGACGGTGGTGACCATCGCTGCCGATGAACGCCTGCACCGGCTGGCGGCAAAAAACCGTATCCGGCTGTTGATCCGTCCCTATTGCAGCAGTGATCTCAACGGGCAGTGGATGGTCATCGGCGCGACCAACGACGCGTCGCTCAACCGGCGGGTCAGCCGGGATGCAGACGCCCTGAACATGCTGTGCAATATCGCCGACCGGCCGGCGTGCTGCAACTTTATTCTGCCCTCGCTGGTGGAACAGGGGGATCTCGTCGTCGCCGTTTCAACATCCGGCCAAAGTCCGGCGCTGGCCAAAAAACTGCGTCGCGAACTGCAGCAACGATTCGATCCGGCCTACGCCGTTCTCTTAATCCTGCTGGGTGCCGTGCGGCGTAAGCTGCTGGCCGCCGCGCACACACCGGAGGCCCACAAGCCGCTTTTTGAAAAACTCGTGAACAGCGATTTGCTGGACGCCATCCGCCGGCGGGATACAGCGGCGGCCGATGCGATTCTTAAGAGTGTGCTCGGCAAGGAATTTGACTATGCGTCGCTGATGGGAGCGCAGGAAAGTAAAGGGCAGCGCGGCTTCCGGCCGGAAACGGCGTCGGGGGTATGCCGATGAGTGTACTGGTCGCTGCCGTTGTTGTTTGTTACACCCTGAGTTCGATCGCCTATCTGGCGTTTTTGTTTCGCCAGGCGGACGGCCTAAACCGGCTGGGTTTCGCGCTGCTCGTCGCCGGGTTTGTGCTGCATTCGGGTCTTATCCTGCAGGGCTTCATTGCGGCCGGACATCCGCCGGTCAGCAATTTGAGAGAAACGCTCATCGTCGCCGCCTGGTTTCTGGCGGGCGTCTTCATTTTGTTTCAATACCGCTACAATTTGAAAGTAATGGGGGTTTACACCGCCCCCCTGTTGGTGTTTGTGATGGTCGTGACCGTTCAGCTGTCCACCGAACCGGCGTACATCCCTTCTGATTTCAACAGCTTTTGGCTGGTGCTGCACATCGCCGCCGTGTTCATCGGCGATGCCGCCTTTGCCCTGGCCTGCGGCATCGGTATTTTTTACCTTGTTCAGGAACAGGCCATAAAGCGCAAGCACCACGGTTTCTTCTTCAAACGGCTGCCATCCCTGCAGCGCATCGATGCCGCCGCCTATGCCTGCCTTGTGATTGGTTTTACGCTATTGACCGTCGGACTGGTGACGGGGTTTGTCTATGCCCGGCTCATATGGGGGGCATTCTGGAGCTGGGATCCCAAAGAGGTCTGGTCCTGTGTCACCTGGCTGCTTTATGCCACGTTGCTGCACGGGCGACTGAGTTTCGGCTGGCGCGGTAAAAAAGCGGCGGTCATGTCGATTGTGGGATTCGGGGTGCTGCTGTTTACTTTTCTGGGTGTCAATTTCTGGTTAAAGGGGCATCACGGCGAATTTACGCGCCTCGTGTCCTGATCAACAAGGCTATGACGATTCACCATCATTCGGCAACCGACCCGGCCATTCTTCTCATCGGTCTGAATCATGAGACGGCACCTGTGGCGCTGCGCGAATGCATCGCCCTTTCCGACGATGAAACAGCCGCGGGTTTGCGCCGGCTGATCTCCCATCCGGCCATTGCGGAAGCCATGCTGCTGTCCACCTGCAACCGGGTGGAAGCGCTGGCCGTGGTCAAAGATGTGGCGGAAGGGATCGACGCCATACGGCGCCAGTTGATTCCTTCCGATGTGACGTCGGCGGCGGTTGAAAAGGCGCTGTACATCTACCGGGATGACAAGGCGGTGCGCCACGTGTTCCGGGTTGCGGCCAGTCTTGATTCAATGATTGTCGGCGAGCCGCAGATCCTGGGACAGCTCAAGGCGGCTTATCATCTGGCGACGCGAAAAAAAACCGCCGGTGTCATCCTGAACCGGCTGATGCACCGTGCATTCTTTGTGGCCAAGCGGGTGCGCACTGAGACCGGCATCGGCGGCCGTGCGGTTTCCATCAGCTACGCCGCCGTCGAACTGGCGAAAAAGATTTTCGATGCGCTGGCCCAAAAAAAAGTGCTGCTCATCGGGGCCGGGGAGATGGCCGAACTGGCGGTGGAGCACCTGATGCGGCACGATGTCGGCACGATCTACGTCACCAATCGAACCTTTGAGCGCGGAGCCGCTCTGGCCAGACGTTTTAACGGCATTGCGCTGCGTTTTGAAGAACTGGCGGAGCGCCTCAAGGAAGTCGACATCATCGTCAGTTCAACCGGTTCGCCGGATTTTGTGATCCGGCGGCGGGAGGTGAAGGGCGTCATGCGCGCGCGCCGCAACCGCCCCCTCTTTTTCATTGACATCGCGGTGCCGCGGGACATTGATCCCTACATCAACCGGCTGCCCAATTATTATGTTTATGATATAGATGATCTTAAAGGGGTGATTGAAGACAATCTGGAAGATCGCAAGAGCGAAGGCATCAAAGGAGAACGCATCATTGACGAAGCGGTGATGCGGTTCAGGGAGTGGCGGGAAAACCTGAACGTCGTGCCGACCATTGTCGACCTGCACCGGAAGTTGGATGACATCGCCGCCGCGGAATTGGATAAAACACTGCAGGGGATGCACCATTTGACGCAGGATGACAGAAGCGCCTTCGAGAAAATGGCGGCGGTGATCGTCAACAAAATCCTGCACGATCCGACGATGCTGCTGAAAAGCGATGGCACGCATTTTAACAAGTCCTTATATCTGGACGTCACACGCAAGCTTTTTAATCTGGATGATTAGCGCGTTTTTCCACAATTTTGTTCAATTTTGGGTTGTGCGCACGGCATCGAAATGGATGACGGCATGCCTCTGGGTCCGGAGACAAACGCGCTGATCATATTTTTGATAAGGGAGGTCGATTTTGTACAAGACAGCATTTCTGTTTCCGGGGCAGGGGTCGCAGTCGGTGGGGATGGGGCTGGATTTCTATCAGGAATACGTGGCCGTCAAGGAGTTGTTCGACATGGCCGAAGAAACGGTCAAGCTAAACCTGAAGCAACTCTGCTTCAAGGGTCCTATGGAAGAATTGACCCGCACCGTTCATCTCCAGCCGGCCCTCACCACCGTCAGCCTTTCCATATGGACGGTTCTGGAAAAGGAAGGCATCAAGGCGGACATCACCGCCGGGCACAGTCTTGGTGAATACAGCGCATTGCGTGCGGCGTGCGTCATGTCCACCGGGGACACCCTGTCCGCCGTGATGAAGCGTGGTGAACTGATGCACCGGGAATCCTTGAAGCAGCCGGGGGCCATGCACGCCGTCATCGGTCTTTCCATCGATGCGGTGTCCGCAATTGTGAACGAATGTCAGGGCGCGGGACCGGTGTCCGTGGCCAATCACAATATGGCGCTGCAGACCGTCATCACCGGCGCCACCGCGCCTGTTGAAGCGGCATCGGCCAAGGCCGCGGCACAGGGGGCCAGAGTGGTGCCCTTAAAGGTCAGCGGCGCCTGGCACAGCGCTCTGATTCAGGGAGCGGAAGCCGAATTCAAAGGATTTCTGGCGTCGATACCCTTTGATCCGCCGCTCTGTCCGGTGGTGCACAATGTGACCGCCGGTACGGAAAAAAATCCTTCCGCCATCAAGGATCTGCTGGTGTCCCAGCTTTGCAGCCCGGTGCGGTGGTACGACACCATGCAGCATCTCATGCAGCAGTCGGTCACCGATTTTGCGGAAATAGGACCCGGCGCGGTATTGACCGGCCTCTTGAAGAAAACCCTGCCGTCCGACGGCAACGCACGGCTGCACCGAGTCAACAGTCTGAAAACGCTCGAAGCCTTTTTAAAGGCGGTCACGTAAGCGGCCAATGCGGGCGAGGTCACTCTTCCGGTTCGACCCACACGATGTGATTTTTGTTGATGAACCGGATTTTGCCGATGCTGTCCTTGAGCATCACGTCCACCATGATGATAAACGGCTTGTCCTGACGGGTGAAAATGTCCGACACACGTTCGTCGGGTGCGATGTTGACTTTGCCGTTCATGGTGGTGCCGTCGATCGTGTGGACGGTAATCGGCCGGTAGTTCGTTTCGTACTGATTTTTTTTCTCCATTTTCCAGCCCTTTCTTTTTTGCCACTATTCCACATTGCCGATCCCGAGACAATAAAAAAAGCACTTGTATTATCCGTTTACAAAATAGAATTGCTATGATATAGAAAGCAATTTTCAAACCATATTTGCTAATGATGGTAGGGCTTGGACATGAAAAAGGAAGACATCGACTATTTTAAAGACCTGCTCACCAAACGGCTCGATGATCTGTTGGATCAGGCGGACGACACGGTCTCCGGAATGACGGCGCAGAAAGAAAATTTTCCGGATCCGACGGATCGTGCTTCTCTTGAATCGGACCGCAATTTCATGCTTCGCATCCGGGACAGAGAAAGCAAGCTGATTAAAAAAATCAAAAAGGCCTTGGAACGTATTGAAAACGACACCTTCGGCATCTGTGAAAAATGCGGTGAACCGATCAGCATCGAACGTCTGAAGGCCAGGCCGGTCACCACCCAGTGCATTGAGTGCAAAACCAAAGAGGAAGCCTACGAAAAGGCCCTTGGACTCTAAACGGCATCAGGGTATTGATCTTCATATCCATTCCACGGCTTCAGACGGTACCCTGACGCCGTATCAAATCGTCGAAGCGGCATGCAGGCAGGGTCTTGCCGCCATTGCCATCACGGATCACGATACGGTTTCCGGATCGCGGGAAGCCCTTCATAACGGGATACCTCCCTCCATATGTTTGGTTACAGGCGTCGAGATCAGCGTGGAACCGATCGCGCCGTTTGACCAGGACAGCAGTTATCACATTCTGGGATATTTTGTCGATCTTGAAAACGCGGCGCTGAATCAGCGTCTCGCCGCGCTTCAGGAAGCCCGTCGCTCCCGGAATCCGGGGATCATCGAACGGCTGCGGCAGCTGGGATTTGATATTCAGCTCGATGATGTGCTGCGCGAAGCCGGTCCGGGACAGGTCGGGCGGCCGCACATTGCGGCGGCGCTGCAGAAAAAGGGTTTTGTACACTCGATCGAGGATGCCTTCCGCCGCTATCTCGGCAAGGGCGGCGGCGCCTATGTTGAAAAAGAGCGTCTTGGCTGCGCCGACGCCATCCATCTCATCCGCCGGGCCGGCGGCATTCCGGTTCTGGCGCATCCGGGCCTTTACCGGTCTGCCGCGTCAGCATCCATGCAGGCATTTATCCGCCTTTTCAAAGACCTGGAAATCGCCGGCGTAGAAGTCTATTATCCGGAGCACGACCGGCATTTGACCCGCGAGCTGCTCGACATCACCGAGAAGCTTGATCTTTTAAGGACCGGGGGGACGGATTTTCATGGTGATCTGCGGCCCGGCATTCAGATCGGGATCGGCGCCGGAGATTTTTTTGTGCCTTTCCGCGTTTACGAAGATCTTGCCGCCGGCCGCCCCCCGGTCCGGCCGTCACCGCTGGCAGAACTCGAAGCAAGGCTCGGGTATCGTTTTCGCAATCGGTGTCTGCTGGCGGAAGCCCTGCGCCACAGCTCCTTTGTCAACGAGCAGGGCCAATTCGGGCTTTGCGACAATGAACGCCTGGAATTTTTGGGGGATGCCGTTTTGGAGCTTGTGGTCAGCCACATTTTAATGCGCCGCCACCCGTGTGCCGCCGAAGGAGAGTTGACCAGACAGCGTGCCGCCGTCGTCAATGAGAGCCATCTGGCCTCGCTGGCAAGATCCCTGTTGATGGGCAGCTGCCTCCAACTGGGCAAAGGGGAAGCCCTGTCCGGCGGCCGCGAAAAAAATTCCATTTTGGCCGATGCGCTTGAGGCTCTGTTTGCCGCCGTTTATCTGGACGGGGGCTTTGAAACCGTTTGCCGTGTCGTCGAAAGACACTTGTTTCAGCAAACCGCTGCGGGGCATCGGGACGTCAACGGCTTTGACTATAAAAGCATGCTGCAGGAACGGATTCAGAACCGGGGCGGCGGCGCACCCCGTTATGAAATCGTCCGTGAAACCGGCCCGGATCATCAGAAAACGTTCTGCGCCGAAGTTTGTGCAGGCCGTTTGAAAATCCGCGGCCGGGGCCGAAACAAAAAAGCGGCTGAACAGGAAGCGGCCCGTCGGGCCCTTGCCGCGCTTAAAACCGATGCCGCAATGACGCAAAAAACCCACTGAATGGTGCTTCGGCCATGCCAGCACTGACCGCTGCGGCTAGTGCCGCGTCTCAAAAGTTGTGTTCTAAAAAATGGCAATATGGTTTTATACGAAAGCACCCTCTATTTGACCCATCACAACCAAAAAACGCGGAAATTCCAAATTTCAAGCACCAAATAACAAATAAATTCCAAATCTCAAGCACCAAATAACAAACAACGGCTCTGCGTTCCGTTTGCGATTTTGAACATTGGTATTTGGATATTGTTTGTGATTTGGGATTTGAATATTGTGATTTGACTTGATCAGCCATTGGCGACACTGTTAAATTGCCAAAATCAGGGACAACATTTATGAGACGCTGTACTAGTATCCAAAACGCCGCAGAGCCCGGCTGTCGCGGGTCCAGTTTTTCTGCACGCGGACAAAGAGTTTCAGAAAAACCCGAGTGCCGGTCATGCGTTCGATCTCCCGGCGTGCGGCTTCGCCGATCTGACGGAGTTTGGCGCCTTTTTTCCCGATAATGATGCCTTTCTGGCTTTCGCGCTCCACGTGAATGACGGCCTGGATGCGGGCCAACGCGCCCTCTTTTTCGACTTTGAAGCTTTCCACGGTGACGGCCACGGCATATGGAATTTCCTGTCCTGTCAGGCGAAAGGTCTTTTCGCGGATCATTTCCGCGGCGATAAAGCGCTCGGAAAGGTCGGTGATCATGTCCGGCGGAAACAGCGGCGGCCCGACGGGCAGGCGCGTTTCCACGGCCGTGACAAGCTGCGGAAGCTGTGTTCCCCGCTTGGCGGAGACGGGGATGATGTCGACGAAATCAAAGCGCTTTGACCACTTGTCGATCAGGAAAAGCAGCTTCGGCTTTGCCAGACGGTCGATTTTGTTGATGGCCAGTAGAACCGGACGCGTCTGTTTACGTAAAGCACCCAACAGCAGTGCTTCCGCGTCTGGATCCGGCTGGGCTGCATCCACCATGAAAATGACCAGATCCACGTCGGCCAGCACCGACAACGCCAGCTGCACGCTGCGCCGGTTCAGCGGCTGACTGGCATGGTGAACGCCGGGTGTGTCCAACAGAATCATTTGGGCCGCCGGGCGGTGCACCACCCCCAGCACCCGGTTACGGGTGGTCTGGGGTCGTCTGGACGTGATGGCGATCTTCTGCCCCAGCAGCCGGTTGGTCAGGGTTGATTTGCCGGCGTTGGGTGCACCGACGATGGCGACATAGCCGGATTTAAAATGGATTGGGGACGATTGTTCAGTCATGCGGCACCGCTTCGGGAGGCGCTTTTTGACCAATGACCGCGTCGATGGCGCGCCAAAGGTCCGCATACCCCCGGCGGGTCTTGGCTGAAAACAGAATGAGGTCCGTGGGCGCCACACCCAGTGCGCGGGCGGCGGCCGCCTGCTGGACCGTCTGCCGGTTGGACGACAGTTTGTCGGCCTTCGTCAACACGTGGATCGGCGGTATGCCCCGCTGGGCCAGCCAGCTGCAGAAGCGCAATTCTTCGTCACCCGGCGTGCGGCGGATATCCATGATCAGAACGACACCGCAGAGCGTGGAACGCCGGGTTAAATAGGTTTCGACCATAGGCCCCCAGGCCCGTTTGACGGACAGCGGCACCCGCGCATAGCCATAGCCCGGCAAGTCAACCAAAGACAGTCTTTCATCGGCGAGAAAAAAATTGAGCGTCTGGGTCCGGCCGGGGGTTTTGCTGGTTTTGACCAGCCGTCTGCGGCGGACAAGCGTATTGATCAACGAAGATTTCCCGACATTGGAACGACCGGCAAAGGCGATTTCCGGGAGCGTCGAAAGCGGGTACTGATCGGGCGTGACGGCGCTTTTGACGAATGTGGTGGATATGGCGATCACACGACCTTATTCAGCGGATATTCGATAATGCCTTCGGCACCGGCAACCAGAAGCCTGGGAATGAGCTCCCGCACAACGTCCGAGCCGACCACCGACTCGATGGAAAACCAGTCCGTCTGGTACAAGGAAGCGATGGTAGGGGCGTTGAGGCTCGGCAACAGGGATATGATGCTTTCCAGCTGGGACTGGGGAACGTTCATCTTGAGTCCGACCATTTTTTCACCCAGCAGCGCTCCCTTGAGCAGCAGGGCGATCTGCTCGATTTTGTTTCTTTTGGCCGCGTGCCGCCAGGCGTTGTGATTGGCGATCAACTGGGTGTTGGTCTGCATGAGTTCATGGATGATGCGCAGCCCGTGCGCCTTGATGGTGCTGCCGGTCTCGGTCACTTCCACCACCGCATCCGCCAGGCCGGAAACGACTTTGGCTTCGGTGGCGCCCCATGAAAACTCCACGGCGACGTCAATCTTTTTTTCAGCGAAATAGCGTTTGGTGTAATTGACGAGTTCGGTGGCGATTTTCCTGCCCTTCAAATCCGTCAACTTTTCAACGCCCGATCCATAGGGAACGGCAACGACCCAGCGTGCCGGCCGGGCACTGACTTTGGAATACACCAGATCGGCGACGACATGAATATCCGAAGCGTTTTCAGCAATCCAGTCTTTGCCCGTCAACCCGGCGTCGATGGTACCGCTCTCCACATAGCGGGACATCTCCTGGGCCCGGCAGATAGCGCACTCAATGGTCTCGTCGTTGATTTCCGGGAAATAGCTCCGGCCGTTCACATTGATTTTCCAGCCGGAACGTTTAAACAGCGCGATGGTGGCACTTTGCAGGCTGCCCTTGGGAATGCCCAGTTTCAATGCTTCCGTCATTTTCCATAAACCTTTCGGGGGTCGAATACCGGCGCACCGATGGTGATGATCCGGCCGTCTTTGACCATCCTGTAAAAACAGCTATGGTATCCGGTGTGGCATGCGGCGCCCCCCACCTGCGAAACTTTGAGCAGAACCGTATCGTCATCGCAGTCGATGCGGATTTCCCTGACGATCTGGATATGGCCGGAAGATTCGCCCTTGACCCACAATTTCCGCCGGCTCCGGCTGTAGAACGTCGCCTTGCCGGTGTCGATGGTGGCCTGCCAGGCCGCCTGGTTCATGTAGGCCAGCATCAACACTTCGCCGGATGTCTCATCCTGGACGATCGCCGGCACCAGGCCTCCCGATTTTTCAAAATTCAGCTCAATCATGGCCATTCACTTGAACCCGCCCAACGGCCGTCATCACCGCACTGCACCAAGGGCAGCGGATGAAAAGACCAACATAAAGTAGAAAATATATCGACGCGGCCTTGTAAAGTCAAATCCTTTTTCTTATTGTCTAAAGACCGCTGCTGTTGTAAAAAAGAGATGGCAGCATGCGCCCGCAAGGGCGTTTTTGGTCAATGAAACACCCCCTCTGATGGGGGCATCCAGGGATATTTTCCCACGATATCGGAACAACCGTGGCAAAAAACAACACGTCTTCAAAAACGAAAAGAGGCTTTTTTCGGCGACTGTTCGTCTGGACGCTGTACCTGGTGCTGGCGCTGGCGTTCACGGGTGCGGCGGCCGCCGTCGTCCTTTATCAGGCGCTGAGCCGTGACCTGCCGAAAATCGATTCGCTGGCCGACTATCGGCCGCCCATCGTCACCAGCGTATACGCGGACGACAACCGCAAAATCGGGGAATTTTACAAGGAGCGTCGGATCGTCGTACCTTTATCGGAAATTCCCCAAATGCTTAAGGATGCGTTTGTCGCGGCCGAGGACGCCCGCTTCTACAAACATCGCGGTGTTGACCTGATCAGCATTGTCCGGGCGTTTTTTAAAAATCTGGAAGCCGGAACCATCGTCCAGGGCGGCAGCACCATTACCCAGCAGGTCACGAAATCGTTCCTTTTAACCCCGGAAAGAAGCTACCGCCGTAAAATAAAAGAAGCCATACTGGCCTATCGCATCGACAAATCGTTCACCAAGGAAGAAATTCTTTACCTGTATCTCAACCAGATTTACCTGGGCCACGGCGCTTACGGGGTTGAAGCGGCGGCGGAAAATTATTTCCGCAAACCGGTCAGCCGCCTCAATCTGGCCGAGTGCGCCATGCTGGCCGGCCTGCCGCAGGCACCCAGCCGGTATTCGCCTTTTCACTACCCGGAACGGGCCAAACAACGACAGATTTATGTGCTCAACCGCATGGTGGAGGAAGACGACATCCAACCGCAGCAGGCCGCAGAGGCCATCCAGACTGAACTGGACATTCAGCCGCGGCGCAACTGGTATATTGAAAAGGTGCCGGTCTACACCGAACACGTCCGGCGCTACATCGCCCGGAAGTACGGTGACGACATGCTTTACCGACAGGGTCTTGAAGTCTACACCTGTGTCAACATCGCCTATCAGAAAATGGCCCGCCGGGAAGTGGTCGGGGGGCTGCGCGATCTGGACCGCAGAATCGGCTACCGGGGACCGCTCGACCACCTGGCGCCGGAAGCGGTTGAAGGGTTTTCAGCGCAGCTGGCCGAAACCCTGCAGCAGAATCCCCTCACACCCGGGAGAGTGGTCGAAGGGGTTGTCATCGACGTGGATGACGATGCCGATCAGGTTGTGGTCCGCATGGGCGGCGCCAAAGGCGTTATTCCGCTGAAGGACATGCAGTGGGCGCGCAAACCGGACCCTGACGTCGCCTACTACAACGTCAAGCTGCGCCATCCAAGCCGGGCGCTGAAGCCGGGCGATGTGATTTTGGTTAAAGTCGTGGAGCCGATGTCGTCCTCCCAAACCTGGCGCGTTTCGCTGGAACAAAAACCCGAGGTTCAAGCCGCCCTCCTGTGCATTGAAGCCTCGACCGGTCACGTCAAGGTCATGATCGGCGGCCGTGATTTCAGGGAAAGCCAGTTCAACCGCGCGATCCAGTCGCGCCGCCAGCCGGGTTCCGCCTTCAAGCCCATCATTTACGCCGCGGCGCTGGACAAAGGCTATACGCCGGCCACCGTGATCGTCGATTCCCCCATCGTTTTCCAGGACGAAAAGATGGACTTTAAATGGAAACCGAAAAATTACGGTCAAACGTTTCACGGCCACACCCTGCTGCGCGAAGCCCTGGAAAAATCCCGCAATGTGGTCACCATAAAGGTGCTGCAGGGCATCGGCATCGACTACTGCATCGAATATGCCCGACGCCTGGGCATCGCTTCGGATTTAAGCCAGGATCTGTCCATCGCCCTGGGTTCGTCCGGCGTGTCTCTACTGGAAATCGTCACCGCCTACTCCGTGTTCGCCAACCAGGGTGATCTGATCCAGCCCGTGTTTATCACCCGCATCCTGGATCGGGACGGCAATGTGCTGGAAGAAGCCAGCACGGTCCGGGAAACCGTGATAGAGGAAAGCACCGCCTACATCATCACCAATCTGCTCGAAGGCGTGGTGCAAAACGGCACGGGCTGGCGCGTGAAGGCGCTGCAGCGGCCGGTCGCCGGCAAAACCGGTACCACCAACAATCTTTTTGATGCCTGGTTCGTCGGCTACACTCCCGGCTACATCACCGGCGTATGGGTCGGCTACGACACCGAAGGTTCGTTGGGCAAGGGTGAAACCGGATCCCGCGCCGCCAGCCCCATCTGGTTGGGATTTATGCAGGCGCTGTTGAAAGACCGGCCGGTGAAGGCTTTCAAAGTGCCCGAGGGCGTGGTGTTCGCCAAAATTGATGCCGAAACCGGCCTGCTGCCTATCCGCGAATCCAAGAAAACAATATTTGAGTGTTTTAAGGAGGGTTCCGTTCCCACCGCGCACACCAAAAAGCCGGATACGGTGGACGAAGCCGAAAAATTTTACAAACTGGACATGTAACGCGTTTGTCAGGAAAGATTTCACTGTGCGTCTGCGCCACATTATTCTTGTGCTGTCGCTGCTGGCGGGGATGGATGAAATGCTGGAAATGCCGGTTCGGCCGAACCCGGCGGCGCAGTCCGCCGCCAACGCGGTGCTGGACCTGTTCAAAGCCGCCCTGGAAGCCGATGCCTGCTACCTGATGAATCACGCGGGCGACACCTTCCCCGGGGTCTGCACCAGCATTTTTTACAAAAGCGACGGTGTATTCGGCATCATGGCCAATGTGCTGGCAACCTATGTCATCCTGTTTGTGCTGTTCGGCGCCTTTCTGGAAAAGTCCGGGGCCCAGCGCTTTTTCATCGACTTCCCACTGGCCGCCGTGGGACACAGAATCGGCGGTCCGGCCAAGGTTTCGGTCATCGCCAGCGGCCTGTTTGGATCGATCTCCGGCAGCACCATGGACATCGTAAAGACGTTCATCGTGATCATTGTCGGCACCTACGCCTATTCATGGATTTTAAGCGGCATATGGATCAAGAGAACGGTCCGGCTGTTCGCCAGATGATTGCCCTAGGCCGGAGCATCGACGTCGCACTGCGCCACCAGCTTAAGCGGCGGCAGATCCGCATGCGGCGATATCCGCAGTGAAGGCAATGCGAAGCGCTCCTGCAACCGCCGGCAGTTGCTGCTTTTCAGCCCGCGCAATTTTGAAACCGAAGCGGGATGGACCCGCAGGCAAACCGGGCGGCCCCGAAGGCCTTTGGCCGTGATTTCCTGCACCGCCCGATCAAAAAACACGGCGGAAAAAACGAGCTCGCCGAATGCCGGATGATAAGGCCCGGCAAGGATGCCGGTATCTTCCGCCAACGAATCAGACGGCTGCAGCCCCATGCGGATGACCGGGATGCCCTGCCGGGTGAAAACCAGATACAGCTGTTTGACAAGCTGAACCGCCGCAGGAAGCGTCAGCGGCTGATAGACGCCCCTGCGGCGCCACGCGTCGAGCAGACTGCCCTTTAAAACCAGTGTCGGGTAGATCCTGACGAAGTCGGGGTGCAGCGCAATGATGCGGTGCGCCGTCGCCATCGTCGATGCCGCGTCCTGCCGCGGCAGGCCGATCATCAGCTGCAGTCCGATCGTCATGGAATATTGCCGAAGCCGTTTTACGGCCGCCACGGTGTCCCGGGCGCAGTGGCCGCGCCGTGCCGCCGTCAGGACGCGGTCGTCCATGGACTGCACTCCCAGTTCGACGGTCTTCAGCGCATACGGGCGTAAAAGATTAAGGCGCTGCACGGTCACCGTGTCCGGCCGTGTGGAGCAGCGGATGTGATCGACACGGCCCTCATCGACAAAGCGCTGGGCGACGGTCAACAGGCGCTGCATGGCTTCCTCGGCCAGGCCCAGAAAGTTGCCGCCGTAAAATGAAATTTCAACCGGCCGGCGCGCCGGATGCCGATACCCCAGAAACGTTTCGATGTAAGATCGAAGGGCGGCGTTGTCCGGCAGCGGCTGCCCGGCGCCGGAAATCAGGTGCTGATCGCAGAAGGCGCAGCGGTGGGGACAGCCGGCGTGCGGGATGAAAACCGGAACAATAAAGGGTCTAGTACAGCGTCTCATAAATGTTGTCCCTGATTTTGGCAATTTAACAGTGTCGCCAATGGCTGATCAAGTCAAAT
>Ga0180430_10001268_pt1 | contig 25086 bp, 22 predicted proteins | sample SS_ome_9_FD_132999 | JGI IMG/M metagenome (GOLD analysis project Ga0180430, IMG submission 132999) | Hypersaline lake sediment archaeal communities from the Salton Sea, California, USA - SS_1_S_2 metaG | ecosystem: Environmental > Aquatic > Non-marine Saline and Alkaline > Hypersaline >... | reverse complement strand
CGACAAATTAAAAAATTTATCGGTTTTAGATCCTGCCTGCATGACCAGTCACATGTCTAATTTATCAATATTGGATTTGATTAAAGTATATATCGGTTTTATGAAAGCGTCAACATTTATTTTATTTTTTTTGGAAAGAAGGAATTTTCCTGGTCGAATGGCCTGCAATTTATTTTCAATAGCTATCATAAACATCTTCAAGGACCCGCAAATCGTCCGTCAAGGTTCAGGGTTACAGACACATAAACTACACGCTGTGGAATTCGTTCAACACCCCCGAAACCACTTTTGAAGCGACCTTGCTCATGCTGAACCCCTTCTTTCCCTTTAAGATTGTTCTCTACCTGTAACATGTCTTATCACATGTGTGAATTTTTGTAATGGCCTTTTGTCAATTAGTGAGGTGGGTTCTTATTGAACCAGTTCCATGTTTTAAGTCTTTTTCAATTTATTCATAGGAAAGCTCGAAATATTTATAATAAAACCGAAATAACAAGTATCTAATACTTTAAAAAAGGAAGATTTTAATGAAAACATGTACGTATTGTGGAAGCTTGGTTCATGAGGAAAAAGATCATTTATTTTACTGTGATTTCTGCTTAATGTATATCCAAAATCCTCAAGAGGATGGAAAACGTGAACATATAGAATATCGAAAACAAGCTTCTGAAAAAGACTTATCTAATACAACACCGGAATTAATGAATTTACCGACAATTGAATTATTATTTTTATTAAAAATCTCAAGAAAAAAACGTACGGAAAAGTATGATGAACTTTGTAGATCACGACGATATACAAAAGGTGATTCGGAATCGAAGAATGTGCAAAAAGCAATAGAAGGCTATCAGTTCTTTACAAAGAAAATGTACATCATAGAAAATATTCTAATCCAACGAATCGGTTACATTCCAGAAAGAGTTAATCAATTATTTCTTGAGGGATATCTACTTAAAATAAATAATAGCAAGAAAAACAAGCCTCATATGAAAATATTTTAAAACTAAAAAACAGGGTCCCTTTCTCGGACCCTGTTTTTACGCACCTTCAAACTCCTCTGTATTACGATTTATTGTATCAACTACCTGCAAAATTTTTCTCACATCTTCTTTATTGTCATTGAACAAGTCAGTAACACTTCCTAGTGTGCGGAACGGATCTTCTTGTAAGACTTTCTTTTCAAGCGTTCCGTTCTTCACAACGTAATCAATGATCAGTTTCACAAAACGCAGCTGCCTTGTATTTAATTTTTCTTCGCTAAGGAATTCTGAAAATGCTTCGTTAGCGGCTTTTTGATCTAATCCAACGATTTGACGAACCAGTTTAGTAATCGGTGTTTTACCAAACTCCTTTTGATAATCCTCTTGTGTACCTAGCTCATTCCATAGGATATCTTCAAGTGTTTGAACATCTTGACGGGTTAATGGTTTATTATGGCGTAATTTATAAACGGCCGTCTGATCTTGATTTTCTTTCAAATATTGATTGACCTTTTTTCGATAGTTTTGCAAATCATTCGAACCATAGATTGGTTCATTCCCTTCATTGATTACTGAAAACGTATCCTTGAAATTAACGTAATAATCTTTTTGACTTTCTTTTTCTAAAAACTTTACAAGTTCGCGAATGGCCACTCTGACTTCCTCAAGATCAAAGATACTCGCTTCTTCCCAAAACGATTCAGTTTGCACTTTTAACAAGATATCTCGCTTTTCATTTATTTGTGGGATTGTACCCAATTTCGACAAATCCTCAGCAGTTTGCACGACGCTTTTAATAGGTTTTGTTGCAGTTTTGGCAGTTAATTTTGCCAGTTCAATAGAGTACATTACATTATCAAAACGTTTCGCCAATTCATCATCTGAAATGGAAATAATCAATGGAGAAATGTGCTCTTTAATCTCACTTACATTCGTTACTGTGAGCGCCTGCCAGTTCGAACGATTTTTATATTTGTGAACAAATTGCAAATGCATGCGAACCTGAAAATTCTCATCGTTTAGGCGATAGATTTCTTGATACACATCATCAATTAATTGATTTCGATGACTAATGTAAGGCTCTTCCTGATAAACGAGCGCCTGCAGCTCTCTAATGATATCGACTTTATGATTAAAGATTCTCTCTGTTAATCCTATAGAAACACTGCCTTCTATTCCCCTTTCGTTTTCACGGAAGAACTCAAAGTTACGTAAATAGTCAAAGATCAAAAAATATTTTTTATCCTCACCTACTCCAAAGAGATCAGTACAAGTCCTCGTTCCGCGACCGATCATTTGCCAAAATTTTGACTTGGATCTTACTTTCTTAAAGAACACGAGATTAACGACTTCAGGAATATCTACTCCTGTATCCAACATATCAACTGATACAGCAATTTGCGGATTTTTATCTTTTGTAGAAAAATCATCTATTAAAGATTGAACATATTGTACGCCATAATGAATTTCACTGGCAAAACCGCTGTACTCGGGATACATATGATTAAACCGCTCTACAATTCGTTTTGCATGTTTTGAATTATTAGCAAAGATAATCGTTTTTCCAAGCTTATCTCCTCCCTCAACCTTGATTCCTTTTTCCATGAGTTCATTTAGCACTTGATCAATTGTATCATCATTAAATAACCATTGATTCACTGCTCCGCTGCTGATTTCTTCTCCGTGTTCATCATCAAAGGTTTCTTCATAATATTCTTTCTCCTCTTCTGATAAATCATCATACCGAAGACCGTCATCCATGATTTTTGAAGTAGATTCACTTGAATGATAATGAACAAGAAACTTATCTTTAACAGCTTGATCAAGTTCATAAGCGTAAGTTGGAGCACCTGTTTCTAAATCGAAGATATCATACGTATTTCTGTCAATTTCATCTTTTGGCGTGGCTGTTAACCCTAACAAAATCCCATCAAAGTACTCAAAAATCGCACGATACTTTTTATAAATGCTACGATGGCTTTCATCTACTATTATTAAGTCAAAATGACCTGGCGTGAATAACTTATTTCCATCTTTCCTCTTTGTGTCGTCTATCGCATTCATCATCGTCGGATATGTAGAGAATACCATACGACTTGACTCTGGATTATCCTTGTTATCAAGCAGATTACACAGCGTCAAACTTGGAAGGAGATTATTGAAGTTTTTTTTCGCCTGTAAAACAAGTGTTTTACGATCAGCTAAAAATAAAACATTTTTTACCCAGTTATGTCGAACCAAGATATCTACAATTGATATCGCTGTTCTTGTTTTCCCGCTACCCGTTGCCATGACAAGAAGTGCTTTTCTTTGCTTTGCTTCAATAGCATCACAAACTTCTTTAATGGCTTCTATCTGATAGTAACGATTTGTAATGTTATCATTAATTTTAATGTCAGTAAGCGGTTGTCGAATTGTGCGGCGGTTAATTAATCGTTCAAGATCGCCCTTTGTATAAAACCCTGATACTTTTCGTTCCGGGTAGTTTAGATCATCCCAAAGTCGAATGTCAAAACCGTTTGTATAGAAAATAATTGGACGCTGTCCGTGCATTTGTTCAACACAATCAGCATACAATTTCGCTTGATGTTTTCCTTTATTGACATCGTATGACGATTTTTTAGCTTCAACTACTGAAAGAGGTTTCCCGTTATCTCCAAGCAGTACATAATCGACAAAGCCTTTTCCTTGTGCATTTGGCATGCCAGATACAGGATATTCCGTGATAATATCTTTTCCAAATTCCCAACCGGCAAGTTTCAATTCTAAATCAATATACATTTTGCGCGTATCAAATTCTGACAGTTCATCCACTTGGAAATCATAATGTTTCGTATTTTTAAGCCGCTTTTCTGTCAGTTCTTGACGAAGTTTAGCATTCTCCTTCATCAAGTCTTCCAGTTTCCGATCCTTTGAGCTTAATTTTTCATAAAGCTCTTTATATTCTTCCGGTCTTTTTCTTGGCTCTTCACCAGTAAGTAGAATATCTTCCTTAAATTCTGACTCGGAATAATTTTCAGAATAACAATAATCCAGCCAATCGATAAATTGATGAAGATAATGTAATGATAAGACCGATTCGTCTCGAGTAATAACTGAATTTGTATGTACGGCAACATTTCCTAACTTAATGATATATTTTAAGAAAGGAAACAGCTTATCATCAAGAATCGATTTAAAGGTCCGTTCATGAATCAAACTCGATAAATTATCTTGGTATGGTAATTTCAACTCACTATCAAATGTATACAACCATTTCACAGACAACTCAAGCGCACGCCGCGTTAAAATGGCACAAGTTGCAGGGCTTACTTGAAGGCTTTTCTCAGCCTCCAAGCAAGCATTTGTAAAACTTTCAAAATGAGCTTTTTCTTTTAAAAACCCAAAGTTGCTTAGCAATTGACTTCCCCCCAACAAAACATATTTGCATATTTAATCTCTTAATCGTTGAATAACTAGCCTCTAAATACACGTTGCATTAGAGATTGGAAGTTATTTTCAAGTTGAATCAAACTTTGATTAAGAATGTTTCTTTTTTCTTCTATATTTTCAATTATATTAGCAAACTCATTTTGTAATTCTATTGGTGGTAAATATATATTAATTGATTTCAATTCTTCAGCATTAATATTAGCCATACCAACTATATTTTTCGCCATGTTTAACAAAACTTTTTTCCCGTATAAGGAATTGAGATAAGCAGAAATAAAAACTGAGTTAGCTTTATCGTTAGGAATTAGTTTTATTAAATATCCAGCAAAGGCAACTGGTTCATCATATGGATATACAGCTGTTTTCCCAACAAGTTCTTTACTATTTGTTCTATTAAATAATAAATCCCCTTTATGAACGAGATATTTTTTAGCTTCTTTTTCATCTAAATCAATATATTTTAGATCTTCCATTGAAACACGACCATCATATGAGATATTATTCATTCTAAGAATCGGATATTTTCCAGTAAATTCACTAGCTTTTTTACTAGTTCCATATTGTGATTTTATTGTTAAGTCGCCTATTTTTACTATTGGCCAATTCTTATTATTTAAATGTGGATCCCCAAACATCTCTAAAAACACGCTATGCGTTAGGTCGGATAATGCTGCAATTTGAGCTTTGCGTTTGTCGATGAGAGACTGAACTTTATCAAGCAATATAACTATTTTATTTTGAACATCCATTGAGGGTAAAGGAACATTTAAGTTTTCTAATACTTTTCTAGAAATATGGGGAATTGTAGCACCTGTACAATTATCCCGTAAAAACCTAGTTTTTGATTGCATAAATTTTGCCACATAGGCAGTATTGAAGGCAAAATCATTATTTTTTCTTTTAAGAACAGCAAGCGTGCTACCTATAGCTCCCTCAATATTATAACCAATGGTACCTGCATTCGCCCCATCCCATGCAATAATAATATCGTCTTTTGAAGCATATATATATTTATTATCGTTCTTACAATACTTTATAGTTTCATTGTTTCTTAAATCTTCTATTTGAATATATCTAATTTTATCTTTTGAATCATTTGCAATCTGTTCTACTTTTTTTCCTTTTGATATTTGAAACAGATCTTGAATCTTTAATTCTTTCATTTCATTTACTTCCTTTAAATAGATCTTTTAGTTCGATCAATCCTTTGTTTATTTCTTCTTCAAGTTGAAACAAATTTTCCATTAGAATTTCCGGCTTATCATATTCAATTTCTTCATATTCAATTTCTTTATACCTATTAATTGCCAAATCATATTCGTTTTCACGAATTTCATCGACTGATACGAAAAAGGATCGTTCTGTACGCTTTCTGTCTTTTTCATTTTCAATGTCCTCAAATCTTTTAACGATATCCGGAATGTCGTTGTCTTCAATCGGATTCCGCTTATCATCTAAAGAATAGCCGTCAGCTTTCATATCATAGAACCAGACATTATCTGTACCACCTGCACCTGTTTTAGTAAAGATAATAATGGCTGTTGATACACCAGCATACGGTTTAAAAACACCTGACGGCATAGAAATAATAGCTTCAAGCTTGTGATTATCGACAATCTCTTGACGAATAGCTTTATGGGCTTTAGAGCTTCCAAATAAGACACCATCCGGCACGATAGAAGCTGCTCGTCCTCCTTTTTTTAGCATTCTTAAGAACAATGCTAAGAAAAGCAGTTCTGTTTTCTTTGTTTTTGTAATTTTTAATAAATCATCTGAAACAGAATCATAATCTAAAGAACCTTTAAATGGTGGATTAGCAAGGACAAGTGTGTATTGCTCTGTATCTTTGTTTTGTTCAGATAAGCTGTCACGATAGGCAATATTCGGATTGTCTACACCGTGAAGCATCATATTCATGGCACCAATTCGAAGCATAGTACCATCCATTTCAAAACCATGGAACATCTTTTCATTGAAATGCTTTTTTAGACCTTCAATGTAAAAGAGATCCCCATGATTTTCTCTCAAGTATTCACCTGCTGCGACAAGAAAACCGGCAGAGCCTGCAGATGGATCGACGATAATATCTTGTGGTGTCGGTTTCATTAAACGAACAATCATATCAATGATATGACGTGGTGTTCTAAATTGGCCGTTTGTTCCCGCGGTTGAGAGTTTTGATAACAAATACTCATATAAATCTCCGAGTGTATCCTTTTTTCCATCGGTTTGAACTGATTGTAAAATCCCGGTAATTCCGGCTACCACTCGAGCCAATAATGATGGCGTTGGGATAACAAAAATGGCATCTTTCATAAACTTTGCATATGTCGAATGTTTTCCGCCTAGTTCTTTAATAAATGGAAAGACTTCTTCCGTTACGACTTTAAACATTTCATCGGGACCCATATTCGAAAAGATTGACCAGCGCAATTGTGGTTTATCTTCTGGAAAAATCCCTTGAAAATCTAAACCTAATAATTCTGCATCCGCTTCTTTCTTTTTCTCTTTATCATCTAATCTTTTGATATACAAAAGGTATGTAAACTGTTCAATGACAGTTAGAGGGTTTGTAATTCCCCCTGTCCAGAATGTTTCCCAGACCTTATCTACTTTGTTTCTTAATTCACCTGTTATCATTTATTTTGCACCTCATTAATTATAAAAAAGAATATCTATACCAATTATACTATAGTACTGTCAAAAAAAATAAGTGCAGCAAGTCATTTTTCAACTGAAAATAAAAAGGCAATCATTAGTTGTCTTTTTTAATCCTAAGTACAGCCACACACTCCACATGTGTAGTGTGCTGTCTGTAGAACAAGAATAACAAGAGTAGTGGAATTCACCTAAAGTTAAATTTACTGTTATAGTTTACCGTGGTGATTTAAGAGGCAAAAAGATAGACGAGAATCTAGTACACTCGTCTTTGTTATTTTCTACTTATTGAAAACCATAAACCAAGCTCTTTAGTGAAATTTACTGCATATTTAAAGTCATTTACTATAATTGCACTCTTTGTTCCGAACTTTATATCGAGTAAGCCCAAGTCTCTAAATATATTATTTCTAAATTCAACATCTTCCTGTGGATTCAAACAAGCAATTAAGATACTTATTGCGATAATTATATTTGCCCCTGATTGTGTACTACCATCACCTGACGCAATCATATTGATACTCTTCAATATCTTTTCATTATCATACTCAATGATGTCACCTAAAAAGGCAATGTTTTTATTTCCTTTTAACTTAATATTAAGAATCCTATTATCAATACTTATTTCAAGATCACTATAAGGGTAATTAAATTCTACTGCGTAACTATTCCATCTTTCTTGAAATTCGTTTAAGCTCACTGCAAGGCTATCGCTTAATCTAATTTTACGATCATATTCATTCAATCTTAAAAGATAACAATAAAATTGGTTAGACATTACTACACCTCTTTCATTGACGATATATCGCAATTGGTGTAACTGCAATTTCAGGAAATGAAATAGATAGTCCAGACTTTTCAATATCCCTTAAAGCATCGAAAACAGTCTGCAATCCTTTTTCAAGGTCATTTTGATTAAAAGACAAATCCACTGCATCAGTAGTTTTGTTAGGGATAGATGCAATTTGTGCAAACATATACCAATCATCTTGCGGTGCTGTGCCATACTTGTATATAATATTTTCTATGCTTTCTCTTAAATACAGTTTATTCAATGTTCCTACAAACCTAAAATTAGGTCTTTCAACAAACGGAATGTTTTTAATAACTACCCTATCATTATAAAAGTTTTTTAAAAAAACCTGCAATGCCTTCTTTATGTCTTTCGGTAGATTATATTCATTTATTCTTTCCTGTACCATTTTATTTCTTTGTGTTTGGTTTGCCTTCTCGAATTTCTTATCTGCTGATTGTTCACCAGTTATTACAGACTTCAATATATCATCAAAGTTTTCCAAAATTCTTTGCATATAAGTAAAATCATTTATGATAGTTTTCCCTTTCACCAATATAAATGAAGTTGAAGTTAAGTTTCCTGCCATCTTGTCGGGATTGGATATGTTTTCAATTCCAATAACAGATCTTTTTCGTTTAATGATGATTCAGCAAGGTTATATAGGTAATCATGCATAGTATGGCTTTCAGTAGCTTGATTCTGCCAAAGAAAAGAACTTTCACTCCCAACTTTCAATATTTTCAAGAAGTCTACTCCTGCATTTATTTTACTTTCATCTCCGTCAGTAACCGTAGTAGAAGTACTTTCTATTAAACCTTTATTAAGTTGAGCAACAATGGACTTCAGTCTCTCTGTATCCATATAGATAAAATCTCTAAATAGATTTTCCATTCTATAAAACTCTCCCATCTGCATTAAGTAGAATTTTTATAAATTTAATGATTCTATCATGCGTTGAAATCGATGCCATTTAAAGGTAGTAATATAAGTCACCTATTGGACTTTTGACGGCATTCAGGTGACTTACTATTGTACTTAGATACTAAGTTCACTACTAATAGAAAAACTGGGGTCTGCCCCCCAATTTGCAGACCCTAAAGCAGAAAAATGAAATTTACCTGCTTTAATTTGTCTAAAAAATTGTTCCTTTATCGACAATAAGTAAATATGACTAAGGCTTCTTTATTCCTCAAAAAAATCATTATCTAATCTTTTGGTTACAAAAATTTCTTCATTTGTAACTCCAACATCGTATTTAAACATTAAATCAGTTAATTGTTGACCATCAATCAATATTACCCGTTTGTCTATTGAATTAGCATAATCATATGCGGTCTTGGAAAATGCTGCAGTTGTGATAAAGATGCCTTTTGACGCCTGTTTTCCTACAAGACTACCAACAAATGTTTGAATCTCTGGTCTTCCAACTGTAGAATCTTTTTTCCACCTTTTAGCTTGTAAATAAATCATCTCTAATCCTAAGACATCCTCTTTAATAATACCATCTATACCCTCGTCTCCGGTTCGTCCAATAGCCTGACCAGCATCCTTTACAGAACCGCCATACCCCATCGAAACTAATAGTTGGACAATTAAACGTTCAAAAAATGCTGGTGAGCATTCTAATATCTTCTCTAAAATAGCATCCTGAAGTTCCTTTTTAAGGATATTATAGTTTTCATCAATGATTTCTAAGGGAGTTTGTTGTTCATTACTAGGTTTTTCATTGTCAAATGTTAATTCATTATTCTTATTAATGAATTTATTAAAGCTCGGGTAACGAGTTAAAAATTTCTTATCAATACGAGTAACATTTGGATTATTTATTACATTCATTCCTTCTTCAGTAATACAAAAAACCGCTCTTCTTATAACTTTAATTAGCCCCGCCTTACTCAAATAAGTTCTTGCCCAACCAACTCTATTATGTAATAAGGTTTGCTTACCGCTTGGTAATGTCTGGGAAACTTCTTCTTCAGTTAAATTAAAGCGTTCTGCTAATTCAATATAGAGATCCTGTAATCGATGTTCTTTCCCATCTTTCAACATTTGTAGAAATGGATACATAAACTCTTGATAGCCCGGAACAGCCATTTAATCACCCCTTAGTCAAATTCAATCTCGTTAGCATGTTTTAATACGTTTGAATAGTGTTGTTGTTCTTTTTGGATTCTATTAGTTTCCTCTCGTTCTTTCATGAGCATATACTCATTATATTTCTTATTAGCCTCTTTCACAGCCAAAATTAACGTATCCCTATGATAGTTCTTTACCTCTTCAATCGTAGTTCCGTCTAAAACTATTTTATTTGATACAACTCTTGCAATTCCTGGGCGGTGCATCAAAGTAAATCGTGGAGGTCTATTCCAACATTGTACAAAAATTTTCGACCAAGTATAGTCTGGAATCCTATTCAATTTGAAAGGAACACTATATAATGCAGATCCTGGAGTTCCATCATTCCTTGGGATAGTTACCTCATCGGTAATTATACCTTCTATCTTTACATCTTTACCTTCTTCTTCAAATACTATTTCTTCAGCTTTGACTCCCATTCTTTTGGCAAGTTGAAGTCTAGTATCAACATTTTGCTTTTTTCTTATTGTTACATTGCATACCGTCGTTAATAGATCTGTGTAATTCTGTTCAAACGATGCACTTCCTATTGGTTGGCTTAAGTCCACATACATATTCCCCTTAATAAATTCTGGAGCGACTTTATCCCATTCCCCACCAACGTAAATTGGAATGAATTTTTTAATATGTTGATTTGCTAATATGTTTGATGTTATAATTTTTGCCTCATATCCACTTCCACCAATTCGGTTATCAGCTTTTGTTTTGTACCCCTCAGAACATATAATCAATACATAGTCAGATTCTTTAATAGCCCTCTCCATGTATAAAGCTAATTCATCACCAGGTCGTACATCCCACTGGTCAATAGTAACCTCTAATCCATCATTTTCAAGTTTTTCACCAAGATCGTTCACTAGCTTTTTATGTTCTTCACTTTCCCATGAATAAGAGATAAAAATCCTTTTCAACATATTCACTTCCAATCCCCATATATATTCATTAGTTAATTAAATTCTTCTATCCTTTACAAGCCTCCAGTAATGATAGCCTAAAGCTGTAAGTTTACAAGATTTTGAATTCATTGCAGCAAAGTACATATGTTCTTCATCAACCGGAACTACTAAGCCTACTCCTTCGAGTTTTTGTAGTTCTTTAAAAATAGATACATTCTCTTCATTTGCATATGGCTCAATTACTTTATGCTCTATATTGGGAGAATTGGTATCTTCAAAAGAAGGATCTAATCTATACTCTTCTTCTGGACTCGGAAAATATTTTACTAAGTTTCTAATTGTTGTTACCGGAACTTGTGGAATCACTGTTCGTAATGATGTAAATCTTGAAATGTTAGTTTTAAATACTGGTCTTTGATCCCACGGACCCAAAGCCTGATCAATATAAGCATAAATACTTCCAGGTGTGATATGCCCTCTTAAATCGGCAGCCCCACCTTTTAAAGCATCCAATAATAACGTTGTAAAAACGCCCTGCCCATTTACCTCAAGAGAGTACTCATAATCTCTACTTGCAGTTAAAATAGTAACACCCTCGGCAATTTGGGTAGCATTAGCTCCACTCACTCTTGGAGTACCTAGTGCCCCTGAATGACAACAATCCAATATTATGATTTTATCCTTTGCTCTTGAGTTATTTGCTATAGTAAGTATTTCATCCATTGAAACACCAACATCATGTGGTCGCATATCAGGTGTTACAATATATCCACCTACATCATCTATATAACCATGTCCTGAAAAGTAAAGTAATGCTGTATCACTTTCGCCTTGAAAAAGTTCATGGATCATTTCCTTTAGAATTGACTTAGTAGGAACATCTGTATTCAATCTAACGTCAAAATTTGGGGAACCATCACCGTTATTCTCTATGATACTAGCAAATGATGTAGCATCATTTATACACCCATGAAGCGGTGCAGAAGGATAATTATTAATACCAACAACTAATGCTTTTCTCATCTAAGGGAATCTCCTTTCCTATTACAACGTTTTAATCCAGTTCGCAATGTTATCCCATGTCCAATTAACAATTCTTACACCTTCAAGCTCTGTTGGTAGACTTGTAGGCTTATCGTCTTTATAACCCCACACTCCTCTGGTAGGGATTTCTTCTTCCTTAGCACATTTCACTTCCCATAACTGGCCATCAGCCTCTTTAGTATTTTTAGTAACTATAACCAATACACCATCACACCCCTTTATTCTAGTCCTACAATTTGTTTTCCAGGCTGAATCCCAAGGCTTTTTTACAGACATATCAACAAATTCAAATGGTGAATTATCATTTCTTGCTTGTCCTACCAAAAAGTCTCTTAAACTCTGATCTTCCATTGCAAAACTTATAAACACTCTTTTTTTTGACATACAAATTCAATCCTTTCTATTTTCAAAATTCATTTTACTGAAAGTGTATGACTTAATTGTTAAATACAGTATATAACATCTGAACCAAAATTCCAAGTAAAATCTTTTCAAAAAATAAATAAGCACTGAAATTAATCAGTGCTATCAGATTGGCAGTATCCTTTTTTGCAAATGGAACTGCCTTCTTAATATAAACAGTAATTCACTATCATAAATCCTTCACAACTTCTTCATCCAAAATTGCTTTTCTCTTCTCCCAATCCGGCATCAAAGAATAAAGCATTTGATAGAAGTTTTCACTGTGATCGTTGTACTTAAAATGAATGAGTTCATGTAGAACCACATAGTCGATACAGTTTTTCGGTGCCTTTATGAGTTCAGAGTTCAAAAGAATTGTATTCTTATCGGTTAACGCAGAACCCCAACGAGCTTTCATCAACCTTACATCAATTTCTGGTTTCACCACTCCGTACTTTTGTACCATAGGATACATTTTTTCAAGTGATTGATCGAAAATCATTTGGGCTTTTTCTCGATACCATTCGTCCAGCAGCTTTGCCTTTCGGATAACATTATCAGTGTCCTTCACATACAAATAGATGAAGCCACGGAAGTATTTTACCATTTCTTCTTCCGTTGCCTTCTGAACCCGTAAGCGATATTGTTTTCCCAAATACTTAAATGTCTCGCCACTTACATATTCTCTTTCACTTTGCTTTAAAGGCTGAACGTCTTTAAATTGCCCCACATTTTTGAGAATCCACGAGCCTTTTGATTTTACAAAATCAGAAATAAAGTCTAACGGTACTCTGTCATTTGCAGTAACCTCTATCGTCATATCCGGTTTGACATTGAGGTTTACATTTTTCACGTTTTTACGTTTCAGAACGAAATCAATGACTCTGTTTGCGTACTCGATTTGATGTTTTTCCATTCTATAACCTGCCTTAGTAACGTCTTAGAGCAACCGTCTTGATTTGCTCAATAATTTTATCTATGGTGTCAAAGTCAATCTCCAAATTGTACTTTTCCTTAAAATCAAAAAGAAGGTCATCTAACTCTTGAGCAATCCGGTTGTGAATCTCTATATTGTCATGCCAATCTACTTTTTGGTGTTCTTTGATGATTTCATCCATTCTTGACGCAAGATTACCAAGCGTATTTGTATCATAACTTGCAGCTGTTTCTCTTGTTTCACTCAAAATATCCTTTGTAACACCGTAAAAGGCTTGTGCATTTCGGTTTTCCTTTATCACACTAGGGTATTCTTCCGTTGATTGACCACTTTGGTAGTCCTTCATAATATCCTTCATGCGGTTAAAATATTCAGCTTCTGAAATCCGTTTATCCCGATATTCCTGAATCGCTTCCTGAATCCGTTCTGAAAACTTTTTGTAATATGATGGATTTTCATCCCATTTTGCATGAACACTCTTTGTTAAACGAGTACGAATCGCATCTGCCTTTGCCCTTTTGGAACCAAGGCGTTCTATTTCCTCTTCAAAAGCCTTCGTATTTAAAATATCAACTGGATTAGTAATTCGAATGACTTCCTCCGCTGAAATGTAATTATCCATTAGTTTCTGCATTTTCGCCTCATATTCTTTATGGTCAATCGTATCAGAATACCTTAACTTTACACTTTTACGAAGGTCTTGGAAAAACTTGAAATCTTTCTTGTACTTTTGTAGTTCTTCAGCAGGTAAAGCATTATAGATTTTCTCCGACTCTAAAGCTATTCCAAGGTTTCTTCCAAAATTACTTAAAACGTTGTAGAAACCCTCTCTACGCTCTTCATCTTCCAACCACACCTCATACTCTTCTCTATCATTCTTGTTTTTAATTGGTGCAAATATTTGAATTAAATCGGAATAGTATTGCCTTAAAGATCCAATGATACTTATAACATCATAAATCGCACCTTTTAAGTCTTCAGGATCGAAGTTCTCCAATCCTGCTCCGGAATACATTTGCATTGCCTCATCCAGTCTATCTAAAAGACCACGATAATCAATGATTAATCCATAATCTTTACCTTCATAAAGGCGATTAACACGAGCAATAGCTTGAAGTAATGTGTGTTCTTTCATCGGTTTATCGACGTATAGAACTGTTGCACGAGGAGCATCAAAGCCTGTGAGCAATTTGTCAACGACGATTAACATGTCAAGTTCATCACCATTTACAAACTCATCTTTAATAGCATCCTCATATTTTTCAGGTGTCCCATAACGATTCATCATTCGTTTCCAGAATCGTTGAATTTTATCCTTCGATTCTTCATCAACGGCTTCATACCCTTCACGTTGGTCAGGTGGTGAAATAACAACAGCACAGTTCAAGTCACCAAACTCTTCGAAAGCCTCTAAATAGCGAATAGCCTCTATTTTACTATTGGTTGCTAACATCGCTTTAAATTGGCTTCCTTGAGTCTTGTAGTTTTCCAGGAAGTGTTTGTTAATATCTTCTGCTATTAAATAAAGGCGTTGCTCGGATGAAGCTAATTTTTCATATTTACTCCATCTATTTTTCACTTCTTCTTTTTGTTTGTCATTTAGATTTCTTGTTATCATTTCCAAACGGTGATCAATAGCCTTTTGATTCACAGATTGTTCGACCATTTTCCCTTCATATAAAAGGGGAACGATCGCTTTATCCCGAACACCATCGGCAATTGTGTATTTATGAATGAGTTTGCCGAATTTGATCAATGTGTTCTTTTCTTTTTTCATTAATGGTGTCCCCGTAAAGCCGAGATAACAAGCATTTGGGAATACTTTCTTCATTTTTAGATGAAGCTCGCCATATTGAGTCCGATGTGATTCGTCCACTAAAACAAAAATATCCCTTGATTCAATTGGCTTTTGTTTGGAAGACGCAGTATCAAACTTATGAACTAAAGTCGTGACAATATCAGAATGGTTATCATTTATTAAATCTACTAAATGACTTCCAGAAGTTGCACGATTTGCTTTTAATCTTGTATGGCTGAATGTTTTATGTATTTGTTTATCCAATTCAACTCGGTCCGTTACGACAATAACTTTCGGATTGTAACCTCGCAGCTCAGATAAAATATACTTGGCCAACATCACCATCGTTAGTGATTTCCCTGAACCTTGTGTATGCCAAATCACGCCGCTTTGACGATTGCCGTTTTCATCTCGTTCTTCAATCGTTTTTATAATTTCTTTAATGGCAAAGTATTGTTGATAACGGGCTACTTTTTTCACGTCTTTATCAAATAAGGTAAAGAACTGGGTTAACTCTAGCAAACGCTCGGGGTGAAACAGTGAAATGATGTTCTTATCTTGCATGGTTGGCAGTCTGCCTTCCACTGTTTTATCCAGCCAGTTCTGCAGCCATTCCTCTTTTTCTTCTTTCCAAACAGACCAAAACTTTTTCGGAGTATTGCATGTTGCGTATTTGGTTTCATTTTTATTCGTGGACATCACAATTTGAATAAACTTAAATAATTGTGGGGCGTAATCTTTCCCCTGATTGCGAATCATTTGACTGATTCCTTGATTCATAGAAATCGACGCTTTTTTACATTCAATGACCGCAAAAGGAATCCCATTCACAAATAACACAATATCCGGCCGTACAGTTCCACGCCCATCCATTCGTTCCACTTCAAACTCTTCAACCACATGAAACACATTATTTTCGATGTTATTCCAGTCGATATATTGAATGGTAAAAGATTTTTTTGATCCATCCGGCAAAAACTCTGTATAGCTTCTTCCGTTCATGATGGTCTCATAAATCACTTCATTTGTTTTCACCAATCCATTGGTCAGCGGTTCATCTAAATCAAGTATGGCTTGGCGAATATTGGATTCGCTAAATTGATAAATTTGACCTTGATACTCATAGGAATTCAATTCTTTTAGCTTTTCCTCTAATACGGTTGTCAACAACACATGATGTAGATTTCCCCGCATTCTTTCCGCTTCTTCCGGCGATAGGTATTGATATCCTAGTTTCTGCAACACCTCAATGGCCGGAACCTGGCTTATATAGCGTTCATCATAACTCTTCACCCTTGACATCCTCACGCCTCCTGTTGAAAAAATAAGGGAAGAGTAAAGGTGTTTATACCTTTACTCGGACTTTCCCTGTAAGAAGTAATTGCATAAGGCCTTTCTTTTGTTGTTTTATTTGTATTAATTCATTCTGTAAGAGATTTATTTCTTTATCAAAAAGAGACAATAATTCCGCTACAGCTTTCTGTTCATCATAATCCATTGGTAATCTGCATTTTAAACTATAAACATCATTTGAGTTCAATGATGGTAAGGCTCCTACATTTGAGAATCTACTTAATTTCATGTTAAGTAACAAATAATAAACGTAGTTAAAATCAATATTTTCCTTTACAATTAAGGCCATCATATTGTTGTCAATACAAGAATCATATTTAAGTATTCTTTTTCTCTCCAATAAAAGTGCTGCTCCTACTTTTGCAAAAATAATTGAATTTTTTGGAATGATGGTTGCTTTTATTTCCGAGACACTCTCTTCGTTAATATAATTATTTGCATTTAACATATACTTCTCATTTTCTTCATTATTCATATCAGATACTTTGAAAAACGGATACTTACCACTTATTACATTTTGATATTTTTCAGGAAAAGCACTTCCTCCTTTTAAAGTACCTAAATCTTTTATTCTTACTTCTTTCCATTTTCCTTTAAACCCAGGCAATCTCACTTCACCCGTCAACAACTTCTGCATTAACCCTTTTTTCTGCTGTTTTTTCTGCTCGATTAGCTTTTCTTTTAGTTCAATCGCCTTGTCCCATGTGGAAAGGATGGAGGCGATTTTCTTACGCTCGATATCATTGCGAGGATATGGAATAAGAAACCCTTTTACAAAATCAGTAGATATTCTTTTTTGGCCTGCCGTCCCTGTCATATTTTTTTCGCCAATTTTCCTAAACCTATCAGTTACAGTATGATAATAAATAAAAAGTTCATCCCCATTTTTCTTTGACCTTAATACATGAAATTCTGTACTTCCAAAACCTGTTTTGTTTATCAGGTTATCAACCAAAGCACCCTTCCCATTTTCGAAACAAGGTGTTATTTTAGCAACAAGAACATCTCCGTCCCTAAAAGAAGTAAAACCTTTGAATACCTCTTTATATAATCTTGGTTGATAGCTTATTAATCTAGCGTCGTCTGAAACATCGGACATTGAAATAAAAGAGACAGTATCATTTTCATCTAAAACTTCTTTTCTTGGATTTATATTTGAGATGTCTTCCAAATGTTTCACATCCCAATCTTCAGGAATTACACCTATTTTTGAAGTTTTATATCCATCTGGCATTTCCCCACGTTTAATCTTATCAATTCTCTCTTTAATCTCAGGTTTCATATTCAATCCCCCTAAAAGTAGGACAGCATATCTCTTGAGATACGAATCGTATTGTCCTTACCATCAAGAATATCTGCCCGTCCAGTACCGTATGCCTTTAAACCATGTATTCCTTTTTCCCATTTGATCGTGATTCGATAGCTTTCTCGATCATAATCAATATCCAAACAGTCTTTCACTTCATCAAGAGATAATATAGCAATCTCGCTATCTTGCAACTTATCACGCCCACAAATCAAAACAAAGTATAGCTTGGTTCCATTCTCCTTATATTTCCTGAAATATTCTACTTCATCAGGTGAGAAAATAAATTGCCATAACTGAGCATCCTTTTTCTGTCTTCTTAAAGGGGAAGACACATATTTAGCGTAAATTTGATAGTCCCCGTTGTCGGTTGTCATCTTGTATATCCTACGAGAATCCCCGGGTTCAATAATGGCTGGAGCAAGACCATTATTGACGAAACAAGACAACATAGAACCATAATAAAAGTCCGCTTTTCGCACAGCTCCCATAAAAATCCCTCCTACAATCCCAATTCTTCCAAGTATTTCGCCATCTGCTTTTCTACTTCTTGTAGCTCCCTCTTAATATTGGCGATATTTTCTTTCACCGCTTCCATATCCACCGGTTCCTCTTCTTCAAATGTATCAACATAACGAGGGATGTTTAAGTTATAGTCGTTTTCCCGAATCTCATCAATGGTAGCAACATAAGAGTATTTATCAATCGTTTCCCGTTTCTCATATGTTTCCACAATTTTTTCGATATCTTGTTTTCTTAACTTGTTTTGGTTTTTGCCTTTTTCATAATGTTCTTCACCAGAAGCATCAATGAAGAGGACGTCTTTTCGTGTACGGTCTTTTCGGAATACCATAATACAGGCAGGGATTCCGGTACCGTAGAATAACCCTTCCGGAAGCCCGATAACAGCATCCAGCAGATTCAGCTCAATAATTTGTTTACGGATTTTCCCTTCACTAGCTCCTCTGAAAAGAACACCATGAGGCAGGATCGTCGCCATTCTTCCGTTTTCCGCTAATGAATACAGCATATGTTGAACGAACGCATAATCGCCTTTTGAACTTGGCGGAACGCCCCATTCAAATCTTCTATATGGGTCAAGGCTTGCTTCCATTTTAAATTTTTTATCTGTGTTACCTTCACCGGCAAATCCCATTGCCCATTTGTCTAATGAGAAAGGAGGATTGGCCACGATGACCTGGAATTTCATTAGTTTGCCGTCTTCCAGATGCAACGGGTTGGCGAGTGTGTCGCCCCATTCAATTTTCGCATCATCAATGCCGTGCAAGTACATGTTCATCAAAGCTAATGAGTGAGTGGCACCATTTCGCTCCTGTCCGTAAATGGCAACTTTCCTGCTCGGTACTTGTTTGGCCACTTTTATCAACAAAGAGCCTGAACCACAAGTTGGGTCATAGATACGGTCATTTTCTTGCGGCTTAACCAGTCGGGCAAGCAGTTCTGATACCTCGGCAGGCGTATAGAATTCCCCGCCTTTTTTCCCGGCATCTGAAGCGAAAAGGCCAATCATGTATTGATACGCATTTCCGACAATATCTTCATTGCCCAATTGCGATGGGCGAAGGGAAAGCTGTTGAAAATCCTCCAATAAGGAACGAAGCATGGCATTCCGTTCTTTTGCTTTGCCGAGAATAGCTTCACTGTTAAAGTCGATATTGCGGAAAACGCCACGCAGCTTGCCGGTGTTTTCATTTTCAATCCGCTCTAATGCTTTATTAATAATTTCGCCAATTTCAGGATCGTTCCTTTTACTATATAAATAATCAAATGTGGATTGTTCATCCAATACAAATCGTTCTCGTGACAATGCACGCTGAATCCGCTGCTCATTTCCATCATAACGTTTCGTATATTCTTCCAGATGTTCCTTGTAAGTGTCACTCAAGTACTTGATGAACAACATGGTCAGAATATAGTCCTTATATGTTGATGAATCAATTTTTCCTCTAAAAGTATCGGCAGCTTGCCATAGCACACTGTTAATTTTATCCTGTGTTATTTGTTCAGCCATTTTTTCTTTCCCCCTGCTTCAAAATTTGTTGGACAATCGTTTGAAAATACAACTCTTTTTCTTCCATCAATTTTTTGTAAAGCCTTTTTTCCTTTTGGTGGAGCTGATAAAGCTCGATCAGCGTTTTTTGCTTGGAAGTGGGCAAAAGTTCAAAAGGAAGATTTCTGATGACATGCTGATTGGTGCTGGGAATCCTGCTGCCAGCTTGCGAGCGTTCTAATTCCTTCTTTACATTTGATGTATTCAAATACCAGGCCAAGTATTGAGGCAAAACTTTTTCCTGATCCACCTTTATAATCGCAAAATAGGATGGAATCAGTAAACCGGTATGGTGCTTGTCTACATATACAGCCGTATACGGCTGGCTCAGCCGCATCAGGACATCGCCTTCAGCAGTAAAATAATGGTCATCCAGCTTATCATGACTAATAAACGCTTCAAACGAATCATTTTCGATGAATCCGTCTTCACTTATATTTTTGAGTGAGAGGAGACTGTATGTAGCTTTTGCTTCATATGGCATTTCCGCTTTCTTTCTGCTTAGAACAAGGCCGGTTTGTATTTGAGCAATATCACCAAGTTGCATGTTACACCTCCCATTCGAATGTTAAATCCATCATTTGACTTATTATTGTCAAATACAGTATATAACTTTTTGATTGGTAGAGTCAATCTTTATTTCGTGATGAAACGAACCCTATACATTGTACAAAATACAGTGAAGGTACAGTTATATCGAATAGATTTTTATCTATCATACATTAACTTCATAAAAAGAAAGGGGTTTTGTGAATTGGATAAAGACACATTCATTTCAATGTCACCAACAAAAAGAGTACAGGAAGTCAACAAAATGCTACAAAAGTATGATTTGAAGGAAATCAGCAAACTTCTTGGAATTCCTTCAAGCACTTTCAGTAAACTTATGAGGGAGGGAGATTACCTTTATCATCAAGCGGACAAGAAATACTATCCGTTTGTCCGCTCCGAAGCGGAACGAACGGCAAGTACCACTACCGAACACAGTGATGAAATAACTTTCATCAAGAACCATTTAGATACCTTGAAGAAAGTTGTTCATCATTTTGAAGAGGCGGGGAATTTACTGCTAGATAAACGCATCTACAGTAAAGATGCCGAGTTCGTCAACAAAAGCATTAGGATGAACAGTGCCATTTACGAGAATTTCAGCCAATTTTGCGAAGAATATTATCCTCATTTAAAAACTCAAGATGTAATAGCTCAAGCACTGATTGACGCAATGAACCGCTATAAGCCAGAAGGCAGACAGGAACCATGAAACAGCTCTTGTCTTTTTTTGGACAATTTTTTGAAATGTGTTTATAGTGTTAGGAGCAACACATTTTAAACACCTTCAGTGTTTTATGTTCAAATATTTTTAGATTTTGAAAGGGTTTTTTAAACAATTGGGGTAATCGGTACGGTTTTTTGGAATGAGAATGGGATTTATTCCGATACTTTCGAGTTCATGAAGGTATTTCCGATAAGTAGGTAGGGACATGTGTTTCTTAGGGGTGTCAATGCTGCCTTTGGAGATCATAACGAAGAAATTGCGAAGACTTTCTTTTTTTCGTTTTGAAAATTGACTGTGACCAATTAGCTTCTCAGCTTCAGTGATTTTATAGTAATCACCTCGGTGAACGATGGGCAGAACGTGCTTTTCCATGTACTCTTTCCATAGTTGGTATGAAAAGTAGCTTCTTAATTTTTTTGGCCTGCCTTTTCCTTTATCATTTCTTTTCATACTATTGAGATGACCATTTTTCAATCTCAGTTCGTATCTGACCCGGCCAATTTCGTACGGTTGGATTTTCTCACCATTTGCAATCCGTTCTTCTTCTTTATCATAAATGAACAACTCCGTACTGTTACATTTATGATATTGCGATGTGTCATATTTAAAAGGATTTCCATTTTCATCCTTCCCCCATTTGATTTTTTGTTTGTAGGCATATTTAGCAGTGTATTTTTCAAGTAGATGAAATAACAGTTCCCGGTCTTTTGGATTTGGCATTTCCACATCCATTCTATAATCAATTCTTGTTAGCGTATGAGAATCGAAATAATCCGAATGTCCAAAGTGTCGGATAAGGAATTTTCGAATATCGGATTCTATCAAATCATAATCATCTTCTATAATCTCTCCTCTATTCAACAGTTTGACAGCATCCACCTTCAGATGTAGATGCCAATCCCCATCCGCACGACAGTTCATCCAAGTAATAGAATAGGCAGGAAATCTCTTTTTTACTTCACTGTTAAGTTGTCTAACCGCAGCTCCAAAGTAGTCATACTTGTTAATGTTTACACTGTACATGGAAAATAAATGTTGAACATCATAATAGGCTATGAGCAACATCATTTCAAATGTGTGAATCAAATTAAACCATCTCCTTTATTTTCGTTCACGGGAATAGTGAATCCCTTTGTTGTCAAGAGTTTTCAGAACTCTGTTTTTCCCGTCCCAAACTAATTTATATGACCTCCAACACATGGATAGGAACCAATGTGTCACGAAGTATTGCATGCTATGTAGTTGTAAAGAAAATATTCATCAAAGCCCGAAAAAAATCGTTCAACTGTATGACAACATGTTCATAAAAGTAAAGATTCTGCACTCTGTTAGTTCCAACACTTACCAAAGTCTGATTACAAGAAAAAAACGTAAAGACGAATTGCTTTACGGTTTCGTTTATTGGTTATCGAATTGTGTCAACTATTCTTCCATCCTCTTTCCTTTCCAATGACATACAGCCTTCACTATGTACACCAATGGATTTATCTTACACATGCAAATGATTACATTTCTTGGACTAGCCTTTCCCATTTCTCCATTTCCTTCTTATCTATAAACGTCCCTTTGTGAAAAAATTTTTTGACCCTCGAACCTAAGAATTTTGATTTTCAATTACGGGCTTGTGTAAGATTAAATCATAACCGAAGGTAAACACCCTCGAATCAAATTCCTTCGGTGTCTCCACATCATTCCCATATCATTTGATTCCAACAAAAAATAAAAACAGCAGGAGGAAAACAGAATGACCCCCGAAAGAATCTTCAACGATCAATCCCCGATTACCCTCGAAGACATTTACAAATCCATCTTGAATGAAAAAATTGACGCACTTATCAAGGAAATCTATGATAATAATAAGGTGAATTCCACTGACTCTTCAGACAAGAAAGGAGAGGAAGTGGCTTGAAAGCTGCAATTTACATTCGAGTATCAACAAACAAAGAAGAACAAAAACAATCTCTTGAAAACCAAAAGGAATTGTTTATGAATCTTTTATCCGAAAAGGGATGGGATTTATACGACATCTATTTGGATGTCCAATCTGGCACAAAAACGAAGAAGCGTCCTCAATTGAAACGCATGATTGAAGATGCGAAAATGAAAAAATTTGACATCATCCTAGCAAAAGAATTGTCACGGTTAGCAAGGAATGGACAACTATCTTATGAAATTAAAAATCTTGCAGAAAATCGTGGCATACACATTCTTACATTGGACGGTGCCATTGACACACTCTCTGGAAACACACAGATGTTTGGATTATACGCCTGGATGTACGAACAGGAATCACAACGGACAAGTGACCGTGTGAAGACCGCTCTGAAAGTAAGAGCAAAAGGTGGGAAATTTAAAGGTTCCATTCCACCTTATGGATATTATGTTGAAAATGGAGTATTGAAAATCAGAAATGATAACACACCAGATGTAGTACGCCAAATATTCAACTCTTACCTTTTGGGAAAGGGATTTGACAGTATTGCAAAAGAACTTTTAAAGGAAGGGATTCCTACTCCATCAGAGATTGCGGGAAAAAGGAATTCAAGTTCACTTTGGCATGGATCTACCATAAGGGGAATACTGGAAAATCCTCATTACATCGGTCATCTTGTTCAACAACGGGAAACTACCATAAATGTCACTTCCGAACGACGTAAAAAGAATAGCCCGGATGACTATGTTGTTATTGAGAACACGCATGAACCGATCATCTCAAAAGATGACTTTCTTGTTGTTCAACAACTAATTTCAGAAAGAAAACGTAAACGGCCATATGCAAAAAAACATCTTTTCACAAATATATCCTTCTGTGCTGATTGTGGAAAGAGCATGCACTTTAAAAAAAATCGTAAAGGCTACGTATGTGGAACCTATAATAAGCATGGCCACACACAATGTTCTGACCACTATGTAAGGGAAAGTGAATTGATTGAAGTAATTTCAGATGATATAAAACAGATGTTTTCATCACTTTCCACTAAATCCGTTCAAAAGGATATTGAGAAGAAAATGGCAAAGTTCATTCAACGAGATCAAAAACGACTCGGTAACATTCTCAAAGAGATTGAACACTTAAAGAAAGATAAAACGGTTGCACTTCGTATGAAAATACGTGGCGAAATCCAAGACGAAGAATACAGATTGCTCATTGAGGATAATGGCAACCAGCTTGCAAAGTTAAATGAGGAAAAAGCAAAATTAGAACAGGGATTACTTCACCAAAAGCAAACCATTGATTTTACAAAGCTAATCAATCAAGTCGAGCAATTTGTGAAAAACCCTATTCTTGACGAAGAAATGCTTCACAAACTAATAGAGAGAATTGAAATAAAGGAAGATGGGAGTCCGAGAATGTTTTACCGATTCTCGGACCCTTATATATCTTCTATTTTTTCACGAGCAACACACAGCACTCAACGTGCGCCGTATGCGGAAACATATCAACAGGCTGCACTTCAAGCGTCTCATACCCGCCATCCTCAAGCACCCGCAAATCGCGCGCCAAGGTTCCCGGGTTGCAAGACACATAAACCACACGCTTCGGCTTCATCTCCAAAATCGTCCGCAGCAATGCCTCATCGCAGCCTTTGCGCGGCGGGTCAACCACAAGCGTATCAGCCTTGATACCTTCCTTATACCACTTCGGAATCACGACCTCAGCTTCGCCAACTTCAAACTCAGCGTTCTCAATACCGTTCAACTCAGCATTCCGCTTCGCGTCCTCAATCGCTTCCGGTACAATTTCGACGCCGTATACTTTTTTCGCCTGCTTCGCCAGAAACAGCGAGATCGTGCCGATGCCGCAGTAGGCGTCGATGACGGTTTCTTCGCCATTCAGTTCGGCGTACTCAAGCGCTTTGTCGTAGAGCACTTTCGTTTGCTCTGGGTTGACTTGGTAAAAAGACCTCGCGGAGATGGCGAATTTGATGCCGCCGATGGTGTCGTAAATGTATTCTTCTCCCCAGATGACGGTTGTTTCGTCGCCGAAGATGACGTTTGTT
>Ga0180430_10001267_pt1 | contig 25108 bp, 18 predicted proteins | sample SS_ome_9_FD_132999 | JGI IMG/M metagenome (GOLD analysis project Ga0180430, IMG submission 132999) | Hypersaline lake sediment archaeal communities from the Salton Sea, California, USA - SS_1_S_2 metaG | ecosystem: Environmental > Aquatic > Non-marine Saline and Alkaline > Hypersaline >... | reverse complement strand
TGAAAAATCGCCTGTTCACGCTGTGGGTCTCAGTCATGGCGCCATCCCTTGTGTCAGGACCGTCTCGTGCGTCAGGCGGCGCGGGCCGCTGACTGTCTCATCCTGCTCGCCCCGCCCCGCCACTGTCAACCCTTTTCGATTGCGGCCGCCGCCCGAGGTCCCGTACAATCTCCCTGACACCGAACCGATAAACCCCGGAGTTGGGAGAACAGGATGTCTCGCGCCTTGATCACCGTTCTGCTCGCGGCAGCGACATTTGCGCCGGCGGCCCTCGCGCAGGATCCCGCCACGGCGGCCGAAATGAGCGCGCAGTGCGCCAAGAACTGGAAGGCACTGGAAAGCGTGCACTGCTCGGTCGAGGTCACAACCGAACTCCCCACGGGCCGGACCGTGGCCAAGGGCGAATGCCTTTTCGCCGGCGATCGAGCCCGTGTGAGCATGATCGACCGGGATTCGGCCTTCTCCATGCTCACCGTACGGGACGGGAGGATCTGCTGGACCGAGATGCGCGCGCCGGGCGATCCTCCCGCCGTCGACGTGGTGAAAAACTTCCGGGGTCATTTCGACTACGAACACGAAACTCTGATCGGCATGGTGGCCTCGACGCCGATCCTGCTCCATCCCGCCCGGATCTTCGCGATCATTGCGCGCAATTACGATCTCGAATTCGCCGGCAAGCGGGTCGATGGGAAGGACCTCCTCGTCACGCTCGAGGGCGACCTCCGCCCCGCGAGCCTCATCGAAGATCTCGGCCGGCGCCTGTCGGCCGACGAGCGGCGGATCATCGAAAGGCTCGGAACGTGCCGGCTCAGCGTGCGGGCCGAGGACTTCGTACCGGCCAAAGTCGAGTTCTATTCTCAAAAGAAGGGCAAGCTCTTCTATGCGCTCGCCTTCGCCGATTACAGGACGAACAGGCCCGTCGCGGAGGCGGACTTCGTTTATGCCCCGCCTGCGGGAGTGACGGTCAGAGACCTGACCGCCATGCACCAAGCCCAATTCCGCCTCGACGCCGAGGCGAAAAGAAGCGCTCTGCCTCTCGCCGACAAATCGAATTTTCATCCTTTCGACGACGAGACGCGCATCGATCTTGTCGTCATGGCTGACGGGACCTACGAGGTGGGCGGCAGAGGGCACGGCGATTTCGATAGCATCTACGCCGCTCTCTGGTGGGCGACCACCATCTTCGGCCGCGAGGGGGGCGAAGGGGCTCTCTCCCTGGCCGACGCCGACGTGGTGGTTTTTGCCGCGCCCGATGTGAAGCTCGCCGCTCTTTTCACCATGCTTCAAGCAGGTTCGACGAGCACCGTGTGCATCAACCGCTTTCACCTGGCCGTGGCCGACAGGGAAAGCGGCGAAGAGGGATCGCTTCCTTTTTTTCTCCCCACCGAAGTGGGTGTCCGGCCCGGGGACGCGGAAGCCGGGAGCGACGGGCCCGACCGATTCGAGATCACTCTTCGAAGCGAGGGGAATGGACCGGAGTACGGTGTCACGCGACTCGGCACCGATGAAAGGGCATCGTTTGACAGTCTCGACGAACTCGCCGGCGTCCTCGAGGCGATCGACGAGACCGAAGCGGGCGCCCAAATCGTCTTCGCCCTCCGCGTGACACCCGGCGCGGCCGGTGACCCGGAGAGCCGGCGCGCGACGGTGCAGCATCTTGCCGATCTGCTCGGACTTCTCACCTCGCACGGTGCGGATCTGACGCGCCGGCAAGCGGGGCGGGTCACCAGGAGGATGCTCATCGAGGAGACCGATTCGGAAGGGAACAAGTAGACACCACCCCCACACCGGCACCCCAAGGGCAGGATTTCACGAATCGCTTGCTCCCCCAACAATCAGGTCTATTAGAAGACAATTCACTGACGCATTGTCTCAAGGAGTGATTCCACGAAAGGAATACCGATGAAGGTCAAGATCTTGTTATTTGCCGTTCTCGTCGCCGCCCTTGGTCTCGGTGGCTACAAGCTTTACGCCCACTGCCAGATTCCGTGCGGAATCTACGACGATCCCGCCCGGTTCAAGACTCTCAACGAACACTGCACGACCATCGAAAAATCGATGAAGGAGATCGTCAAGCTCACCGAGAGCGACGATCCCAACTGGAACCAGGTCGTGCGCTGGACCAAGAACAAGGAACATCACGCCGACGACCTGACCCACATCGTGACTTATTACTTCATGGCCCAGCGGGTCAAGCCGACCGATCAGCGCAATGGTGAGGCCTGGGAAAAGTACGTGAAAAAGGTCACCCTGCTCCACGAAATGGTGGTCCTGTCGATGAAGGCCAAGCAGACGACCGACCTCGAACATGTGCGCAATCTGCGCGAGGCGATCGCCCAGTTTCATGCCCTCTACTTCGGACAGAAAGCGGGCAAGAAGTAGGAACTCCGCTGGCGGCCAGGCGAGCCAGGAGAGGTCTCAACCGTCTTTGAACAGGAAGACCTGGCCCGACGAGTCGACTCCCCCCTCGGCGCGAACCCAGGCGCGGATCTCGTAGGATCTTCCCGCGGTGTGGCGATCGACCACGAGAGAGTAGCGGTTGTTTTCGTGGCGCGCACCGGTCACGCCCCGGTGAATATCGATGGCGGCGATCTCGCCATCGATGAGGAGCGCCACCTTCTCGATACCGAGCCGGTGGGCGCCGTGGGTGTACTCGAAAAGGACGCAATAACCGCCCGCCGCGCCGATCGCGGCGGAAACGTCCCACGTGAGCGGCGCATAGATCTCGCTCATCTGCCGGGGCGTCCAGGTACCGATCGGCATCGGTTTCGCGCGCACACCCATCCTGTCGAGATGCTCCCCGTGAACCTTGACGCGCCGGCAAAAGGCGTCCCAATCGCGCACCTCCCTCGGCGACCAGCCCCGTTCGGCGATGGAGAGGAGGCGCGGAAAGAGTTGGGAATCGACCTTCTCCGGCTCGCGATCGATGTGGGACCAGAAATTGGCCTGCAACCCCAGAACGTGTTTCGCCTCGTCCCCATCGAGTTCCTCGGGGATCGGTTCGAAAAGGTAGGCGCGCCGCGTGTCGATCCGCCCGTAGGTGTAGTCGAAATAACAATGGCTCGTGGGCGACATGACCACGTCCTGTCCGGCGCGGGCGGCCGCGATGCCGCCGCCCACGCCGCGCCAGCTCATGACCGCCGCATTGGGCGCCAGGCCGCCCTCGAGGATCTCGTCCCAGCCGATGATGAGCCGCCCCTTGGAATTGACGAACTTCTCGATCCGTTTGATGAAGTAGCTCTGCAGCGCCCGTTCGTCTTCGAGCCCCTCCCGATCGATCCGCTCCTGGCAGCGGTCGCAGGCGATCCACCGCGCCTTGGGCGCCTCGTCGCCGCCGATGTGAATGTAGAGAGATGGAAAAAGCTCGAAGATCTCGAGGAGTACGGCCTCGAGAAAGTGGAAAGTTTCCTCGCGGCCGGCGCAATAGATATCCTCGTTGATGCCCGGCCCTTTGAAAAAGGGGAAGATTTCGAAGGGCCCTCCCGTGCAGGAGAGATCGGGATAGCAGGCGAGAGCCGCGAGGCAATGGCCGGGCAGCTCGATCTCGGGCACGATCGTGATGTTGCGCTCCGCCGCGTAGCGCACGAGAGCGGTGATCTCCTTTTGGGAGTAATAACCCTGGTGCGAGGCGGGCTCGTTCCACTCCTCGGGAAATCGAGCCCCCTTGCGGGTCAGCTCGGGGTACCGGGAGATCTCGATCCGCCAGCCCTGGTCGTCGGTGAGATGGAGGTGGAGGACGTTCATCTTGTAGAACGCCATGCGGTCGATGGTTTTCTTGATGTAGTCGATCGACTGGAAGGTGCGCGAGCAATCGAGCATCAGCCCGCGCCATGAAAATCGCGGAAAATCTCTGATCGCCACAGAGGGGACGGCTCCGATGGGCGATCTCCCCCCGCCTTCGGCCTTCGGCTGGAGAAGCAGTTGGCGCAGAGTCTGACAGCCGTAGAAGAGCCCCTCACGGCCGGCGGCGCAAATTTCGATTCCCGCAGGTGTCACATCGAGCTGATAGCCCCCCACTTTTTCCCGCTGCGCGCCGACACGCAGCGCGATCGTGTTGTCCCCGTGGGAATCGGCCGAGTCGACACGCAGCGCGAGCTCGATCTCCCCGTCATCGGCCAGGTAGCGCTGAAGAAGGGCGCCCACCTCGTGCGACGCGCTGTCGACGGTGATGACCGTGCCGCCATCGATCTGAAAAAATCCCTTTCCCAGTTCGACCGAGACCGGCTGCGGTATCAGATCGACGCCCGCCCCGCCGGCGGGGCCGGCAAGAAAACAGATCGTAACGAACAAGAGTGCATTCATGGGACAGGACTCGCTCCCCTTGCGCTCAGTGGCGATGAAAACCATCACACTTCAGTCTCTTGGGAATCAACGGCCGAAAAGCTGGAACTCCGCGATCGTCGGCCCCTCGGTGGCGCTGGTGATATTCAACCTGAATCGCCGGGCGTTCACCGCATCGAAGACGACCTCGAAGTCGTCGCCCAGCGTCGTGCCCTTGCAGCATGGAAGCCATTGGTCGCCGCTGAGATAGTCGATGGTGAAGGCCTGCACGCGGCCGGCGTAGGACTCGCTGATCCACGCCGCGCTCACGCGCTGCGCAGAACCGAGATCGAGTTCGATCCAGGCGCTCTTCGTTCCCGAATCGGTCGCCCATCGGGTCTGTTCGTTGTCGTCAGCCGCCCTCGATGGATCGTATTCCTTGCGCCCCTGAAAGACGTTCGATGCGCTCGTCTTTTTGACGGCGATCGGCTTTCCCCGGCGGTGTACGGGCACCGGTTCGATGGCAAAGGCCTCTCGATCGACGGTCAGCTCGATCACCGTGGCGATCGCGTCCCGGTTTTGGGCCGGAATGTCTAGGAGGATCCCGTCGTCCCTCTGTTCGACGCGCACCGTCTCGGCGGTGAGTGCCTTTGTGGCGACGATCTTCGCATCGATGGCGGGCAAGAGGAGAGGCGCGTCGTGGGGCGCGCGAAAAACGAAAAGGTTGATCTTCTCCTCCTTGCACGTCGACGCCCCCCACTTTCCGGGCATGAAGGGGCCGCCGCGCGTACCGTAAACGCAATCGCCGAAAGTGTCGAGCCACCGGCCCATTTCGCGCAGCCTTTCGACCTGGCGCGGTTCGATGCGGCCGTCGGGCATGGGGCCCACGTTGAAGAGAAAGTTCCCGTCTCCGCCCACCACGTGGATCAGCGTGCGAAGACATTCCTCGAGCGACTTCATGCGATCCTCGGGTTTCCACGCCCACTGCTTGCAGATCGTCATGCACGTTTCCCAGGGGCGCTCGCGGCTGAATCCGCCGATGCGCTGCTCGGGCGTGTCATAGTCGCCGGCATTGAGGTTGCTCTGCTTGCTCGTGCCCGCCATACCGTGGCGCGCCTTGCCCACGCGATTGTTGATCACCAGCGAGGGCTGGATCTCTTTCAGGAATAGGTAGAGCGCGTCGCCATGTTCCTTGGTCCAGGGTTTTTCCCATTCGCCGTCGAACCAGTAGAGGCCGAGGGGACCATACTTTTCGATGATCTCGCTCGTCTGGTTCTTCACGTACTCGAAGTAGCGGGCCATATTGTGGGCGGCCTTCTTGCCCCTGCCGCCCGGGCTGTCGAGGGGATAATCGGGATGGTACCAGTCGAGGATCGAGTAGTAGACGCTGAACTCCACGCCCCCCGAGCGGCAGGCGGCGCTCAGTTCCGCGAGAATATCCCGTTTGAAGGGAGAGCCCATGATGTCATAGTCGCTGTAGGCCGTGTCGAAGAGGCAGAAACCATCGTGGTGTTTCGAGGTGATGACGAGGTATTTCATCCCCGCCTCGCGCGCCACCGCCACCCACTCGTCGGCGTCGAAGCGGACGGGATCGAAGGTTTTGTAAAGCTGATCATACTCGGAAGCGGGCACCTGGGCGCCGCGCGACCAGCCGATCTCCGTCACCTTGGCGCTCACCGGCCCCCAGTGGATAAACATGCCAAATCGTTTTGCCTGCCAGTCGGCCAGGGCGCTTTCGGTCTCGGAAGCGCCAAGGGGAATGGACAGGGTGAACACAAAAAGAAGGGCGGCCGCGACCGCCCTTCGCAAACTCATCAGTTGAATGAATTTTTGCATCAAAAGAACTCCAACCTCTGGGACTCCGTCACACTCCCGGGCACTCCCGGCCTCTCCGCGCGAGAGAGCGATCTATTGTCTCCGCAAGAGGGGTTCTCATCAAGTGAGTAGGTCAGATAACAAAAAGCGCCATCGCCTCCTCGGGAATCTCCATCTCGACCGTGCCGAGATCGCCCACGACGATCGTTGTCTTTTGCGAGCTCTCGTAGGTGCGGTCCATCATCTCGCCCGACATGGTGGTGGTGATCACGATCGTCTCGATCGCGCCCTCTGCGGTGACCACGAGTTCCACCTCGCCCGAATAATCGAAGGCAGGCTCCTCCCCGCCGCGACCGCCCCGCCGTCCGAATGGAGAGGTCCGGCTCCCGAGCGCCTTTGCTCCCTCGGCGGTCAGCTTGCCCTTGAGCACCACTTTCTCCTCGGCAGTGGTTTTGGTGATCTCCGTGACCTGGCCGACCAATTTCTTCACCGTCTCATGAGGGAGGCTTACACGGCTGAGAGTCATGAGAGTGCGCATGCCGCCAAACCGACTGCGGCTCCGATCGCGCTGTGCACGTTCGCCTTCGCCCGCCTCGGCGCGCTCCTTGTCGAGGGTTTCACGAGCCGCGGCCCTCTCCTCATCGCTCAAAACGCCGTCGCCGTCGGTATCGAAGCGCTCGATCATATCCTGCTCGCTCGGCCGGCCGCCGCGCGGCTCGCCCCGGCCTTCTCCTCGGCCTTCTTCCCGGCCCTCGCCCCGGTCGCGGCGGTTGCGGAAACTGTTCATCAATTCCTCGGGATCGTAGAAGGTCCACTCGCCTTCGGCCTCCCGGTAGACCATCATGTCGTCGAGACGATAGGCTTCGATCTCGCCGCTCTTCATGAGAGAGGGATTTTCTTTCTCGTATTTCCCCACTGTCCGCGTCGGCTCCCGCGTCCCGCCCCGACCGCCGCGGTCACCACGGCCGCCGCGGCCCATCGAGCCGCCCGTGCTCTCCACGACGACCTCAAAAGAGTAGCTCTCGGCATTGAGAAGCTCCTCACAGAGCTTGGCATAGTCCAGGGTGGGATCTTCATCCTGCGCTGCCACGGCGAGGACGATTCCCGCGAGAAGGGTCAGCATGGGGGCCTCCTATTCTTGTAGAAGAGGGAGAGGGAATCATCGTTGATTCCCGGTGACTGCTTCGGTAACAGAGAATTCGATTATGAAGAATTGGCGGGGCCGGTCCCTATAAAAGATGTAACGGTATGTAAAAGATTGTAACCGGAGGATTTGATCTCTATTCGAACCGGTGCGTTCAAAGATTTGTTCGATCTGAATCGAAGACGATCAGCGGTTTCCACCCCGGTCAGGAGTAGACGCACCCTCGTGCGGCTTCGGCGAACCACTCGATCTTCTCCGCCGGTGTCTCGAAGAAGTGGTCGCTCATGGAGCAGATATAGCCCCCATCGGCGCCGACGGTTTTGAAGAGCTTTTGCACCGTCTCGGCGATCAGCTCTCTCGAACCGCTGGTGACCACGTTGAACTGATCGACACCGCCGATGAGCGCAATGCGGCCGGCGACCTTCTCGGCGAATTCCCACGGTTCCTGGTTGCCGCCCACGCTGGGCGGTGCGAGCGTCTCCGACGCGTCGCAACCGTTGGCCACGATCAGATCTTCGATCCCTTTCGTGCCGCCGCAGGTGTGATAGGAGACCTTGAAATCGAGATCGTGCAGGGCGTCGTGCATGGCGCGGTCGTAGGGAGTGCAGAACTCCTCGTGAATCTTGGGTGAGATCAGCGTCGACGACGACGCCCCGCCGCCGGTCTCGACGAGGTCGAAACGCGCCCCCTTCATCGTCTCGATGAAGCGGAGCTTCTTCTCGAGGAGAATCTTCAGGAAACGATGCACCCAGCCGGGCTGGTCGAAGCACTTGAGGATGAGTTCGCTCACATCGATGAGGCAGCAGGCGTGCTGCCAGCAGCCGGCCTGGTCGCCCCAGACGAATCCGCGCAGGATGCCCCGATCGCCGATCTCTTCCCAGAGCGCGTTCACCGGGGCGGGATCGAGAGACGGCACGGGCATGTACTTGTCGACGAGGTCGATATCGTCGTCCCTCTTGATCAGGTACTCGCTGATCCAGGTCGTCTTTCGGTCGCCCTTCGTCTCGTATGTCAGGACGCCGCCGGGGGTGGTGATCGTGTGCCGCGCGATCCGGTCGTCGGGATCGTCCTTGACCACCTGCACCTCGTCGATCCAGTCGGAGTTGCTGAACTTGGTGAAATCGGCGTCGACGAGCCAGAACTGGCCCATCGTCTGAAAGTACTGGATCTGGGCATCGAGACCGAATTTCTCGAAGGCCTCGAGATCGGTGATCCCGCCGAGATACTTGTCGAGGTGGTAGCCTTGCCACTGGTGCACCGAGGCCGGCATGCGATCGGGTTTGCGTCCGTCGATCGCCGTGAGCAACCGTTCCTTGGAGTTCATTTCTCGCTTCCTAAAAACAACAGGGTGATTTCGGCTGTTCACGATCCCTTGAGATGCCTGTCGAAGAACTCCCACTGTGTGTTGCTCCCGCCCGTGCCGTGGCCCGCCGTGGGAAAGAATCGGCTCTCGTACTTCTTCCCCGCCTTGTCGAGAGCGTCGATCAACTGCCACACGTTGGTGGCGTGAACATTGTTGTCGACGAGGCCGTGCATGATGAGCATCTTGCCCTCGAACTTGTCGGCGTAGGTCATGCACGAGCCGTTGGCGTAACCGTCGGGATTGTCCTGGGGAAGGTTCATGTATCGTTCGGTGTAGATCGAGTCGTAGTGGCGCCAGTCGGTCACCGCCGATCGCACCACGGCGACCTGGAAGGCGTCGGGATGCCTGAGAATTCCGATGGCGGCCATGAAACCGCCGTAGGAATGGCCGTAAATCCCCACGCGCTTGCCGTCGACATAGATCCTCTGCCGCAGGTAGCGCACGCCGTCGGCCTGATCCTGAATGTCGACGTCGCCCAGTTTTCCGTAGACAGAGCCCTTGAATTTCTTGCCCCTCCCGGCGGTGCCGCGGTTGTCGATCCGCGCGATGAGATAGCCGCGGCGCGTGTCGCGCGTGCCCGACTGATAGGTGTTGCGTACGGCGCGCGATCCGGGGCCGCCGTAAACGGCCACGATCAGCGGGTACTCCTTCCGCGGATCGAAATCGACCGGCTTGTGGAGCACGCCGTAAATGTCGGTGACGCCGTCGTTGGCCTTGAAGGAGAAGAGCTCGGTCAGATTATTCTCCACCCGGGGCCCCTCGGCGAGGTCCGTGACGAATTCCCCCTCCATCGTGTAGAGCGCCGTCGAAGGGGGTGTTTCCACGTCTTCGTACTGGACGGTGAACCATTTCCCGTCGGGCGAGGCGCTGAATCGGGAGTGGTGGAGCGATCTGCCGGTGAGCGGCATCTGGCCGGTGCCGTCGAGACGCACCTTGTGCACCTGGCCGCAGAGCGGGTGGGGATCGCTGTAGGCATAGTAGTAGAGCCAGCCCCTCGCCTCGTCGACGAGAATGATGCTCGACGCAGGGTACTCGCCGGTCGTGAGTGGGCAGATCAGGCTGCCGTCGATGTGGCGCAGTTCGTACTGACGCCAGCCCGTCTTCTCCGTCTGCCAGATGAATCTCTGTCCATCCTCGAGAAAACGCATCAGGGGAGAATTGTCCTGCCACGTCTCCTGGACTTCGCTGACCACGATCCGCGTCGCGCCCGTTTCCGGATCGAGCGCCATGACGTCGAGCTTCTTCTGGCGGCGGTCGGTGCGGTGAAAGAGGAGTGTGGAACCGTCGGGCGAAAGGCGCATGCCGAAGAGGTACTGGTCGCCGTCGCCCGTGTCGACGGGGATCGTCTCCCCCTTCTCGAGGTCGTAGACCTTCAAGGTCACGATCGGGTTGGGCGCGCCGGCTTTCATGTAACCTTCCACGTCGAGCTCGGTGTTGAAACCGGTCAGGCCGGTGGTGAGGTAGTAGTCCTTCACGGGGCGCTCGTCGAACTCGTAGAAGACGAGCCGCAAGGAGTCTTGCGTCCACCACATCCCGTGGCGGACGTTGAGCTCCTCGCCGTAGACCCAGTTGGCCGTGCCGTAGCGGAACTTTCGATGGCCGCCCGTGGTGACGGCGATCGTTTCCCCCGTGGACGCGTTTTCGAGAACCACGTTCCAGTCCTTGCAGAGCGCATACCACTTGCCGTCGGGCGACGGCTCGGTCATGTACTGGCGCCCGCGGCCGGGCCGAGGAATCTGGCGCGATCCGGACCGCGTCTCGGTGCGCCGCCTCCGATCGCCGAATCGGCCCGATGAATCGCGCCTTGCGCCCCGGTCTGCTTTCCCCACCACCGATCCGACAGCGTTCTCGAGATCGAAACGGCAGCGGTGGTCGCCTCTCGTATAGGTCAGCGAGCGGCCGTCGTCGCTCCATTCGATCTGAGCGATCCTTCCGGCATTGGTGTCTATCTCGTCGGCCTGACGCGCGCTGGAAGCCATGACCGGTTCGGAAATCAGGACGGAGAGTCCCAGGGTGATGAGGCATGCCACGGAAAGAATTTTTTTTGCCCTACTCCGGATTTTCATAGTCCAGACCTTTCGCTTCACCAAATCTCTTCACGAATATTTTTCGACCATGAAAGGGTGGAGGGCCATTCTGGGCGATGAGAGACCGGCTGTCAAAGGGGTCACCATGATTCTGGGTAAAGTCCGGGCTCGTGAATTCCGATATCAAATAAAATATATTTTTCGGCATCGGGGTTTACGAGGACACAAATCTCACTGGGGGCTCAAAAATGAATGAAGTCAATAAGTGTAGCTGCTGCGGCGGCACACAGTGTGTATCGGGTTCGATCAGGTCGACGGGAAAGGCATATTTCAAGCCCGACGGCATCAAGTTCGCCGTACCCAAGACATCGAGCGTCTCGGTCAAGGGCGTCATGTGCCTCGACTGCGGTTTCGTCGGCCTCAAAGGGGACATGAAAAAAGCGCGCGCCCTGGTCAATCCGACCTGAACCGATCGAGAACAGGATCTGCATTCGCCGCCCGAGCTGAAGAACAAACTTTTTCACCCAACGGGGCGACTCCCGGCGAGCGCGATCACTCCTGCAAATAACAAAAAAGAGGCCGGCTCATTGCCGGCCTCTTTTTTGTTATCGTGCGCTCAGTTATCGTGCGCTCAGTTATCGTGCGCTCAATAGTTATGCGCTCAATAAACGTCGACTTCGATCGTGTCGATGTAGGTTTTCTCGTAGAAGTAGTTGGGATCATCGACAGCGAACTCGATCGTCCACGTTCCCGCCGGGATCGTTCCGTGGCGGAGGTTGTAGTTGTTCAGCGCGAAGAGCGGGCCCCTGTGGGCTTTCTGCAATCCGGCCGTCCAGTGATAGGGAAGGTTGTAGACCCACGAAAAGACTCCGCCGCCTGACTTGTACGCAACGATCCACCAGTCCTGGGTCACGCCGTTGAGGGCGCCGGGCTGCATCGAAATCGTCATGTCGATCACCTGCGATGCGGGAATCGAAATGGGGCCGTCGTCTCCGTCGATCTTGATGTCCGGCACGGGCGGATCGCCGATCTTGATCTGATAGGCCATCGAGTTGTTGCCCTCGTCCAATTCGTAGACGGTGTCGTCCTCGTCGACGAGAACGCCGATGTAGTAGTAGCCCATGACGAGACCTGAGGGGATCGCCAGGGTCGACGCCCAGGGGACGTCGTAGGTCCCGTTCATGGGGACATTGGCCACCCACTCGCGGCCGTCGATCAGAAGATCATCGGTCTTGGTGATGTTTGCATCGGTCGAGATGTAGACGCCGCAATAGAAGTCCGTGGCATCCACTTCGCCGTCGTTGCCTAGCTGCAGCGAAATCTGCCCCGACACGTTTTCACCCGGATCGGCCTGGGCCGGCGCGGTGAAGCTGTTGATCTCGATGTCGGGATAGAGATAGTTCGTCCCGTGGTACAAAACAGCGCCCGCGGGGGGACTCCAGCCCGAGTTGTAGTAACCGGCGACGATGTCCCAGAGGCCGTCCTCGTCCCAGTCGCACACCTCGAAACGGACATAGTAGCCCGTATCGAGATCGGTGTTCCCGCCAGGTCCCGCCTTGAGCCAATCAAAGCCGTCGAAGACAGGCGCCGCGTTGGTGCCGATGTTCCGATAAAAGGCGATCTTCCCGCCGCCGTCACCGACGAGACAGTCCTTGGCGCCGTCGCCGTCCCAGTCGAAGACGACGGGGCTCACCGTCGAGCCGGGGTCCATGTTGCTCGAGCCGTCCTGCACAGGATTTGCGGAATTGAAGACGGGATCGGCGTCGGTGTTGACGTTGAGAAGGAGATAGACATAGCCGGTGCTGTTACCGACGACGATGTCCTTCTTTCCATCCTCGTTCCAGTCCGTGATGTAAGGAGAGGAGTAGGAGCCGACGTCGTAGGCCGAGCCGCCCATCTGAAGCAGGTCGTAACCGCTGAACTGGGGATCGGCGTCGGTGTTGGTGTTGAGATAGATTCTGACGTTTCCGTTGTTCTCGCCCAGGATGAGATCTTTTCTTCCATCGTTGTCCCAATCCACTACTCGTGGAATAGAGCCGATGCATCATCCATAGGTCGTCGTGATCGGAGTCCCGTTTGATTCGATCAGACTCCCACCGTTGAATTGCGGATCGGTGTTGGTGTTCTGATTGATGAAGATGTAGACCCACCCGTAGTAAAACTGGCTCACGATGAGGTCCTTGTTCCCGTCGTTGTTCCAGTCGACCACCGTGGTGGCGGAGTGGTAGTCGACGGTGAGAGGACTGGCGCCATCGTAGATATGGACCTTGTCCTCCAGTTCGTTGGCGGCGCCGTAGGCTGATCCACCGCAGAGCAGACAGAGTGCGGCAACGGCCGCGATCGAAATGCCTTTCATCGAATTCCTCCTCTCAAAAAAGAATTAGAGATATCTCAGCTAGAGATTTATCATCTGGAAACAGACTGTTATCCCTCTTGCGCCGTCATGGATTAATTCTACTTGGCTCCATCGTATCTAACCATCTGTATGCTTTTATTTCAAGACTAATTCCTCCCCGGAATCGATAAAAAGAGACCGATCGGCAATCAGCCCCTTTTGAAAGTTCCGCCACGATTAAGCACGTGACTGCAAATGATTGCGGTTATACTGTTGCGAAATTGTCGCACCAACCACCGGTGGAGGAAATAACGCGTGCCTTCCCGTCTCCCTGATATCGCCATCATTGGAATGGGCGCCCTCTTTCCCAGGGCGCAGTCTCCAGAGAAGTTCTGGGAAAACATCGTCTCCCGTGTCGACGCCATCGGCGAGATTCCGCCCGACCGCTGGGACTGGCGTCTCTACTACGATCCCGATCCCGCCGCGCCCGACAAGATTTATGCCAAGAAGGGCGGGTTTCTCGACGACATCCCCTTCGATCCGATGCGGTTCGGCATTCCGCCGATCTACCTCAAATCGATCGAACCGATTCAACTGCTCGCCCTCGAGGCGGTCCGCCGCGCGCTCGACGATGCCGGTTGCGGCGACGGCGATTTCGATCGGGAAAACACATCGGTCATTCTCGGCTCGGCGCTCAGCCAGGGCGATCTCGGCTCGGGCTACATCGTGCGCAGCGAGCTGCCCCAGATCGTGGGCGAGACGAACTCCGACGTCTGGGACCGCCTGCCCGAATGGACCGAGGCGTCCTTCGCCGGTTATCTTCTCAATGTCATGGCCGGACGCGTGGCGAATCGATTCGACCTGGGCGGCACGAACCAGACCGTCGACGCCGCCTGCGGCTCGTCGCTCGCCGCCGTCAAGGTCGCCGTCGACGAGCTTCGTATGGGCCGGAGCAACATGGCCATCTCGGGCGGAGTCGACGCGACGCAGAATCCATTCTCTTACCTGAGCTTCTGCAAGACCCAGGCGCTGAGCGCGAGCAGCACGGCGCGCGCCTTCGACAAGAGCGCCGACGGAACGGTGCTGAGCGAGGGCGTGGGAATCGTCATTCTCAAGCGCCTCGACGACGCGCGCCGGGACAAGGACCGCGTCTATGCCGTGATCAAGGGGATCGGAAGCTCGAGCGACGGCAAGGCGCTGAGTCTCTACGCGCCCAACCCGACGGGACAGATCCGCGCCTTCAAACGCGCCTATGGAGAGGCGGGATTCGAACCGGGCACCCTGGGGCTGATGGAAGCGCACGGCACGAGCACCGGCGCCGGCGACCAGGCCGAGGTGGAGACGATGATCAGGGCTTTCGCCTCGGGCCGCGTCACCCCCAAGTCGTGCGCCATCGGCTCGATCAAGAATCAGATCGGCCACACCAAGGGTGCCGCGGGAGCGGCGAGTCTGATCAAGGCGGCACTCGCTCTCTATCACAAGACGCTCCCCCCCCATATCAACGTGCGGGAGCCGCTCGATCCGATCGCCGATCCGCAGAGCCCCGTCTATGTTCTTCGAAGGGCCGCCCCCTGGATGGCCCATCCCGCCCATCCGCGCCGCGCGGGAGTGAGTTCCTTTGGTTTCGGCGGCACCAACTTTCATGCCGTCCTCGAGGAAGGTGCGAGCGATCACGACGCCGCACCCGCCGGTGGCGAGGCCTGGCCCTACGAGCTCTTCGTTTTTCGCGCTCCCGACGGCGCCACATTGGTGCAAGAGCTCTCCGCACTGATCGACGCGCTCGGAGCGGGCGCCGCCCCACGGCTTCGCGACCTGGCGCTGAGTTGCGCCCAGAGGGCTCAGAGCCGTCAGTCGATGCCATTTTGCGTGAGCGCCGTTGTGCGCAGTCTCACCCACCTCGGACTGAGCCTCAAAGAAGCGCTCCCCCACGTGGAAGGCCGCTCGCAGAGGCCCCTCCTGCCCCATGTGCGCGTCGAGACCGACGCGGCGTCCGTGGGAGGCCCGATCGCCTTTGTCGTTCCGGGCCTCGGCTCGCAGTATCCGGGGATGGCGCGCGAAGTGAGTGTCTATTTCCCCGAAGTGCGCCAGGCTCTCGAGGAGGCGGACCGGATTCTGATCGAGTCCTTTCCCCAGCCGCTCAGCCGCTACATCATCCCGCCCGACGCGTTCAACGAGGCGGAGGAGAAGCGGAACGCCGACGCCTTCGAGAACACCCATGTCACGGTGAGCGCCCTCTACGCGGTGCAGTGCGGTTTGGCCGATCTCGCCGGGCGGCTCGGACTGGCGCCCGCCATGGCCATGGGACACTCCTTCGGCGAACCGATGGCGCTCCATCTCGCCGGTGGAATGTCGCGCGAGAACTTCTTGCGTCTCGGCGAAGCGCGAAGCCGGATCATGGCCGATTTTTCCGCCCAGAATCCCGGAGCCATGGGCGCCGTCAAACTGCCGCGTGCCGAGACCGAGCAGCGTCTCAACCGCTTCGCTGGGGTGTCCGTGGGAAACACCAATGCCCCGGATCAGACGGTGATCTCCGGCCCGCGCGACCAGGTGATCGCCGCTCTCAACGCCCTCGGCGCCGAGGGTGTCCGCGTTCACCAGATTCCGGGCGACTGCGCTTTTCACTCGCCCCACTTCGAGCCGGTGCGCCAGGTGCTGCTCGATCTCTTCTCGGGCGCGGCCGTCGAGCCGGCCAAATCGATCGGCCTCTATGCAAACAACAGCGGCGCCCTTTTCCCGCGCCACGTTCAGGGAATCAGAGAACGGCTCGCTCTCCATCTCATCGATCCTGTCGAGTTCCAAAGAGGGCTCGACGCGATGTACGCCGATGGTGCGCGCGTTTTCGTCGAACTCGGTCCCAAGAGCGTCCTCACCAATCTGGTACACGAAAATCTCAAGAATCGGCCCCACACGGCGGTCTCGCTCGACGGCGAGGGGGGCGGACTGCAGGGCTTTCTCAAGGGACTGGGACTGCTCGCCGCGCGCGGCGTGGCCTTCGACCTTCCGGCGCTCTTCGCGGGCCGCAAGGCGGAGCTCGTCGATCTCGACCGGCTCCTGGAAACGACTCGGCCCGAGCCTCTCCGCCCCACGACGTGGCTCGTCAATGGAGGGAGCGCGCGCCCGTCGACGCAGGAGAGGGGCCACATCGGCAAGATCCCGCCATTCGGCCGGGACGGAGCGTCTTGAGGACAGAGGAATGAGAAGCGTCACCCTTCTTTTGATCCTGCTCGCCGCTCTCGCCGCTGACGGTCAAGAAAAGGCGCTCAAGGAATTCCGCCGTGCCTTCCGGCCGGCCAAGGAACCGCCCGCCGTCCAGGAACGACGGGCGGCGGCGCTCGCCGCACTGGGAGCACCGACCGACAGCCGCGAGGCGACGACAATCGCCGAGCTCCTGATGAACGCCCACTGCCAGCTCGACAAGGAGATCGTCCCCCTCCTCGACGACCGCTCCGACTACCTCGCCGGAAAGCGCAGGAGCAAGGAGCTCAAGCTGCGCACTCCGCTCGATCCCCTCCACGCACTGCAAGAAGGGATCGTCACGGCGCTCCTCGCCCTGACCGACCGGACCGCGGTGGGAGTCGAAGTGGCGCGCGCGCTCGACGATCGAAGGCTGGGGCTCTCCCTCCGAGTGGCGCTGGCGCGCAGAGCGGGAGAAACCGATGCCATCCCATGCAGACGGATCGAACTTCTCCTCAAACGCTCCAAAGATCCGGAATCGCTCCTCGTCGGCCTGGCGGCCGCCCGCGGTCTGGGACGGTCGGCTCAGAGCCTGGGCGGCCGCGTCGTGGCCCTCCTCGCACACCGGGAACCGGCGGTCCGCGAGTCGGCGGCCGCGGCGCTCGCCACGATGTGCGTTCGAGAATCTCTCCTCGCTCTCATCGCAAGGCTCGACTCCGAGCTGGCCCGCACGGGAGATCGGATCGCGGCCGCATTGCAGATCTTGACGCGCCGGAATTTCGGAACCTCGGCCCACGCATGGCGCAGGTGGTTCGAAGGAGAGGGGAAAGCTCTCGTCGACGGTGAAGAAGCTCTCGGGGGCGGCACGGCGGTTGCCGCAAAATCGAAGGCGCCCCGCTATCACCAGATTCCCATGGACGGGGCGTCGATCATCTACATCCTCGATTGTTCCCTGTCGATGAACCAGACCATGACCAAACCGGCGCGCAAGGCGGCGCCCGGCGAGGAATCACGATTCTCGCGCGCGCGCCAAGAGCTGCTCCGCGCCCTGAGGAATCTCTCACCCTCCAAGAGATTCAACATCGTCGCCTTCGAGACACGCTGCCTCTGCTTCTCGGAGCGGATGATGCCCGCCGACAAGAAGTCGATCGATGCGGCCGCCGAGTGGATCGGGGAGCTCGAGCTCAAGTTCGGCACGCAGCTCTACGACGCGCTCGAGATGGCCTTCAGCCTGGCAGGCCGCAACACAGAGGATCGCTACTACGACACGGCGGCCGACACGATCTTCGTGCTCACCGACGGCATGCCCTTCATCGGCAACAAGCCGGACAAGTTCCCAAAAATCCTCGAAGCCGTGAAGCGCTGGAATCTCCTGCGCCGTGTGGTCGTTCACACGATCGGCCTCGGCGACGGGATCCCCAAGAAATGGCTCAAACGCCTCGCCGCCGACAATGGCGGAAAGTTCGTTCTCGAGGCGCCGCGAGAAAAGAAACAGCAGGAATGATCGAAACAATCGACAGCCCGATGACGCAATCAAGAATGGGAAACAGACTCCGGGTCGGAGGGCGATGGCTCTGTGTCGTCCTTCTCCTCGTCGCCTGTACCGCCTGCGTGGTGCGCGAACCGCGCGACAGGGAGGAAGAAAAGCTGGCCGACCTGCTCGGATTGGACGCCGTGCCCGAGGGGCTCAGCTATCAGGCCTGGTTCGGCCTGACCCAGCTCGACGAGGAGGACCAGGACTTCGAGAGAACGAGCTCTTTCGATCCCACTGTGCGCGCCGCGCCCGAATTTTCCACCATGCCCCTTCTGGGAATCGCCGTGCAGCAGAAGGTGGTCGGCGACCGGATCGCCGCCGGCGCCGAGGGGGGCGCCACGCTCGGGTGGTGGTTCGACAGAGAATCGGCGCGCAATAACACGGGCGCCCTGCTCCTCGAGGTCGACTCCGAACTCCTCATGCTCGAGTTCTTCTTCGGCGGCTTCGTGAGCGCCGATCTGGGCGACGCGGCCCGGATCTATGCCGGTGCGGGGCCGCTCCTCTACGTCGGCCTCTACGATACGGAGATCGAAGAACAGGATCCGGCGATCGGAACGATCTACGAGGATGACGAGACCGACGCCGCCCTCGGTGCGGGTGTGTACGCGCGCGCCGGGTTCGACTTTTTCTTCGGCTCCGATTCGGCCATGGGAATCGGTGTGCGCCAGGTGGTGGCCGACCTCGACTTCGGATCTCCTTCGGGAGAGATCGATTTTGACGGAGTCCAGGTCTTTCTGACCTGGACTCTCAGGTTCTGAACGTCATCGATTGGAATGGACGACTTGAAATCGCGACCTATTTGAAATAGCGATCGAGCAGTCCCTTGAACGCCGCGCCGTGGCGCGCTTCGTCCTTGCACATTTCGTGCACCGTGTCGTGAATCGCGTCGTAGCCCAGCTCCTTGGCGCGCTTGGCGATGTCGAGCTTGCCCTGACAGGCGCCGAACTCGGCGTCGGCTCTCTTCTGGAGATTGGTCTTGGTGTCGGCGTCGAGCACCTCGCCGAGGAGCTCGGCGAACCGCGACGCGTGGTCGGCTTCCTCGTAGGCGATCCGCTTGTAGGCCTCGGCCACCTCGGGATAGCCTTCCCGGTCGGCATGGCGGCTCATGGCGAGGTACATGCCCACCTCTGTGCACTCGCCGGTGAAGTTGGCGCGCAGTCCCTCGAGCACGGCGGGGTCGACATCCTTGGCCACGCCGATCCTGTGCTCGTCGGCCCACGCTAGGGGGCCGCTCTTCTGTTCGTTGAACTTTTCCGCAGCCGCGCCGCACTGGGGGCAGGCGTCGGGGGGTGTGTCGCCTTCGTGTACATAACCGCAGATCGAGCAGGTCCACTTTTTCATCTTTGTCTCCTTGGTACTTGAAAGTTCTTCGAAACCGATTGCTGTGAAAATATCGAAAAGCAGCGCCGAAGGCGAGCGCGAAGAAGCTGATTGACCGCATTTTTCACGAGTCTATACTCGGAGACTTCGATCGGACACGCCATCAGCACGCGGCCGATCTCGATCTGGTTTAATGAGACTATTCGAGGAAAGCGCCATGCCATTCTGGACGCTGTTCTGGCTCATCGTACCGCCGGTGGTGCTTCTCGCCATCGGCCTGATCCACTTCTTCGCCACAAAGGAGGACGTGGAATGAACCCGATGGAGAACCCAATCCTGTTCGGTTTCATCGTCTACCTCTTCCTCATTTTGTTCGTGGGGATCCTGACGTCCCGCTATGTGCGCTCGCAAAGCGACTTCATCCTCGGCGGCCGCAAACTCGGCCCCTGGGTGATCGCTTTTTCCGAGCGGGCGTCGGGCGAATCGGCGTGGCTGCTCATCGGACTTCCCGGCCTGGCGCTCGCCACGGGATTCGTCGAAATCTGGGCGGTGATCGGCTGCACGTCGGGGATCGTCTTCTCGTGGCTCGTGATCGCTAAAAAACTCAGAACCGAGTGCAACCGCTTCGACGACCTCACTCTGCCCGACTTTTTGATGAACCGATTCCCCGAGGCCACGCCGGTGCTGCGCCTCCTCGCCTCTCTTCTCATCGCTTTTTTCTTTTCCTTTTACGTGGCGGCACAGATCAACGGCGCCGGCAAGGTTCTGGTCGCGACCTTCCCCGAAGTTCTCGAAGACATCCAGTCCTTCCTCAGCGTCGAGTGGTCGACGCCGGTGATCGGCATGATCATCGGCGCGATCATCATCATCTTTTACACGATCATGGGCGGATTTCTCGCCGTGGCGTGGACCGATCTCGTGCAGGGTATCATCATGCTCTTCACACTCGTCGTCCTGCCGATTGCGGCCTTCGTCGAACTGCACACAAATCCCGAGCTGACGGAGAGACTCAACGCCGTCGACTGGTCGAGCTTCTCCGTCACCGGCGGCAAGACGGGCGCCGCCCTCTGGATCGCTGTGATCAGCGGTCTCTCATGGGGACTTGGCTACATGGGACAGCCCCATCTGCTCGCCCGCTTCAAGGCGATCCGCAGCGCCAAGGACATCAGGGTCGGTTCGCTCATCGCCACCTTCTGGGCCGTGCCCGCCTTCTGGGGCGCTTTCCTCATCGGCATCATCGGCTTTTGCATCTACGGCCAGGGCCACTTCGACGACCCGGAAAAGATCATGCCCGTCCTCACCATGGAAATCATGCCCATGTGGCTCGCCGGAATCATGATCTCGGGCGCCGTGGCGGCCATGATGTCGACGGCCGACTCGCAGCTTCTGATCAGCTCGTCGACCCTCTCCGAGGACATCATCCACAAGTTCATGGGCCTCAAGGTCTCGCAGAAGAGTCTCGTCGTCATCTCCAGGGCGATCACACTCGCCATCGGCATCCTCGGATTCATCCTCGCCATCACCTCGAAGGAGCTCGTCTTCCACATGGTCTCCTACGCCTGGTCGGGTCTCTCGGCCTCCTTCGGCCCCCCGCTGCTCCTTGCGCTCTGGTGGAAAAGGACCAACGGCTACGGGATTCTGGCCGGCATGGTCTGCGGCGCGACGACTGTGATCGTCTGGTCGGCGGAGTGGTTCAAGGAGATCTATGCCCACATCTTTCTCTGTCCCGACGCGGTCGCCAACGTCACCGAAGCTGGAGGCGATATTGGAAGCCTCATGATCAGCCACCGCTTCTCGGGATTCGCCGTCTCCCTCGTGCTCGTGATCGTCGTTTCCCTCGTCACCGGCGGACGCAAGACCCAGCTCGACTAGAGGCCTGTCGGGGTTGGAAGATGTATGAGAAGGGTTTCAGGTCGGAGGTGGTGGTTTTTTTTTCGGCCTCCGCATTCTGGCCTGCGGCCAGACTGAAGTCGGCCGAAAAAAAACCCACCACCTCCGACCGCGCGGGCCTCTTTGCCGACCTCCAAGGCCGAGCGTCCTCAAGAAATTACTCGCAACCGACCTTCATCCTAATTACACGACGCTCCGTGACTCATACGCCGATCCGGGCATTCCGTCGGCTACCGTGACAATTGCCTGCTGAGGTGACCGCCGACTGAGAGCGGGTCTGCCTGGCGGACGCCGGGAAAAGGACGTGTCCTTTGAAAGTGGGATAATCTGACGGAGGGGGCACTCTCGTGAGTTCAAAGGAGTCAACCGGCTCGACATTCGAAGAGCGGTCCGCTCGGTCGGAGGTGTGGAGGCTTTTCGCGGCCGACTTCAGCCTGGCCGAAGGCCAGGATGCTTGAGGCCGCGAAAAGCCTCCACACCTCCGACCTGAAACCCCACTTTTCAAATGGTCAAGTCAACCAGGCTCCTAAGCCAACGCACAGCGAGTGAGTGTCACTCCATCCGTTTCACGGTGAACGAACCTCCTCCCACGTGGATCGACAGGGCCGTGGCCGGCCCTTCTTCGGGAAGGGTGAATTCCACATGGGCCGCCGCCCAGCGCATGGAAAATCGCGTCGGCGAATTGGGTACGAGATCGACGCGCCCGCGCTGTCTGCCCGAGAGGTCTCGGGAATGTTTTCCAAAGAGGCAGTGAATCTGCCTGCCGTCGCTGAATATGTCGAAGGAGCTCTTGGCATCGGGGCTCGACTTGTAAACTCCCACGTAGCGCTCGAGCTGCTCGGCGCTGAGGGCGATGACCGGTTCCGATTCGGTGCGATCCGGTCCCGGCGCGGCCTCCTCGCGCAGCTCGCGCACCCAGATGTTGCGGTACTTCACCGGATTGCCGTGATCCTGGAGCGAGAGGGGCAGCTTGTCGGGATGAAAGGCGTAGGGCAGCGGCTGGAGCCACATGGTGCCGCCGCAGAGCGGGACGCTGTCCTGAACGAGCACGCCGTTGTGAAAAACGGTGAGGCGCACCGGCTCGGTGCACGCACCGCCCGGCCCAAATCGGGGGCGCCGAAAGACGATGTCGTAGGTCTGCCACTCGCCCGGCGGAAGGCAGGCGTTAACGAGCGGCGGTGTCTGGCCGTAGAGCGCCGCCGCCTGGCCGTCGGCGTAGGTCTCGTTCTCGAAAGAATCGAGGATCTGGACCTCGTAGAGCCCCATGAAAAAGACGCCGCTGTTGCCGCGGCCCTGGCTCGATCCCCGCGCGGGCAGGGGCGACGCCCACTCGAGATGGAGCTGCACATCGCCGAAGGGCCGGACCGAGAAGAGATCCTCTCCCTTGCCGCTCGGCCGCATGGCGCCCTCCTCGACGATCCACGTGGGATCGGTGCCGTCCTCGCCGCACCACTTCGATAAATCCGTCCCGTCGAAGAGGACGATCGCGTCCGACGGCGGCGGGACAGGGCTCTTCTGCGCCGCAGGCGTCACAACTGGCGGATGGGGGCGCGTCACGTCGTGAGATTTCCAGCGCGCCCTTGTCTGAGCTGCGGCGTCGGCCGTGCAGAGGCCGATCAAAATACAGGCGATCGCAAAATAGAGCGGCTGATGAGTAAGAAATGTCGACCTGTTCATTGTTCTCCGTCCACTACTGATTGGCTGTCGATTCTTGTACAGTGCACGCGCGAGATCACATCCTTTCGATGTCGACCGTCTCGACCCGCCCCCCTTCGATCCGGCTCTTCTCGGCCTTGAATCCCATGAGGTGGCTCTCCATCGACGCGGCGAGGTTCGACGTGAGAAGGCTCTCGTCACGCCTCGAGACGGCCTGCACGAAGTCGCGCACGAGCCGGTGATCGCCGCCGCCGTGGCCGCCGAGATTCCCCGCATGTTTTGTCACATCCCACCGGATGCGCTTGCGCGTGGAAAAATCAAAAACGTCCATGATGCGCTCGTCGCCGACGATGTCGCCCTTCGTGCCCATGATGCGCGTGCGGCGGCCGCCGTAAGAGGTGAGCGCCTCCATCGAGAAGCCGGCAGTGATCTGTTCGTCGAATTCGATGTTGGTCACCTGGTGGTCGACGACGTCGTTGTCGCAGTGATAGACGCACCGGCCATAGGGGCCCTCCTTCAGGGCCCCCAGTATCTTCTCGTCGGTGTGCTCGTCGACGGCGAGGTGATGGAGATAGGTTTTTCTGCGCAGATAGATGGTGAGCGCCGAGAAGGGACAGTGCGCCTCGACCTTGCAGCCGCCGGTGCAACGCGTCGTCGATCCTTCAGGCGCCATCTCCTTCCGGAAGAGCTTGAGCGATCCGAAAGAGGATAATTTCTTGCACGGCTTGCCGATGATCCACCGGAGAATGTCGAGGTCGTGGCACGACTTGGAAAGGATCATCGGATTCGATTCGGCAGTGTTGCGCCAGTTGCCGCGCACGAAGCTGTGCGACATGTGGATGTGCTCGACCGGCTCGAGATGCTGCACGCTCACCACCTCGCCGATGCGGCCCGACTGCACCACGTGGCGGAGCTGCTGGAAGTAGGGCGCGTAGCGCATGACGTGGCAGACGGCGACGATCCTCTTCTTGCGCGTGGCGAGCTCGAGGATCTCCTTGCACTCGCGCCAGGTCTGGGCGACGACCTTTTCGAGGAGGAGGTCGTAGCCCATCTCGAGGGCCGCCATGGCCGGGCCGTAGTGGAGCTCATCGGGCGTGGTGATCACGCAGACGTCGGCGAACTTCGGTTTCTCGAAGATGTGCTCCCACGTGACCACGCGGTGCTCGTCGGGGATTCCGTGGGCGCGCGCCATGCGTTCGTTTCTGTGGGGAATCGGTTCGGCCACACCGACGATCTTCCACTCGTCGCGATGGCCGGGCGCATAGGAGGAGTAGACGTTGCCCCGTCCGCCGGCGCCGATGATGATCGCCGTGACAGGACGATCGGGCTTCCGGTACTCGTATTTATTGGGACTCCCGAGAGAATCGACATCGTCCTGCGCCATCGAGACGGGCGCGCCGAATAGAGACACGCCCACGCCAAGGCCGATCGCCTTGACCACATCGCGGCGATTCCATTCGCTTTCGGTCATGATCCGACTCCTTTCGAGAACTTTGACTGGTGATCCATCATCGGCGACTGCTTTTGGAGACTGCATCTTGTGCACTCCAGATTCAAGATCGTTTTGCATTTGGCCGGTCCGTGAGATCAGTCGATCCTCTCTGGCGCCAGAACACATCAACGCCTAACGATACGCTTGCAATTTCTTAATACTTCCCGTTGACAGGGCACTTTTCCCAACGTATTCTTGCTCTTTTCTATCCGTGGCGCTGCATTCCCATAGTTGCTTAGTTATTAGAGAACAATAAGTTATGGACGCATTCCAGGTAGCGATCTTCATCCTATTCGGTCTGGCCATCTCTGATCTGATCGTGGGCGTGAGCAATGACGCGGTCAACTTTCTCAACTCGTCGATCGGATCGCGCGTGGCGCCCCGCCACGTGATCATGATCATCGCCAGCCTCGGCATGCTGGCCGGCGTCACCTTTTCGAGCGGCATGATGGAAGTGGCGCGCAAGGGGATCTTCCACCCCCAGTTCTTCACCATGCCCGAACTGATGACCATGTTCCTGGCGGTGATGCTCACCGATATCATCCTCCTCGATCTCTACAACACATTCGGACTGCCCACATCGACGACCGTGTCGATCGTGTTCGAGCTCCTCGGCGCGGCGGTGGCCGTTTCCGTCGTCAAGGTCCTCGACGCGGGAGAAGGTCTTTCCACAGTGATCGAATACATCAACACGGCCAAGGCGCTGGCCATCATCTCGGGAATCCTGCTCTCCGTGGTGGTCGCCTTCGCCACGGGCGCGGTAATCCAGTACATGACGCGCATGATCTTCACCTTCGATTTCCAGAAGCGGATCGGCAAGTACGGCGCTCTCTGGGGCGGAATGGCACTGGCGTCGATCATCTACTTTATCCTGATCAAGGGGTCGAAGGGTGCGTCGTTCATCTCGCCCGAAACGCTTGCCTGGATCAAGGGACACACCTGGCTGATCCTCTTCATCTCCTTCGCGGCCTGCTCGGTCGCCCTCCAGGCCCTGATGCTCCTCACGAAGATCAGCATCCTCAAGGTGATCGTCCTGGTCGGCACCTTCGCTCTCGCCATGGCCTTCGCCGCCAACGACCTGGTCAACTTCATCGGTGT
>Ga0180430_10001266_pt1 | contig 25148 bp, 15 predicted proteins | sample SS_ome_9_FD_132999 | JGI IMG/M metagenome (GOLD analysis project Ga0180430, IMG submission 132999) | Hypersaline lake sediment archaeal communities from the Salton Sea, California, USA - SS_1_S_2 metaG | ecosystem: Environmental > Aquatic > Non-marine Saline and Alkaline > Hypersaline >... | reverse complement strand
GACCGTCAACACGCATTCTCTAATTCTTTGAGAGTAAGCGAGCCACCTCGGAGACGAGAAAATCCGTCTCCGTCACCGGTTCGTACCCTCGCACCGCCCAGCGCACCCTTCCCTCCCCGTCGAGGACGGCGACCCCGTGGAGCGGATAGTTTTCAAAGTCGTCGTGGAACCCGAACACCCGAAAAGTCTCGAGACCGGCGTCGCTCGCGAAACGAAAGGGGAAACTCTCGCCCGCCTCTCCCAGCAGGCGCGAGACATCCTCGATCTCCTGGGCGCTCACCGCGACGACTTCGACGCCCATCTCGTCGAGAGAATCCGCCACGTCGCGAAAGGCGCGCAGTTGCGACTGGCACGCCGGGCAACCGATTCCATTGTAGAAGAGAACGAGACGGCCACCGGACCGCGATGCCGAGAGATCGAGGGTTCCACCGTCTGCCAGGCGGACCGGCGCGGGGGGAAGCGTCGCCGATTCCCAACCGGGTGGTGCGGGCGGTGTCCATTCCCCCTGGGCCGAACTCCAGTCATCCCGCCACCGCCCCACCCGCGCAAGCGGCTCCATCGCCGCGACCCACCTCTCGCGCTCGTCCGCCGATGCGACGAGCCGGCGCAGCCCGGCATCGCCCTCGTAGAGAGCATCCCGCGCGCGACCGTCCTCCAGCAACTGCGCGATACGTCGAACGCGAAACTCCACATGGCCGGGGAAGTGGCGCAGGTGCGTCGCGGGGTCTTCCTCGCCCGGTAAGTCTTTCTCGCCGAGACGGGACCGCCACGAACGAATCGATCGCTCCCGCTCGTCGCGCTCCCCGGAAGTAAAACACGGAATCTCCTCCCATCGATCGAGCCACTCCTTCGCCACCTCGCTCTGCCCCGACCGCCAGGCCAGGTCCACGCCGCGTCGCGCCGTCTCGCGGTCCCCTCCCCCGGAAGCGTCGATTCTCCGGTTCAGCAACTCACCGGCGAGAATGAGATCCCCTCTCGCCAGAGCCACGTCGACGCCGGCCAGGAGATTGTCCGGGTGATCGATGGCCCACCTCCGAACCGTCGCGGCATTCGGATATCTCTCCACCACGAGACTGAGCCGGAGCCGGAGTCCCCCGGTTCCGGAAGCCTCGGCAAAAACCGCATCGAACGACGACGCCCAACCGAGAGGGAGAGAGAACTCTTCATCCCCCCTCTTCTCATCCTCGCGCTGCGACAGCGCCTCGCGCAGAACGAACAGCCGGATCACGTCGACCTCCGGATGATCGAGGCTCCACCGTTCGAGAGCGGAGAGTGTCGAGATCCGTCCCTGGCCGATCCCGGTCCCCAGGTCCTTCCAGGCCGGATCGTCGCACTGGTCCACTCCCGACCGGGCCAGGATCGCCGCCACACCGGGATCCGCCAACTGCAGCAGCGCCAACGAAACGAGCGCTTCCCCGCTGGACGAGTCTTCCCACGCTTGGCGAAAGTGCCGCGCCGCGATGGAGTCGTTTCCCCGGAGCACGTCGTCCCAGCCCCGTTCCCACGACTGTATCGACGGGTCCGGCCTCTCCGCCACCGCATCCTGCAAGACTCTGTCGAAGGGTCCGAGGAGAAACACCTCGAAGAGATTCGCCGGTCGCCGGGAGGAATCCACCGACCAGACGAATGGTGCCAGGCACCGGTAGGCCGGCGTGCCATTCGCCGGTATCTGTCCTCGCGTAAGCGTGACATCCACCGATATCAATCCCACGAGCAGTGCGAGGATCCTGGCTCCGTTCTCGCCCATTTCCCACCCGTATCACAGATTCACTCCTCCTGGCGAATGGAAGTCGTCCGATTCACCTCTTCCTCACGCGACATCGCAGACACCCCGAACGTGAAGACGACCGGTCGATGATCCGACCCGAGTGACGGACCGATCTCGTGGTCCAGGGGAGTGATTCCGGACGTGTGAAGAGTGTGATCGATCGGCAGACCTCCCCAGATGGTGGGAAACCGGTGCCAGGTGGCCCGGATTCCCCGGCCTCGCGCCGGATCGAGAAGGCGGCCCTCCCTGAGTGCCTCACGAAAACGCGGGGACCACGGCGTGAGGTTGAAGTCTCCGGCCAGTATCCAGGGCGGGGAGTCCGTCGAACCGATCACCCGGGCGAGCGATCGCAACTGATCATCCCGCCACACCGTCGCCTCTCTCCCGACGGGGGGAACGGGATGTGTCAGGATCAGCTGGAAGGGCGCTCCCGATCGTGGAGCAAACCGCACCAGAAGACTCGGAATCGACCCGGGCTCGTGACGAATCCACGTCGACTCCCGCACGGGAATCCGGCTCCACAGGGCGAGTCCGAAGTTGTCGGAACGCGGCGACTCGTAGCGATGGGGCCACCGGGCGGCGATGCCCTCGAGATTCCGGACCCACGATGGCGTCACCTCGAGCAGCCCGACGACATCGGCATCAGACGCGAGCAGATAGGCCCCCACCTCACCGTGCCGCGGATTGGCGGAAAGAACGTTGAAACTCACGAGACGAATCTCGCCCTCCGGGCTATCCCCGGTCTCTTTCGTCTCCGGAGAGGGCACGAGAGCATACACACCGAGGGGCACGGACTGCCACAGGAAGAGGACGGATACCACACTGGCGGTGATCCATCGCCTCCGGACCAGGAAGAGAATCACGCCCCCTCCCAGGGCCGTCGCCCACTGCAAGCGAAACTGGGCCAACAGGTCGGCGAACCACCAATGGGATGCGGTGAGGCTCACGAGCGCAGCGGCCCCCGACAGGAGCGCGCCGATCTCGATCCAAGCGACGATTCGCCTTCCGAGGAACTGCCCCGCCCGATACCACCCCGGAGAGGCGTGAGACTTCGTCATGACTCGATGCGACTCGCGCGCCAACTCTAGTTCTCGACGATCAGGCGAATGGAATCGACGGAGATAAACTCATCCTCCCTCCAGGGCTCCTTGGCCAAGAGGATCATCCTGCAATCCGCCACTGCACCGAATTCCTCGCCGTAGGCGTAGGGCTGCCCCACCTGTTCGAACGCACCCTCATCGCCGCTTCGATACTCTGACCTGGCGATACGCTCTTCGAGATCGATCACCACCCGCAGGGTCAATCCTGTTTCACTCGCCAACTCGAACCCACTGACGAAGGGCGCTTTTCCGCGGAAACCAGTGCGATTGGTTTGGACCAGAGCGTCACTCGCGCCCTCATTCGTGGTGAGCCGAATCTGCATCATGCTCTCGTTCGCATCACGCAGGTCGAAGGCGATCCCCACGCTGGGCTGACTCCCCAGCCTCCAACGATCCAGGCGAGCTTCGAGTGTCACCTTTCCCGTCGTCAGCGGGGCATCTCCGATGAACGCCTTGCAGTAGTGCGCCTTCGTGACAGCTTCGCTGAGAGCCCGTGCGTTCTTACCGAAGACGAACGAGCCTTCACCGGTCGTTCCGCCCGCCTCCTTCACACCGCCCCTCCACGAGGCGGATGCGCTGCCGGTGTTGATCGTTTCTACCAGCCGAATGCCGGGAGCGTCGTCGAATGCCCACTCCGCATAGATCGCTTGTTCCGCGATAGCCCCATCCTCCTCTCCGGACCCTCCGCCGCCTCCTCTCGCCATCAGAATGACCAACAGGAGTAGCAGTGCGCCCGCCACGGAGGCACCGCCCAGGAGAATTCGCCGATCGAGTCCCGAGTTCGAGGAAGATGTTTCCTCTGTTTCGCTCCCGCTTCGCGAGGCAGGACCTTCCTCGCTCGAGGGCCTTTCCGCTGTCCTCGTCTTCTCCGTTCCCGGACCGACCAACTTTGGCGCGGACTGCGTGTTGTCCGCCGGCGTCTGAGTTTCCTCCGCTGCCGGTTCAGTATCGGTCACCGCATCGTTCGCAGAGAGGGGACTCTCCCCCCGAAGAGCGGCCTGGAATTCTCTCAACGCCTCCGCCGCTCCCTGTGGCCTGTCGTCGGGACGCCGGGCGATCAGCCGCATCACGAAATCCGCCAGTGGTCCGGGCAGATCAGTGCGGAGTTCTCCGACCGGGGTGCTCCGCCCCGCCATGTGCTTCTGCGTCGTCTCCGCCGCGTTCTTTCCCTGGAAGGGCGACTCCTGGGAGAGACAGAAATAGAGAACACACCCGAGCGAATAGAGATCCGTGCGCTGGTCGAGGGGACGGAGTTCGAGTTGTTCCGGCGCGATGAACTCGAGCGCCCCCATGAAAAGCCCCTTCTGGTCGAGGGTCTGACGCGCCGGTGCGTGGGTGAACTTGGCCAAGCCGAAATCGAGGATCTTGACCAGGAACCTCCCGTCCGGCATCTGGGCGATCATGATGTTGGCCGGCTTGAGGTCGCGGTGCAGCAAACCCAGCTGTTGCGCCGCCACCAGCGGATCGAGGATCTGCTCGGCGACGGATGCGAAGTCCTCCACCGACAGCGCGCCGCGCCGGATGATCTGGTGAAGGTTGTCGCCGTCGATCAGTTCGGTCACCACGAACGGTCCGTCCTTGTCTTCCTCGACGGAATACACCGTGACGATGTTCGGATGCTGGAAGCGGGCCAGGGCGGTCGCCTCCTTGATCAGGGTCGACTCGTCCGTCGGACCGGTGCTCGTCGTCTCCTCCGGCGGCAGGAGTCGCTTGATGGCCACCTCGCGGCCCATCACCGTGTCACGAGCCCGGTAGATGGCGCCGACTCCACCGCGCCCCAGTCGGCCTATTATCTCGTAGCGATCGCCCATGGCAGTCAGGAGGCAGGTTATAGGTATTCACATCGCCGAAGTCGATCGGATTCTCGCAGTCACGATCAGCGCATCCGGGCGATGACCGCGTCCATCGCGCGAGCGAGCCGCAAGGAAGCGGCATGATCATGCCCCGGGCATTCGGTTCGTCCCTCCACCACGGCTTTCATTGCGGCTGCGATCTCGAATCCGACCATCGATCCACTGTCATCGGTAAAGAAGTCACGCAGCTCTCCATCCCGGTAGAGGACGGCACGGGTCGCCGCATGGAAGACGGGGATGACGATACGTCCCTCGGTTCCCAGGATTTCGGCACTCATCGATTCCTGGGTCCGAAACGAACACGCCAGCGAGCAGACGATATCGTCTCCCGCGAGGGCGGATACGGAAACCGTGTCCTCGACCCCGGTCTCCGAGAGTGTACCCACCGCCTCGATGTTCCGCAACTCACCGAAGAGAAACTGCGCCAGGTGGAGGGGATAGATGCCGACGTCGAGAATCGCACCACCGCCCAGGTCAGGATTCATGAGCCGGTCCCCGGGATCGTCCGGACCGGGAAAACAGAAGTCGGCCCGCAGGAGCCGCGGCTCGCCGATCCGTCCCTCGGCGATCCACCGGACGGCCTCGCCTACGGCTGGCAGGAAGGCGGTCTTCATCGCCTCCATCAGGAAAACTCCTTTGTCGCGCGCGTAGCGCAGCAGCGCCTCCGTGTCGGCAACGGAAGCGGTCAGCGGCTTCTCGCAGACGACCGGCTTGCCGCAGGCGATTGCCATCCGCGCAATCTCGGCGTGAAAGACGTGAGGCACCACGATGTAGACGATATCGACCTCGGGATCGTCGATCAGGGCCTCGTAGGAGTCGTGGACGCGCTCGAATCCGAATTCGTCGGCGAAGCATTGCGCCCGATCCCGCGATCGGCTTCCTACCGCAGCGGGATACGCACCGGACACCGTCCGCAATTCGGCAGCGAATTCCCGGGCGAATCGCCCCGGGCCGATCAGGCCCCAGCCCTGCCGTTTCGCGTCCATGCCCCACCCGAACACAGCGCCTCATACCGGGCAAGGAGAATCCGGTGTCGATCTCGCTCACCGGGTTGAACTGGGAAAAAATTGGCAATCGCCCAACATGCGATATGGTCGATAGGCGGGTGGTCACGGCCGAAACAGCCACCCGGTAGCGAAACGCCAGCCACGCGAATTTTCGGCACCTCTATGCGCCTTTTCTCCACCGACATCGACGGAACGATCTACGACGGGTCCGACAGCCTCGCTCGATTTCGTGACTACTGGAGCCGGTGGGACAGTGGTCCCGAGCGACCATTCCTCGTTTACAACACGGGGCGCTCCCTCGATGACACCCTGACCTTGATCGAAACGGAGAACCTGCCTCGCCCCGACTATCTCATTTGCGGCGTCGGAACGGTGATCCATCGCCACGAGGGGGACCTCCTCGACGCCTGGCACGACGAACTCGCCAGGGAATGGGATTACGATGTCGTCCATGCCGCGGCCGGGGAACACTCTCCGGCACGCCCCCAACCCGAGGAATGCCAGAACCCATTCAAGAGCAGCTGGTGGTGGGAGGACGCTGACACCGCCGCCATCGACGATCTGCTCGCCCGGATCTCGGAATCGGGTGTACGCGCCCAGGCTGTCTACTCCTCGAACCGGGATCTCGATTTCCTTCCCGCCTCCGCCAACAAGGGCAACGCGGTCGCCTGGCTCGCGGACCGGATCGGTGTGCCCCTGAACGACGTGGTGGTGGCCGGGGACTCCGGGAACGACGCGTCGATGTATCGTGTGCCCGGCGTGAGGGGAATCGTGGTCGCCAATGCGGAGCCCGAACTGGTGGCATCCACGAGCGCTCTTCCCGTCCACCGCGCCCGTGCGCGGTGTGCCGATGGTGTCATCGAGGGATTGAGTGTCCTTCTCGACCGTGTCTCCGATTGACCCGCCATGGCCCACAACGACAATCTCTACATCGTCCATCTCTCGATCCATGGACTCATTCGCGGGACCGGTCTCGAACTCGGCCGCGATGCCGACACGGGTGGCCAGTGCAAGTATGTGCTCGAACTCGTCAAGGCGCTGGGGCGCCATCCGCGGGTGGGCCGGGTCGACCTGTTCACCCGCAGCATCATCGATCCCCGCGTGAGCGAAGAATACGGCCAACCTCTCGAAGATCTCGGCCACGGCGCCTTCATCCGCCGGATCGAGGCCGGCCCGCGCCGCTACCTGCGCAAGGAGTCCCTGTGGCGCTACCTCGACGCCTTCCTGGACAAGAGCCTGATGCTCTTCCGCGAAACAGGTCGTCTCCCCGACCTGATCCATGCTCACTACGCGGATGCCGGATATATCGGCAGCCGACTGTCGACCCTGCTCGGTTGTCCGTTCGTCTTCACCGGTCACTCTCTCGGCAGGACGAAGCGCCAGCGGCTGCTCGACAGCGGCGCCGACTCCCAGGCGAGCGAAAAGCGCTACAACCTTTCCTCCCGGATCGAGGCGGAAGAACTGGCTCTCGACGTGGCCTCTCGCGTCGTCACATCCACCCAGCAGGAAGTCGAGCAGCAGTACTCGGGCTACGAGTTCTATGATCCGGACCGCATGCGAGTCATTCCTCCGGGCGTCGATGTCTCACGATTTTCGCCGCCCGGCAGTTCTCCCGTTCCCGCTCACATCACGGAGCAGTGCGACCGCTTCCTCGACGCCCCGGCGAAACCGGCCATCCTCACGATCGCGCGCGCCGACGAGAAGAAGAACCTCGCCACCCTCGTCCGCGCCTACGGGGAGAGTGCCACGCTCCGCGAACAGGCCAATCTTATCCTCATCGCCGGCAACCGGAGCCGCATCCGTGACCTCAACCCCGGAGCCCGCAAGGTCTGGACCGAATTGTTGCAATTGGTCGACGACTACGATCTCTACGGTCATATCGCCATCCCCAAGCACCACCAGCCCGACGACATTCCCGCCTACTATCGCCACGCGGCCGCCAGTGGCGGCGTCTTCGTCAATCCGGCGTGGACGGAGCCGTTCGGGCTCACCCTGATCGAGGCCGCGGCTTCCGGCCTGCCCATCCTCGCGACGAACGACGGCGGACCACGAGACATCATCGCCAACTGCGAGAACGGCGTCCTGATCGATCCGGCCGATGTTCCCGCGCTCACCGCCACGCTCGAACGCGTATTCGGCCGTCCGGACGAAATCGCCCGCTGGTCGGAGAACGGTATTGCGGGGGTCGATCGCCACTACACCTGGGAGGGCCACGTCGCCCGCTACCTCGAGGAAGTGGGTGAACTCGTCGACCAGATTTCTCAGCCCAACCTGATCACCGAGAAATTCCGCACATCCCTCCCGCTCGCCGACCGGCTCATCGTTTCCGGTCTCGAAGAGCGCCTCGAGAGCGGAGATGCGGAAGCGATCGCCGAGACCGCGCGGATCGTGCGGGACAACACGCCGCAGTTGGGATTCGCGATCGCGAGCGGCCGCAGTCTCGGAGCCGCCCGGCAACTGGTCGAAGAACTCGGTCTGCCGCGCCCCGACTTCTTCATCACCCAGCTGGGCGCGGAGATCCACTACGGCACCCGCCTCGTCGAAGACACCTCGTGGACCCGGCATCTTGCCCACCGCTGGCAACCCGACAAGATTCTCGAAATCCTCGCCGAACTACCCGGCCTCGAATTGCAGGAGGAGGAAGGGAGTCAGCATCAGTTCAAGATTTCCTACCACTACAACAAGGACGCCGCACCTTCCCGGCGGGCGGTGCAGAAACTCCTGCGCGAGAGCCGCGTTCCCGCGAAGGTTCTCCTGTCGGAGGGGTGCTTTCTCGATGTCATCCCGATCCGGTCGGGAAAGGGCCAGGCCATCCGCTACGTGGCGCTTCGCTGGGGGATTCCCCTCGGCCGCGTTCTCGTCTACGCCCGACGTGGCAGCGATCACGAGGCGCTCTCCGGCCACTTCCTCGCCGTCATGGGTTCCGATCACTCTCCCGAGCTGAAGCCCACGAAATCGCTTCCCCGCGTCTACCTGGCGGAATCTCCGAATTTTCGGGGTCTCGTCGAAGGCATCAAGGCCTACGAATTCGACTCTTCCATCATCGTTCCCGAGAGCGCCGAGAGCCTTCACATCGAGGAAGCCGACGACCGCGAGGCGGTCCTCGGTCCTGACACGATCGTCCACTCCGAAGAGGAGGAAACCGAAACGGACGAGCCGAACACGTGACACCGACATCATGACCGAAGACCCTTTCCTCATCGCGGGAATCGAAGCTGGCGGAACCAAGTTCGTCTGCGCCGTGGCCCGCTCCCCCGGCGAGATCATCGAGGAGACGCGCTTTCCCACCACGACTCCCGAAGAAACGCTCTCCGAGGCGGCGGCGTTCTTTCGAACGATGACCGGCCGGCACGGCGGCATCCAGGCCCTCGGCATCGGCACCTTCGGCCCCGCCGACATCAATCCCCGGTCGCCCGGATACGGACAGATCCTCACCACGCCCAAGGAGGGTTGGAAGGGCTTTCACTTCGTCGACTTCCTGCGGGGACAACTCCCGGATCCACTGCCGATCGCCTTCGAAACAGACGTGAATGCCGCCGCGATCGGAGAGAGCGAGTTCGGTGCGGGACGGCACCACCGGAACGTCGCCTATCTCACGGTCGGCACGGGCATCGGAGGCGGTTTCCTGCACGACGGACAGGCTCTGCACGGTCGCATGCATCCGGAAATCGGTCACCTCGCCGTGCCGGACTTCGACCGGGACTACGGCAAATCGACAAATGTCTGTCCCTTTCACGAGTCCTGCCTCGAGGGGCGCGCCTGCGGCCCCGCCATCGCCGAGAGGTGGGGCCAGCCCGGGAGTGAATTGCCGGCGGATCATCCGGCCTGGGAGCTGGAAGCGAAGTATCTCTCCGTGGCCGCGGTTGACCTGACCGCCGCCTGGTCGCCCGACGTACTCCTGTTCGGCGGGGGGGTCATGCAACAGGAAGGACTCATCGAGCGCATCCGGGCGGAATTCACCCTCCGGTCGGGAAACTACTGGGCCCTGCCCTCCGCGGACGACTACATCCTGCCCCCGGCACTCGGTCAACAGGCCGGAATCGTGGGAGCCCTGACCCTCGCCCAGCGAATCATCGACGCCCGCTGATCGGCTTCCCATTCTCCTCGCTCCCTCAACTGCCACTTACCCGCACGCACGCGCCCTCCATGTCCGTTTCCTCCCGACAACTCAACCGGACGCTCGAACGGCTCGAGTCGCACCTCCGGTCGCTCTTTCCCCAGGAACCCGACTCCACCGAGTGGGAGGCGTTTGAAGAAAGGCTCGCGGAGAATTTCCCGGATCTTTTCCACAATCTGCTCGATCTCTACGGTCATCACTTCGACTTCTACTTTCACCTCGAACGATTGCTCGAGATCATGGCCTCGATGTATCTCGCCCGTCCACCCGAGTGGAAGGCGAGCGACGCGATGCGTGAGGCCGACCGTTCCTGGTTTCAATCGGGCCGCCTCATCGGGGCGATGGCCTACGTCGATCTCTTCGCCGGCGACCTGAAGGGGCTCCGGGAAAAGATTCCCTACCTCCAGGAGTTGGGTGTCACCTATCTCCACCTGATGCCGATCTATCGCAGTCCCGACGGAGACGACGACGGAGGGTATGCGGTCAGCAGCTACCGTGAACTCGATCCCGAGATCGGGACGGTCGACGAGTTGCGCGAACTGGCCGCGGAACTGAATCAGTTTGGAATCAGTCTGGTGCTGGATTTTGTCTTCAATCACACGTCCGACGAGCACGAGTGGGCCCGGAAGGCGATCGCGGGCGACGAAGTATGCCAGGACTACTACCTCATGTTCGACTCGAGAAAGGAGCCCGACGAATACGAGTCCCACATCCGCAGTATCTTCCCCGACGAACACCCCGGGTGCTTCACCTACCTCAATCGCATCCGAAAATGGGTCTGGACGACGTTCCACACCTACCAGTGGGATCTCAATTACCGCAACCCCGAGGTATTCAATGCCATGGTCGAGGAGATGCTCTTCCTCGCGAACCTCGGCATCGAGATCCTCCGAATGGACGCGGTCCCTTTCATCTGGAAGCAGAAGGGAACCAACTGCGAAAACCTGCCCGAAGCGCACAGCCTGATCGAGTCGTTCAATATCGTCGCCCGCATCGTGGCACCGAGCATGGTGTTCAAATCGGAGGCGATCGTCGCACCGGACGAGATCAACAAGTACATCGCACCAGACCAGTGCCAGCTCTCCTACAATCCGCTCCTCATGGCCCTGCTCTGGGAGAGCCTCGCGACGCGAAACGCTCGGCTCCTGCGCCACTCGATGCAGAAGAGATTCGAGATCGATCCCGCCTGTGCCTGGGTGAACTACGTGCGCAGCCACGACGACATCGGCTGGGGCTTCGACGATGCCGACGCCTGGGAGGTGGGCGTCAACCCCCACGATCACCGCCGTTTCCTCACCGCCTTCTATGTCGGCCGGCACGAGGCGACGTTTTCCCGGGGCATGGTCTTCCAGGAGAACCCCGAGACGGGAGACGCCCGGGTCTGCGGCACCACCGCCTCGCTCTGCGGTCTCGACAAGGCGCTCGATGACGGCGATGCCGGCGAGATCGAGCTGTCACTGCGAAGAATTCTTCTCCTTCACGGGATCATCTTCACGATCGGGGGGATTCCCCTGATCTACCTCGGCGACGAGATCGGGATGGCAAACGACCACTCGTTTGTCGACGACCTCGAGAAGGAGGGGGATTCGCGCTGGCTACACCGGCCTCCCTTCGACTGGATGAAGGCCGAACAGCGAACAGATCCCGGCACGCCCGAGAACACCATCCACCTCGGCCTGCTCAAACTGACGCAGATGCGTCTCAACAACGTCGCGATCGCCAGCGGAGAAACCGAGATCGTCGATATGGCGAACGAGCGGGTCTTCGCCTACTTTCGCACGGCACCGGAACAGACCATCCTCTGCGTCGCAAATTTCAGCGACCAGCCACAACGGGTCGCCGCGACCCGCCTGCGACAGCTCGGCTTGCGGAAAGTTCTCGTCGACCTCGTTTCCGGGCAGACCGTTCTCGCCGCGAAGCAACTCGATCTCGAGCCGCTGCAATTCCTGGTCCTGCTGCAACACGGCGGCTAATCGGGCAATATCGAATTCTGTTCATCATTCGGATTCATGCCCTGGATCATCGCACTCACCTTCGGAATCCTGCTGGGGATAGCCTCAGGCCTTGAGGGCTTCGTTGTTGGCTTCCTTATCGGCCTTGCTGGCGGGTTCATACTTCGCTGGAAGTTGTTGCCCAAAAAGATTAAGGCCAATTCGACAAAGCGACGGTCTCGCAGTCCCATTCATCGGATGGCCAACAAACGGAAATGGAATCAGCCTGGAAAGTTGCAGTGGAATCCCAAGGCGACTTTTGTCGATGTAGCTGACTTGCAGCTCTCCGAGGGAATGGTCTATACGGTGGACAGCAAACAATCAGCAATATTCGAGCCATCGGCCATTCTACTGGGTCAATCCGTTAGGACTGCTGGGCCTTTCGTGGAGGAGGCACTCGACTACTACCCGAGCTACAGCACGATGACGCCCAATCAGCGAGGGATTTACCTAAATTGGCTCGCGCAAGGGAGGCGCGATGGAGATCCCGCCACTCGGGAAACGGGCTATGTGTTCTGCTTCTTCTACGGCCTCGAACGGCGTTTGCTGGTGGACAAGGATTCGTCGGCTGAAATCCTCCATGAAATCAAAGAGCTGTTGCAGCACTACCGGGGCAACTCTCGATCGATTGAGAACTACTTCCTGGATCTCCTACACTACCAAGGCTACGAGCAAGGGCAGCAGGCTTACCGTCAGTTGTGGCCTGAGTATCTTCAGTTCTCGAAGCACTTGGATGGGGAAGCGTTGAAGCTCGTGTTGGCGAACCTCTACTCGTTGGGGGAGCGACTTCACTGGACGGTCGCTCTGCGTTTGGCGCCAAAGTTGGAGGGAGCACGGCACAGCGTGGTGATCGAAAGATCAGGTGAAAAGTTTTGGAAGCTGTTCGAACAACGATTCGAGAAGACCTTTCCTGGCGGGATGCCGCTCAAGGTATCGAAACACAGCACCTGGTCGGAGTATCGCCCCTCAAGCGAAGCGCTGCTGCGGATGACTTATGATCAACGTACGAACCCGTTTCGGATTCAGGTGCCCCATGTGATGGGAATCAAGAGTCAGTTCAAGAAGGTGATCGGGATCTGGAATCAGTGCATTGAGGATTTGTCGGGCTACAGCCGATTGATGGCGAATCACTCGGGGATCGCGGATGAGCAAGCGCTGAAGGCGTTTCTCAAATTGCCGCAGGATCTGCGCAAGCCGGAGGAGCATCCCTACTTCGCGGCCTGGAGCCAATTGATGGCGGATTGTGAGAAGGAGGGGGAGTTTGCGTATCTGCCGGTAGCAGCAGCGACGGAATTGTTTGGGGTGCCTTACAAAGAAAAGCTGACTTTGGTGCAGAGCCGGAAGTTGGCGGAGAATGTGGAAGGGATTGGCTACCAGATTGCTCCCGATCCGAGAATCACGAGTTTGCCGCTGGCCTGGAATCAGGAATGTGTGGTCTATCGGTCGGAGAAGTCTCACAAGACTCCCTCGCGGAACTTGGTCGGGATCATTCGAATGCTCTTCCTCACGATCGCGGTGGCCGATGCGGATGGTAGCGTTGACCAAGAGGAAATAGCGGTCTTCGAAGGCTTGGCGAAGTCAGAAATCGAGTGTGACAACGAGCGCCTGTTTCTCGAGGCGACGGGTGCGGCTCTGTTACGCGACACAACTGTGGCGGTGAAGTCGTTGACACGGATTGCGGGAAGTGTGGCGAAACGTCGCCGTCCGTTGATTGCGCGCTACATCATCCAAGTGGCAGCAGTGGATGGCGTGATCACCGCCGATGAGCACCGGATGTTAAAGAAGGCATTCCGAAAATTTGAGCTGCCGAGTGACTACCTCGAACGGCAACTCGCGGGTGAAGAAGACTTTGGCGAAGTCACGGTGGTGACGGGCAAGAAGTCGTCCCGTCAGGGTGAGAAGATTCCAGCGCGTGCGGCGGAGACTGAAGGAACCGCTCCTGCCTTTCAGCTCGACATGAGCAAGATCGCCAGCATCACGGCCGAAACGGATGAAATTGTACAGGTGCTGGCGGACATCATGGATGAGGAGGAAACAGAAGAATCGGCCGAAACGGAAGTAGCTGCCTCTGAGGATCCTGCTGAGGAATCCTCCACGGCACCAGACTGGATGGAAGAATTGGGCAAACCCTATCAGCAACCGCTGATCCAACTGATTCAACTGGAGACGTTTTCAGAAGCACAATTGGAGCAGGTCGCTTCGGCTGCCCATCTGTTACCGGCGGATCTCGTTTCAAAAATCAACCTCTGGGCTGATGACGAGCTCGATGACTTTTTGATCGAGGAGACCGACAGCGGCTACACCCTTTACACTGACATGCTTCCTGAAAATGAGTGAACCTACGGCAATCAAAGTTAAGCGGCGCGAGCGATCCACCATTCTTCAGTCGCTGCAAGCGGGGCTCGTCCCCAAGCAAGGTCTCCACCTGATTCAGGTCGGACGAAAGCGGGAGATTGAGGCGATTCTCGAAGACATCGATCGAATCGCCGATGATGGCGCGTCGTTTCGGGTCACGGTGGGACGGTTTGGAAGTGGGAAGAGTTTCTTTCTGAATCTGGTGCGCAACGTCGCGCTGAAGCAGGGGCTCCTGGTTGCTCAGGCAGACTTCACGACAGAACGCCGTCTCTATGCACGAGGCGGGGAGGCGCAAGCCCTCTACACGGAGCTGATGCGCAATCTCGCTTCGCAGACAATGCCGGATGGTGGTGCTCTTGAGAGTGTGTGTGAAGGATGGATCTCAGAAGTGAACCACCGGATCAAATCTCAGGGCGGATCGGACGAGGATGTGCTCGCGGAATTGGGGAGCAATTTGAGAATACTGGAAGGATTGGTGGGCGGCTTCGAGTTCGCTGAAGTGTTGCGCCATTTTCAGAAGAGCCACTTTGATCGAGAGGAGCGAGGCAAGAGCTGCGCGATTCGCTGGCTCCGGGCGGAGTATCCCACAAAGACCGAAGCCCGCCAGGATCTCGGTGTACGCCGAATCATCGATGATGAAAGCTTCTACGGTAGCCTCACATTGATATCGGCTTTTGCGAAGTTGGCGGGTTACAAGGGCTTGCTCGTGATTTGTGATGAGATGGTGGTGCTGTCTCACCGCCTGCCGAGTCGTCGATCGCGAACAGCGAACTATGAGGCATTGCTGTCGATTCTAAATGACACGGTTCAGGGGAATGCCAAAGGCATCGGTTTTCTCTTTGCCGGTACGGACGAGTGTCTCGAAGATCGCCGACGTGGCCTGTTCAGCTATGAAGCCCTTCGAACGCGTTTGGCTGAAAATCGTTTCGCGAACGATGAGTTTGTCGATCTGTCGGGACCGGTGATTCGATTGGAGGCCCTGACCCCGGAAGACCTGTTCGTCTTGCTTCGGAACATTGCGCTCGTGCACGCGAGTGGAGATCCTAGCAAAGTAGTCGTGCCGAATGAGGCGATCGCAGCGATTCTAAAGCAGGCGAATGATCAGCTCGGAGCCGAGTATTTTCGAACACCCCGCGATGTGGTTCGATCCTTCATCGGCTTGCTCAATATTTTGGACAGCAATCCGGGAGCGACCTGGGAGGCCGTTTTGGGTTCGAGCAATGTCTTCGTGCCGGCCGATGATTCTCTCTCGGTCGAGGAGAAGGTGCTGAAGGAAGGAGCCGTGGCGGACCAGGAAGACGAGGATTCGGATCTGGCCACTTTTCGTCTATGACGGCAGCCTTCGATTTGCTTCATCCGAAGATTCAGGAAGCCATTTGGAACCAGGAGACGCCCTGGGAGCGACTGCGCCCTTTGCAGGAGGACTCGATTCGCGCCGTGCTCACGAGGGAAGATCACGTGATTCTCGCAGCAGCGACCGCCTCTGGTAAAACGGAAGCAGCGTTTCTGCCCATTCTTTCAAAACTGGCAGAGGAGCCTGATCGCCGAGGGGTCGGCGCGATCTACGTCGGTCCACTGAAAGCGCTGATCAATGATCAGTTTCGCCGGCTCGAGGAACTCTGTCATTATGCGCAGATATCGGTTCATAAATGGCATGGCGATGTGCCTGCGTCGAAGAAGAAGAAGTTTCGTGAGAATCCTGGTGGCCTGCTCTTGATCACGCCCGAATCCCTCGAGTCGAACTTCATCAACTACGGTAAGCAACTGGAGTGGATCTATTCGAACCTCGAGTTTGTGGTGATCGATGAGCTTCATTCGTTTCTGGATGATGTTCGAGGGATCCATTTGCAGAGCCTTTTGGCTCGCTTGAGAGTCGCGGCGGGTGTGAAGCCGAGGATGCTGGGGCTATCGGCGACCCTCGGGAAATGGGAAGTCGCGCAGAGGTTCCTCAACCCGTCGCGCCCGGAGGATGTTGAGGTCATATCGCCGGAATCCTCGCGCGGCGATTTGAAGGTGGTGTTGCGCAGTTACCTCAAAGTGAGGCACGAAGAGGCGGAGAACGCCGAAGACGAGGAAACAGGAGCGATCGACGATCTGGCGGGGGATTTGGCGAAACATTTCCGCAAGGACAGTAATCTGATCTTCACGAACAGTCGCGGACTGGCAGAGACACTGGCCGATAAACTGAATCAACGGAGTAAACGTGAGAAGTGGCCCACGAATCCATTCCGCATTCATCACGGATCCATCGGTCGTGAGATTCGCGAAGAGGTCGAGGCAGAGCTGAAAGCGTCCGGAAAGAAAAGCATGCCGGTGACGGCGTTTTGCACTTCCACGCTCGAGATGGGGATTGATATTGGTGCGGCAAAGGCAGTGGGACAAATCGGGCCTCCTTGGAGCGTGAATTCGATGGTCCAGAGAGTGGGGCGTTCCGGTAGGCGGGAAGGAGAGAGCTCGATCCTGCGGGGCTATGCTCTCGATTATGAGATCACAAAAGGGGCGAATATCGAGGACCGCTTCTATACGGATTTGCTGCGCTTCGGTGCCTTGATCGAATTGATGATCGAAGGGTGGCTCGAGCCGCTCGACCAGGATGACTGGCATTTGAGCACGTTCATTCACCAAGTGTTGAGCATCCTTCGGCAAACAGGCGGAACGCGGGCGGATGTGTTGCATCGCCAGCTGTGTGAAGTGGGAGCATTTTCGAAGATTGACCCAACGGTCTTTCGCGAGGTGCTGCGTGGGCTCGGGAAGGCGGCGCTCATCGAGCAGATGAGTGATGGCACGCTGATTCTAGCTCCCGATGGGGAGGCCATTGTGGAGGATCGAGAGTTCTACGGCGCCTTTGCGAGCAATGAGGAGTTCAGCGTTCGGTGTGGTGATCAGTTGATTGGATTGATTCAGAGTGACTTGTTGCCGCCTGTTGGACAGCACCTCATCTTGAGCGGACGGCGATGGCGACTTGTCGATGTCGATGGTGAGCAACTCACGGCTTATGTGGAGCGATCGTCTGGCTACACGAAACCCATGTTTGGAGGCGGTGGCGGATTCATCCACAACCGAATCGTGGCGAAGATGAGGGAGATTCTGACGTCCAACTCAGCGTTGGTATACCTCCACGAGGATGGGATGAAGCGCATCATCGCGGCAAGGGAGGAGTATGACCGTCTGCGAATGGATGAGAGAGCTATTGTGGCAGCGGGGCCAGGTCTCAGATGGTTTCCTTGGGTAGGGACAAGAGCCTTGTTGACTCTCGTGACTGCGGCGACTCAGCGAGAGATCGACATCGATTGCTGCCGGTATCATCTACACTTCCCAAAACTCGATAGCCTTGAGGAGTTCAGTCGGATGCTCGCGGATCTGGAGTACGGCAACTTTGATCCAGTAGATTTGGCTTCCTTTCTTCCGACCAAGCATTTTCACAAGTTTGACGAGTGGGTGGACGGCGAGATTCTCGATCAATCGAATGCGCTGCGCATTCTGGATATGGAAACAGCGAGTGCCGCGGCGGCAAGACTGCGGACGAACATGAGTGGAAAGAAGTGAACATGGCGCTGAGGTGCCCCGGATCACTGAGACTCTTCCTGAGAGAGTCTAGCCAATATTCGTTGGGTTAGAGTTTGGTGTGAATTCGGGCTTGCCCCCGCCCTCAGTCGGAGTGGAGGCCGATGCCGCGTAGCGGCGAGGCCCGAGCGGAGGCTGAGCGCGGGTCGCGCCCCCCGGACACTGCGCCCTTCCTCAAAACAACCTGCCTGCCAACTTCGATGAAGCCGGTTCGCTTGTCGTTCCGACACCGGTGCGGTATTCCCACCATCCCTGTCGAACTTGCGTCCAGCTTTCGTGTAGGATCGTCACCTTCTTTGATGAAGACAGACCTACCTCGGACGCCACAGTTCCAGCCGAACGATCGCATCCTGAGTGACGAGGAGGAACGCGAGCGTTTTCGCCTCTTCTGTCTGCTGATCTCCCAACCGAACGGGTCCCGGCACGCGGGTAAGAGGACCCTTTCCCGTTCTGACGACGTCGACAATGCCGAAGCCAGGCATCCGGGAAATTGAGGTGTGTCTCAAACCGTCTGCCGCGCAGGCTTAGAATTCCATCACTCACCAAGAAACAGCAAACCCAACGATAAAACTATGACAGCAATCGGATTGATCCTCAGTGCTCTCGCCATGATTCCCATCCTGGGAATGTTCGTCTCTCTCGCCCTTCTCGGCGGAGAAATGCGGCGAGAAGAGCAACGCGTTCGTAGCCGCATCACTCGCGGCGGTCCCTACCCGGGATAAACGCGAAAAAAGGCCGGGGCACCCGCCACCAGCCTTCTCCTCTCGAAAAACCTCACCCGGATGTACCCTGGGTGAGGTTTTTTTTGCTCTACACAAACAGGTCGAGAACGGGCTTGCCCTTGTGTGCCACCGTGAACGGGCGCTTGCTCGGGCTGTAGATGATGTTGTCCAACGGAAGTCCGAGAGCATAGGCCACCGTCGCGTTGAAATCCGCGATCTTGACAGGATTCTCTTCCACGTTCTCGGCGCCCGCATCGGTCTTCCCGTAGACAAATCCGCCCTTGAGGCCACCACCCGCCAGCATCGAGCTGAACGCCTTCGGGTAATGATCCCGTCCTGCGTTCTGGTTGATCCGCGGGGTTCGGCCAAATTCGGTCGTCAGAACGACCACGGTGTCTTCCAGTTTTCCACGACGGTCGAGGTCGGCGAGGAGGGCGGCGACCGCCTGGTCCAGAACCGCGCAACGCTCAGGCAAAGAAACGAAAACGTTGTTGTGCATGTCCCACCCGCCATAACTCACCTCGACGGCACGGACGTCGTGCTCGATGAGACGCCGGGCGAGGAGGCATCCCTGGCCGAAGGCGTTGTCCCCGTATTGCTCCCGCATGGCCGCATCCTCCTTCGACAGGTCGAAGGCCTCGAGGTCCTTGCTCGTCATCAGCCGCACCGCGTCATCGTACATCTGCGTGTAGGCGCGGACCTTGCGCATGTCGTAGCGCTCGACGAATTCCGAGTCGAACTGGCGTGCCAGGTCGAGCCGGTGAGCGAACTCGTCGGCCGACGCGCTCGTGTGCTTCGCATACTTGAGCCCGGACTCGGGTGAATTCACCGCGAGAGGTTCGTATTGCGGCTCGAAGAATCCGCCTCCTCCATTGATGCGGCTGTTGCCGCCGATGAAGACGGAACCCGGCAGATTCTCGTTCATCTTGCCCTTGAACTTGAGGGCCCAGGCACCGAGGCCGGGGTGACGGATCGTCGCCCGCTGCTCGTAGCTGGTATGCATCAGGTAGTTCGCCTGCTGGTGTGCGCCGGCCGTCGACGTGAGCGAACGGACCACGGAGATCTTGTCCGCCTGGCGGGAGAGCAGCGGGAGGAACTCCGACAGCTGCACCCCATCGGCGTTCGTGTCGATCGTGCGGGTCTGTCCCTGGTTCTCGTGACCCGGCTTGGTGTCGAAGGTGTCGATGTGGGTCATCCCGCCACCCATGTAGAGGTAGATGAGATGCTTGGCCGCGCCGGCCCGCTCGGGAAGATTCAACCCGGGACCGAGGGCGGCTCCGGCACGACTCGTCATTCCGAGTGCGCCGACCCCGAGAAAGGTCTTGGCGGTTCCCTCGACGAAGCGACGGCGCGTCCACTCGCCGGTCTGGTATGCAGTTTTCATGGGACTGGAAGAATGGAGCGGATTTCCCGCAACTGGTGTGATTGGATTACAGGTTGATACAAGAGAAAGGAAATTATTGAACGAAAATGAACTGGCGCGTGTTGAGGAGAGCCCAGACTAGACCCTCGTAGGCCGTGTCCCCGGCCCGGTCCACCTCGGACAGGGCGATTTCCATCTCCCCCTCGGTCGGCTCGCGGGTGAGCATCGCCTGGAAGATCATCTTCGTCTTCTCCACCGGATCGCCGGCGGCGTGGATCCGGTGACCGAACACCGCGAACTCGTTCGTGAGCGCTCTCACGATCGGCCCATTGAGCAGGTTCAACGCCTGCGGCACGGAAGCGTGATCCGAGGCGTTCTCGATCACCTCGCGATCCGATTGTCCGAATTCGCGGAGAAAATGGCCCCGCGGAGCCGGGGAATTCAATTCCGACGCCCGCGCCATTTTGCTCACCAGGCTCTGGTAGACGCGCTTCTCGCTCGCCACCTTCCGCTTCCATGCCTGCACGGCCTTCCGGTCCATGCCCTCCGGAGGCTCGGGATTTCTCACCTGGGGCAGCTTGGTGAAGACGACGCCCTCGGCGGCATCCTGCCCCCCCTCCATGGTCATGGCCATCTCGGTCATTCCCATCGCGAGGAGGAGATCATCGCCATCGACCTTCTCCCCCACGTGGCGATACCCGATGTCGGAGACGATTCGGCGCGACTCACGCTGCAGGGCGGAAAGCTCGCGTCTCAGGTCTGCATAGGCTTCCTCGTCATCGGCGAGGCGTGCCTCGGTGAGTTTCTCACGCACCGCGTCCATCTTGGGCTGATTGGCGGCCAACGCGTCCGCCACTTCCCGTACCATCTCCAGGTATTCGTCCTCGGGACGCCCCTCGAGTGCATCGTAGGTGCGACGCACTTTTTCGATCGACGCCAGCTGGCTCTTCAGGCGAGGCCGGTATCCGTCCACCTCGGGGAGAGCCAGTGCCACGATCGAGTCCCAGATCTGCTCCGCCGTCATCCGCCGAAGAACGGGACCGGGGAAGTAGTAGGGCGCTCCCATCGCGATTTCACCGGCATGGACACCCCGCTGGTATGTCTCGGTGTTGAAGAGAATCTCCTGGTAGGTGCGCATGTCGTAGTCCAGCGTCCGCATCAGCTCCTCCAGGTAGGCGAGCAGTTCGGGATTCGAGACGAAGGTGTGATCGGTCAACTCGTCGACCGGCTCGAACACCCCCTGGCCGAAAACCCGTTTCCAGAGCCGGTTGGCGATCACGCGCGTGAACGTGGGATTCTCCTCCGACGTCATCCAGGTCGCATACGCATCGATCGTCGACTCGTCGATCGCCTCGAGGTCGATCATTTCCCCGAACATCGTGGCCGGTTCCACCGGGGCCTCCGGCGCCGCATCGTCGTACTGGTAGTCGTGGGGGAGCTTCAGCGTCTTCTCCCTCTCGTTCGCCTGGATGTAGCGCAACGGGTTGTAGAGCTCGTTCATCGCCGTCCGCATGCCGCGTGACTCGTGCTCGTAGTCCGCGTAGGCGGCGATCGACTTCCGGGCGAAGCGCCGGAACTGCTTGTCGGTGATCCCAAGCCGCTCGAGCGAACGTTCGTAGTTTCTCGAGGCGACGGTACGCTTCAACTGCTCCTCGGAGCGAATCTGGGGAAAATTGGCGACCGGCACCACCTCCGCCACCACGTTGCGCCGGCGCTCCTGATCGTGCTCCCGCATGGCCGTCCGGTTCGGGGTGTCATACCGGAGCGCATCCATCCCGTAGGAGAACGCAGCCATCTTGAAATAGTCCATCTGGGTCCACTTGTCGAAAGGGTGGTTGTGGCACTGCGCGCATTCGAGCCGGGTTCCCAGGAACAACCGGACCGTGTTCGACATGTTGTCGAGCGGCATCCCCCGGTCGCGGATGTAATACCCGACGGCACCGTTGTCCCAGACCTTGCCGGTCGCCGAGACCAGTTCATGGACGAACTGATCGTAGGGCTTGTTCTCCGCAATCGCCTCCTTCACGTAGAGCTGGTAGGCCGCTTCGGCTTGCGTCGCTCCCGTACCGAGCCGGTCGTTGATGCGCAACAGGTCGGCCCAGTAGTTGTAGGCGTGACTCACGTGGCCGTCGCTCTCGAGAAGATCCCGGATCAGCTGTGCCCGCTTTCTCGGGTAGGTGGACGCGTGAAAATCCTCCGCCTCCTCGATCGTGGGAATCCGGCCGACGATGTCGAGGTAGGCGCGGCGAACGAAAGTGGCATCGCCGATGGATTCGTTGGGCTGAAGGCCCTCTTCGACAAGTTTCTTCTCAACGAGGGCGTCGATCCGGGCTGCAGCCTTCTCGATCGAGACCGATTCAGTCTCAGTGCCCTGGCCGGCAACCGGCAGCAGGAGGACGGACGCGAGGCCCGCAAGCGCGATTCGTTTCATGGTGGGTTCCCGTGCAGTTCGTTGCACTGGAAGAGAATACCACCGGAAGTTCCCGGAGTTGCGGGGGGTGACTCCGCGATTGCGCCATGAAGCGGATCCTCGAACCTGAAACCGGGACACCCTCGCCTGTCTCCCGGCTCAGGCCGTGATGCCGAGGCGCCCCGTCGAATCGCCGAAACGTTCTTCCTCGATTCCCAGCACGTCGAGCATTCCGAGGAAGAGATTGCACATCGGCGTGTCCGCGCCGAGGTCGGTGTGGACGCCCCGCGTCAATTCCCCTCCCCCGTGGCCCGCGACGATCACGGGCAGGTTGTTGTGGCGGTGTCGATCGGGATCGGAGAGTCCCCCGCCCCACACGACCATCGAGTTGTGCAGGAGAGTGTTCCCGTCGGCGTCCTTCTTCTTCGAGAGTTCCTCGAGGAAGTATGCGAACTGCCGCGAATAGAAGTAGTCGATCTTGGCAAGCTTCTCCAGCTCTGCCTCCTGATTCCGGTGGTGGGAAATGCGATGATGCCCGTCCGGAACGCCGATCTCCTTGAAGCTGCGATTGCTGCCGTCATGCGCGAGCAGGAAACTGGCGACCCGGGTCGAATCGGTTTCGAACGCGAGCACGAGCAAGTCCATCATGAGCCGGACGTGCTCCTCGTAGCTGTCGGGAATGCCGGCCGGAGCGGGCACACCCGGATCTTCGGGAAGGCCGAATTTCTCCGCTTTCTCGATTCGGCGCTCGATCTCCCGCACACCGGTCAGGTATTCGTCGAGCTTCAGCTGGTCGTTCCGCCCCAACTGCTGCTCGAGCGAGCGGGCATCGTCCATCACGAAGTCGAGAATCGACCGCTTCTGTTGCTGCCGCATCGCATACCCCTTCTTCCGCTCCTCCGTCGAACCGGCCCCGAAGAGCCGCTCGAAGATGTGCTTGGGGTTCGGCTCCGGCGTCATCGGTGTGGTGTCGGAGCGCCACGAAAGATTGAACTGGTAGGCACACGAGTAACCCGAATCACAGACTCCGCTCTTCCGGATCTGGTCGCACGTGAGTTCGAGCGAGGAGAAACGCGTCTGGTCGCCGATCTGGTTCGCGATGACCTGGTCGATCGAGACGCCCAGCTTGATGTCGGCACCGGCCGTTTTCCGGGGCCTGACGCCGGTGAGAAAGGTCGCGTTGGCCCGGGCATGATCACCCGCACCATCGGGACCGGCCGTGCCGTTCTCGTGCGCCAGCTTGCTGATGATGTGAAAGTCGTCCTTGAACTTCACGTAGGGCTCGTGAGTGACGTTGAACTCGTAGTCCTTCCCCGTTCCGTTCAGCTTCCACTTGTCGACGTTGACGCCGTTCGGCTTGTAGAGGAAGGCGGTGCGCAGGGGCATACCGGTCGCTGTTGTCGCGAGCGCCCGTCCCCCTTCCGCCGCCGATACGGAGGCTTTGGAGAGAAACGACTCAAAAAGGGGCAACGAGATACCGGCACCGAGGCCTCGGAGGATCGTGCGACGTTCGATGGATTTCATGATGTGGGAACGGTAGGTTGCAAGTGGGACACGAAGGGGAAGACGATTCAATGGGCACCGGGGCTCGCGAGCATGTTGCCGTCACCCCGGCGCTTCTGAAAGGGGGCGCTCTCGACCACACCGTAGATGAGCTCCCGGAGTAGCCCGTCCTCGGCTTCGGCCTGGGCCACGATCGAGTCGACCGTGGGCGCATCGAAATATTCCACCCCTCGGCCCACCGCGAAAGTGAGGAGCTTCTCCGCAAGTGCGCGATGGAAATCCTCGCTCCGCGCGTCGGCGAGAATGAGTGACAACTCGTGCGCATTCTCGAACTTCTCACCCGTCAGAAGCTCGCCCGCGGTGTCGATCGGTCGTCCGCGAAACTCGTCGATCCACGTCCCGACCGGGGTGTAGTTCTCGAGCGCCAGGCCGATCGGATCCATCCGGGCATGACACGAGGCGCACAACTTCTGCTCGGAGTGAACCGCGAGAGCCTCCCGCAGGGTGAGCGGCTGCTGCCCCCCTTTTTTCAACGTCTCCTCCAGCGGAGGCACGTCGGGGACCGCCTGCGGCGGAGGCACGGCGAGCAGATTTTCCAGCACGAAGAGACCGCGCTTCACCGGCGAGGTGCGGGTGGGGTTCGATGTGACGACCTGGAAGGTTCCCTGCTTGAGGATTCCCCCGCGACGCGCATTCCCGCCCAGGTCCACCTTGCGCATCTGGTAGCCCTCGACCCCCTCGATTCCATACCACTTCGCGAGCGGCTCGTTGAGGTAGGAGAATTCGGCGGTCAGCAGGGTGGAGGCCGGAAGATTCTCTCTCAGCACGTGGGCGAAAAGGAGTTCCGACTCCTCCCGCATCGCCCGGCGCACCCGCCCATCGAAACGCCGGTTCCCGGCATCGACGCCACTGTTGCGGAAGACGCGGCCACTGTCGATGTGCACCGTCTCGACGTCACGTGCCTGGAGCCACTGCCCGACGAAACTTCCCACGAACCGTCTCGACTTCTCATCCGCCAGCAGGCGATCCACCTGGGCTCTCAAGTTCTCGCGAAGCGTTTTCTCACCGGCCAGTCTCAGGAGTTCTTCGTCGGGGGCCGACAGCCAGAAAAAGTAGGAGAGACGAGACGCGAGCGCATACTCGTCGAGGAGGACGACCTCGCCCGGGTCATCGGGGTCCGGCTGGACCTCGGCTCGCATCAGGAAACGCGGATTGACCAGGATCGCGGTCACGGCGTGGGCGATGCCATGCTCGAAGCGCATCCCCGGCTGCTCATCTACCTGGCGCGCCATCCTGACAAGCCTCTCGACGGTCGCGTCGTCCACGGGCCGGCGGAAGGCTCGCGTGGAGAGGCGGCGCAGGATCTTCTCCCGGTAGACGTCGCGGCCCTCCTGG
>Ga0180430_10001265_pt1 | contig 25163 bp, 13 predicted proteins | sample SS_ome_9_FD_132999 | JGI IMG/M metagenome (GOLD analysis project Ga0180430, IMG submission 132999) | Hypersaline lake sediment archaeal communities from the Salton Sea, California, USA - SS_1_S_2 metaG | ecosystem: Environmental > Aquatic > Non-marine Saline and Alkaline > Hypersaline >... | reverse complement strand
GCACGGAGAAAATCAAGCGTGACCTCCTCAGGCTGCGCCGACCCAGGGTACAGGTCACCATTGGCGAACCCTTCCACCTACCCGAGAGCGGTCACGTGCGCAGCGAGAAGCTCCGTACCTATACCGACATGATCATGCGACACATTGCAGAGCTGCTTCCCAAGGCGTATCGCGGCGTGTATGCCTAGGTGCAATCTTCCCGTTGTCCCCGTGGGCCGTGGTACGCCACAGCAATTCGAGGAGGCGCGGACCGGCTTTCCCCTTGACAAGACGGACGCCAACACCTAGAGCTCGGCGCGCACCGCCTCAAGGAGATCCTCAGGGTCAAAGGGCTTGGTGATGTAGCTCTCGACCCCGAGGGCGCGGCCCTTCTCGATGTCCTCTCTCCCTGCCATCGACGTTAGAAAGATGAACGGAATGGCTTGCCACTCTGACCGCTTCCGTACCGCCTCGTAGAAAGCGTAGCCGTTCATCTCCGGCATCAGGATATCGGCGATGATCAAGTCAGGGATCAGCCCTTCCATCACATGAAGCGCCTCAACACCATTTGGCGCCGTCGACGCTCGGTATCCATTGATCTCAAGAATACTCTCGATAGCCGCCGCCATCGGCTGATAATCCTCGACCACGAGTATTCGTTTAGTTTCTTCCATCATGAGCCCCACGTCATCGTGTTCCGTGTTCCCTCACCCATCCTCGCTCAACTCCCTCCAATCTGCTGTTCAGCCAGCGGCAGCCAGACCGTGAAGCGGCTACCCTCGTCAACCTGACTCTCTACCGTCACTTGCCCCCCATGTAGCTCGACGATCTCCCTAACGATAGCGAGGCCGAGTCCCGTGCCGGAGATCTGGAGCGTGCGAGGCTTTTCACCTCGGAAGAATCGCTTGAACACGTCAGGCAGTTCCTCCTCGGGGATCCCCATGCCAGTATCTTCCACGGTCACAGTGGCCCAGCGGCGACCTCTCGCCTTCGCCTGCCCGGTCGAGACTCCGATGGTACCCCCCTCAGATGTGTACCGAATGGCGTTGCTGATCAGATTGTCGAGGACCTGGGTCATGCGCTGTGCGTCAACCATCGAGACAGGTGCACGCCCCTCGCCCTCCCGTTCTTGCCTCAGATCGATCCCTTTCTCCCGCGCCCGGGCCTCGGAGCTTGAGACGACCATCTCGACAAGGTCTCTCAGATCTGTCGGCTCTGGTTTGATATCCAGACGTCCGGCGTCAACGCGGGATATCTCCAGGATATCCTCTACAAGATCGGCCTGATGCTCAGCCTCCTGGGCGAGGGGTTCCAGGTATTCCCGCCACCGCTCAGGTTGCTTCTGCATGAGGTGAGCGAAAAGCTTGATGGTGGCGATGGGCGTGCGAAGCTCGTGCGAGACGTTGGAGACAAAGCGCGACTTCATGCGATCTAGCGCCTTGAGGTGACTGATGTCGTGAATCGCCACCACTGCGGCCGCAGCCTCGTCGCCGGGCTCCAGGATGGTGGCAGCTCGGAGTTGGAGATCCAGCCCCGTCAGCTCCAGCACCTCTTCGGGGTTCTCGTCGGCCCGGGCCGCCATTTGTGCTACTGTTCGGCGCAGCAGTCCCGCCTCGCGCGGCGACAGGGACTGGGTCAACCACTCGCGGGCGACGGGGTTCGCGAGCACCATCTCGCCATAGGGGTCGGTGACGACGATGCCGTTGACGGTGCTGTCCAGGATGGCCTCGAGCCGCGCGTATTGGGCCTCAAGCTGGGCCGTCCGATCGGCCACGCGGGCCTCCAGCGTCTCGGCATGGTCGCGGAGCCTCTCGTAAAGACGAGCATTCTCAATGGCGGTGGCGGCGTGGCTGGCGAAGGTCTTGAGTCTATTCGCATCGTCAGAATTGAACTGTCCCGGTTCCGTCCCATCCACGCTAAGGAATCCGACCGTCGTGTCGCCCACCTGTATCGGCGCCCCCATGTAGGATCGCAACCACAACCACCCCTCCCGCGCGTTCCACGCAGCATCCAGCGACGTATCATCTACGACCACAGGTTCTCCGGACTGTGTCATCTCTATCCAGTGGGGATAGTCTGCGATAGGTAGGGGACGCTCAACAACCTCCTCTGCCAGGTCCATCTTCTCGTAGCCGCGCGATCGCACCACCCGCGCTCGGCCATTCTCTATCAGCATGATGTTGAAGCTGTGCCCCGGCACGACCTGTTCGACCTGCTCGAGGATGCGGTCGAGCACTTGCTCGAGCTCCAGGGTGCTGCTGACGGCGACGGCAGCCTTCTCCAGGGCCTCAGCCAGCTGACGCTGCTGCCGTTCCGCCTCAAAAAGTTGAGCATTCTCCATGGCGATACCGAGCTGACCAGCGATTGCACTGTAGAATCTGAGGTCCTGCTCATTGAACGCATGTGGTTGACCGCTCTCCAGGTTGAGCACCGCCACCACTTCATCGCCAGCCCGCACCGGGATGGCCAGCTCCGACCGCACGTCCTCGTCAGCGACGGCATAAGGGCCCTCGTGCTCAACGTCACCCAGGATCCTGGGCTCGCCCATCTGCCAAACGCGTCCAGTCAGACACTCGTCAATCGGGTAGCGGAAACCTCCGTCGGGCGGCTCAAAGCCAAGTAGACACTCGTGGCTGACCATGAACCATTCTCCCGTCGACGGATCCTCGACGGGCAGCATGAAGCCAAGATACTCAATACCCATCTCGCGTTCAAGGACATCGATGGTCCGAGCCAGCACTTCGTCGAAATCGAGGGTGGAAGCAGCGGCGAGCATCGTCTCACGCAAGACCTCTGTCTCCGCCAGCTGACGGACCGTCTCTTGGTGGAGCTGGGCGTTCTCGATAGCAATACCTGCCTGCGCCGCGAAGGCCTCCGCCAGCCTCGCGTGCTCCTCCGTGTAGAACTCCGGCTGCTGCTTGTCGAGGGTGATCATACCGATCAACCGATCACCTACGAGCATCGGGACACCGAGCCAGGACCGGATCTCCGCGCGCACGTGGGGCTCTCGACAGAACTCTCCGTAGAACGACGGAGCATCGTTAAGAATCACCGGTTTGCGGTCCTGCACCACCCGGTGGTTGGGGCTGTTGTCATCGGTCAAATCGAAGCTAACCCCCAGAAGCTCGTCCTGGTTGGGGAAACCCCTGCCCCCCACGATCACCAGCCGGTCGTTGTCCAGTAGCTGGACGGAGGCTGTGTCATAGGGCACGACCTCCTGGAGCTGAGCCAGGATTCGCTCGACCACCTCATCCCGCTCCAGGGCCGTCGTCAACGCCAGGGCGGCCTCCCGAAGTGTTTCCTGCTCCAGGGCCCGCTGCTCGGCCTCAGTGAAGAGTCGGGCGTTCTCGATGGCGGCAGCGGCATGATCCGCGAAGGCCGCCAGCCGGCGGGCGTCCTCTGCATCGAACCGACCGGGCTCGGCGCTATCTCCGTTCAAGAAGCCCGCGGTGGCCCCACCCACCATGATTGGGGCCCCGATATAGGACTTCAACCAACGCTGGATCGGTACATCCAGCCAGCCCGCATAGGCCGTCGTATCCTCGATGACCATGGGCTGCCCGGTCTGGGACATCTCCCGGAGATTGGGGAGATTGGGAACGAAGAATTCGGCGGTGGAGAGAAACTGTTCAGCACCGTACTGCTCGTATCCCCGCCATCGGCAGATCCTCGCCTGGTCCTCTTCGACGAGCATGACGTTGAAAGCATCACCGTCGACCACACGCGATGCTTGTTCCAGGATGCGGTCTAAGACCTCCTCCAATTCGAGCGTGCTCCCGACAGCAGCGGCAGCCTCCTCCAACGCCTCAGACACCCTCCGCTGCTTTCTCTCCCGTTCGAACAAGCGTGCATTCTCGATGGCGACGGCTGCCTGCTGTGCGAAGGCCTGCACCAGCCGCGCGTCGTCAGAAGCATAGGCCTTGGGGTGCCGACTGTCGACCGTGAGTATCCCGATGACTTGATCTCGAACCTGGAGCGGCACGCCGATGTTCGCCCGCACGTGCGACAAGCCCTGCCCCCCGCGCCAGCCCTTCGAGTCATCCCGGATGTCGTCGATGACAATGGGCTCTCCCTCCTCCACCAGTCTTCGGTTGTAGGGGTGCACTTCAAGTTCATACCTGCGGTCCATCTCGCCCCTGGGCATATTTCTCGTGGCGATCACCCGCGTGACCCCACCCTCAAGGATCTGTACACTGCCGCTGTGGTAGGCAATGACGCTGGCCAACTGCTCGAGGATCATCTCCAGGACCTCCTGCAGGTTCAGGCTCCTATTCAGGAGGAGCGCCGTCGCACGGAGTCGCTCGGAGAGCTCTCGCTGTTCTTGCTCCGCCTCGTAGAGACGCGCGTTCTCAAACGCGACAGCGGCCTGTGCCGCAAAGGCCTGGGCAAGCCGACCGTGCTCAGGTGTGTAGAATCCGGGTCTCGTCTTGTCCAGGGCGATCATGCCGATGGTCCGGTCACCCACCAGCATGGGCACGCCCAGCCAGGATCGAATCCGGGCAGCAGCATGGGGCTCTGCGCGGAAGGCCTCGAAGACCTCGGGTGCATCCTCGAGGATGAGAGGCTCCCCAGTCTCCACGACCAACCGATTGGGGTGCTCGCCGTGCAAAGGGAAGGAGAGGCCTAAGATGTCCGAGAGCTCGGGAAATCCTCGACCGCCGACAATGTCCAGATGGTCATTCCTCAGAAGCATCACGGACGCGGTGTCGTAGGGGACTACGCGCTGCAGCTGCGCCAGAACACGCTCGACGACCTCGTCCCGCTCCAGGGCCGTCGTGAGCGCCAGCGCCACCTCCCTTAACGTCTCCTGCTCCAACGCGCGATCCCGGGTCTCATCGTACAGCCGGGCATTTCGGATGGCGATTGCTGCCTGGTCCGCGAGCAAATCGAGCACCCAGAGTTCCTCGTCGGTGAAGGCATGGGCCCGCTGGAAAGCAACATTCATCACGCCTTGCACATCATCGCCGGCCTTGAGCGGCAAGCCGACAATAGCTCCCTCCCAGCGTCGATCCTCAAAGAGAGGATGGCTCATGGCGTCGTTGACGACGATCCTCTCTCCCTGGCGGGCAACGGTGTAGGTCAGGCCCTGAGGCCGTATGGCATCGATGGGCACATCTCGCCGCTCTCCGTTCCACATGGCAGCCCCAAAGGAGAGTTCTCCTTCACCGTAGAGGAAAACGTGGGCATCGTCGGCCCATACCAGATGGAGCGCCTGCTCAAGGATCGTCTCCAGCACGGGCTCGAGCTCCAACGTGGAGGTAAGCTGCAGGCTTGCCTCTCGCACCGCCCGCAGCTCGGCGACCCGCTGTCTTGCCACGTCAAAGAGGCGGGCGTTCTCGATAGCCGCCGCCACCGGTCCGGCGAGGGCCTCCATGGCCATCACGTCATGCTGGTTGAAAGCATTCAGTTCCTCGCTCTGGAGGTCCAGGACACCGATGACTCTGCCATGATACTTGAGGGGGACATCCAGCTCCGACCTGGTGCGCGTCAAGTAGGCCTTGATGTATCGGGGTTCCGTGCGGACATCGTTGGAAAGCAGCGTCTCCCCACTATGGGCAACCCAACCGATCATACCCTCTCGGATCTCCTGGCGGAAGTCGATGGGCGTCTCGCCAGCGAAGCCGCCGGCGCCTGCCTGGTAGACGAGCGCTCCGGTTTCCTCCTCGAGGAGCATGATGCTGGCCCAGTAGTACCCAAACGCCTCGATAATCAGATCGACGGTCTTTCGGAGCACCTCGTCGGGCTCCAACGTGGAGGCAATGCTCTCGGCCACCCGAGCGACGGTGGCCAATTGTGCGGACCGCTCCCGCTCCGCCTGGAAGAGCCGCGCGTTTTCTATGGCAGATGCAATCTGCGTACTCAGCGTCTCGAGAGTCCTCACATCGAGGGTGTCGAATGCTCCAAGCTCATTGTCCTGGAGATCGAGCACCCCTATCACCCTCTCCCCACTCTTGATGGGTACCGCGAGCTCGGACCTAGTGTCCTCGGTCGCCTTCCGCACATAGTGGGGATCCGTGCTCACGTCATTGCTCAACTGGGCCTCACCGGTTGCCGCGGCATGCCCGATCAAGCCCTCCCCGAGCTCTAGTGAGAGATCGGGAGGCAAGGCATCGACATAGGCCCCAGCGATAGACTGCATGCGAAGTCGCCGATCACCCGTCTGGCGAGCGCCATCCTCTTCGAGCAGAAAGAGGATCACATTGTGGTAGTCGAAGGAATCGCGCACAGCCGAAACGATAGTGGCAAGGAGCACTGCAGGCTCCAACTCGCTGCTCACGTGCCGGCCCGCTTGACTGAGTAGCGCCGCCTGGGTCGCCCTTCTTTGGGATTCCTCGTATAGGCGCGTCTTCTCCACTGCCATAGCCACCTGGTCGGCTATGGTCGAGAGCAACTGCTCGTCTTCCTGACTGTAGGCAAACGGTCGGTACGCCTGGACGGAAATCACGCCGTTGACGCGATCCCCGGCTCGCATTGGCACGCCCAGCCAGGAACGGGAGGCTTTTTCGGTACCCCACCGCTCCGCTCGCGGCAGGTCGTCCTTCTCCCTTGCATAGTCCTGGATCAGGAGGGGAGCCCCCTCCTCGACCACAAAGCCGGTCAAACCCGCCTCTAGAGATGCCCGGCGCGGAGGCTCCCGTACGCCCTCATCAACGGATAATCGGAAATCAAGTTCACCCGCATCCGGATCGTAGAGCGCCAGAAAGAAGGCATCCGCCTTGAATGTCGCATCAATCTCCTGGTAGACCGCCTCGATCAGCTCATCGAGGTTGAGGGACGAGCTGGCCCGCCGAGCGACCCGGTTGACAACACCAAGTCGTGAGGCCCGCCGTTCGGTCTCCTCGTGGAGGCGTGCGTTGCGAATTGCCGCCGCGGCCTGGCTGGCAAAGATAGACAAGAGATCAAGATGACTGGCGTCGAGAGCTCCCGGCCTCTCGACGTTGTCAAGCGTCAGGGTACCCATCAGATCCCCACCGAACGCGAGAGGGACACAGACAACCGACCGCCCCTCGCATAGTTCCGCTACGTCAAGGGCCGCCATCCGCGGATCGAACTCCGCGTCGCTGACGACTAGAGGCCTCTGGTGTTCAAAGACCCAACCGGCGTACCCCTGACCAGGCACGAAGTTGGCCGCCGCGATGGTCTCCTGGCGGAAGCCAACGCCAGTCACGGCCGTGAGCTCTCTCCGCTCTTCGTCAAACAGATGGAGGATCCCCCGGTCAGCAGGGCCGATGCCCTCTACAGCGGCTTCCGTGACTCGCCGGAGGACCTCTTCCAGGTCGAGCGTCGAGACAATGTCTTGACTGGCTTCCAACAGCGAGCTGGTCTCTCGTAGGCGGCGCCGGCTCTCGTCGTAGAGACGCACGTTCTCCAAGGCCGTCCCCAGTTGGACGGCAGTCGCCTCGAAAGTGTCGAGCACGTGTTCATCAAAAGCGGCCACTCGGGGGCTCTCGGCATTCAGCACGCCCTCCACTTGCCCACCTGCCCGGACTGGGACCGCCAGCTCAGACCGCATTCTGGGGACGCACTGGAAATAGTAGGAGGTGTCTGACGTGTCCTCGATCAGAATCGAGCGACCACTGGTATAGACGCGGCCGGCCACGCTGGCGTCCATCGGCAGACGGAAGGCTTCGTCGACGGGTGCTGAGAAGCCGATGAGCGACGGGTGAATCACCATGAACTCGCCGGAGTCATCGGGCGCTGAGAAGCTCAGGTGGTCGACATCCAGCGAACGGTGGATGGCGCGAAGTACCCGCTCAAGCAAGTCGTCTCTGTCCAGCGTCGAGGAGGCGGCCAACATGACCTCGCGCAGGGCCTCCGTCTCAGACAGACTCTGGGTCGTCTCCTCATACAAGCGTGCGTTCTCAATGGCGATGGAGGCCTGGTTGGCAAACAGCGCGGTCAGCCAAACGTCGTCCCCTGTGAAGATCCGTTCCTCGGCTACAGCGTCGAAACCCAGCGTGCCGATGATCTCGTCCCCACGCCACAGCGGCACGGCCAGCGAGGCAGTCAGGCCCTCCTTCTCCCACTCGACCGCGCGCCCCTCCCATTCGCCGTAGTCCTCGATCACCACCGGTTCCATTCGCTTCAAGGCCATACCCGCCGTTCCCTCACCGGCGGGGAGCCGGGAACCGGTGCGGTCCACGCTGTATCCATGGCTAACTACCTGTTCGAGGTCACCCGCCTCCTCGTCGACCAGGTATAGGCTGCCTCCCCGCACGTCCAGCAGACGACAACCCTGCTGGACGATGGTTTGCAGCAGTGGCTCAAGATCCAGCTGCGCAGTGACTGCAGCTGATATGTTGTGGAGTGTCTCTAACTGCGCCGTCCGGTCTCGGGCCTCCTCATACATCCGGGCATTACGAATGGCCATGGCGGCCTGTGTGGCGAACAGCTCCAGGAGATGGGCGTCCTCCTCCGTGAATCCTCGAGATGCTCCGGCCCGGACCTCAAGGACGCCCAACAACTCGTCGCCCCACTGTACCGGCACGCCCATGTGGGATGAATGACCCACGCGATCAGCCCACTTGGCCGATCTCCCCTCCCACGAGGCATAGTCTTCGACGATGATCGTCTCGCCAGTCTCCCAGATCCTGCCCGCCAACCCTTCCCCTCGACGCAGGGTTGGATCCGCGGGCAGCTCCCCATAGCCGATGTCGATGGCGAAGTCCAGGACATCCCGGTCGGGGCGGTAGAAGTCGAATCCCCCAGCCGTCGCATCGACCAGATCGATGGCGCGCGTCACGATGGAACGAAGGAGCTCCTCCAGATTGAGTTCCCCGACGATGTCGAATCCCACGTCCCGCAAGGCCTCCAGTTGCTGCGTGCGCTTGCGCAGCGCCTCCTCGGCCTTCTTGCGCTCGGTGATCTCCGTGTATGCAGCCACAGCCCCGACGAGCTCTCCCTCGATCTCGATCGGAGCCCCACCCAGAATCACCTCTACAGGCGTGCCATCCCTGCGATACCTGGTTGCCTCGGCACGGGGAACGACGCCGCCGCCAAGCACGCGCCGTGTCGCGCTGACCGCCTCTTCCATCACGTCTGGATCGCGACTGGCGATCAGGTCGTCCAGATCCTGCCCAATAGCCTCCTCGGGCGAATAACCAAACAGATTCTCTGCACCGGGGTTCCAATCTAAGACCCGGTGATCTCGGTCGAAGGTGACAATGGCGTCCGGGGCTGACTGGAGAACGCCTTCCAGGTAGCGCTGCCGCGTCACGATCGCGTGCTCGAGCCGCTGTCGATCCGAGAGATCTCGAACGATCACCATGTCCGCCGGCACCCCATGGTACGTGATCAGCCCGGCGTTGACCTGTACGGGCACGAAGCCACTGCGATCTCGCTTCAATCGGACCTCATAATCTGAAGGGGCGTGTTCGCCCGCGAGACGCCGTTCATACCGCTCAATGACCGTCTCCCGGTCCTCTGGGTGGACGTAGTCGAGGACGGATCGGTCCAGCAGCTCTTGCGCGCTCAGGCCCAGAATCTCGGCGATCCGGGGGTTGGCGTAGCGGAAGCGCATATCTTGAATGATGACGATACCGTCGTCGGAGCGTTCGGCAAGGTTGCGGTAGGTTTCTTCACTCTCACGCAGCATCCGCTCGAGGCGATGATGGCGGATGGCCGCCTCCACAGCCAGCTGCAAATCCCTCTCTGTGGAGGACGCCAAGACGTAGCTCAAGGGCGCGTCGACCCCCGCAGCTGAGAGAAACCTATCATCTGCTCGAGGGGCAAGAAAGAGAGCCGGAGCGTCAACTACCTCGTCGGCATGCCCAGCCGGCCCGAGCTCGCCGAATGCGTCCCACAGACTGCTATCTATCAGGAGGAGATCCGGGGGATTGCGCTCCGCGAGGCGGCGCGCCTCGTCGGCCGTGCTCACGACCGCCAGAACCCGATAACCGAGATCCTCCAGCTTCCGCTTGGTTTCCTCCAGCGCCCCCGGCTCATTTCCCGCCATCAAGATCTTACCGTCCATCATGATGCCATTCCTCTCTGGGTACCGGGGTGGACCCGGAAGCGTCGTACCCTATCGGAACCGCTCCCCGGTTCTGTGCGGGAAGGCCCGCGTCCCTGCGTCCGCCGCCTTCGCCAGACGCAGATCCCAGCGACGTTCCATACGCGCGGTGCGCGTGCCCACAGTGCGCGGCTGCGCCGAGCGGGGTGCAGCACTCGCTGTTGGCCTAGCTCCTCGAGCGCCAGATCGAGAACGCCAGCCAGAGCCCCAGGAAACTGACGCCCACAAAACCTGCAATCACTACGACCGTCGCCAGTCCGATCTCCTCCCCCAGGTTGAAGGCAGGAATGAGGAGCGCGAGCCCCAAGATCAAGGCCGCGAGAAGCACGCTTAATGAGATCCGGTTGGCTGACCGATCCATGCGGTCCAAGGCCCGTCCCAGCCCCTTGTGCTCAAGCGTCATGCCGATCTCCCCTCTTTCAGCCTGGCTAAGCAGCTGAGTTCCGATGCGGGGCAGCTGATCAATGAGGTCACTCCAATCGCCTCCGGCCCTGGCCAGTCTCGGACCGAGGTTCTGCGGCAGGACCATCTGGAACAGAAATCGCTTGACGTGGGGTTGGGAGAATGCGACGATATCGAAATCCGGATCCAGCTTGAGGGCCACGCCCTCCATCATGGCCAACGTCTTTCCAAGCAACCATAGCTCCGGCGGCAGCTGGAGGTGGTGGCGAAAGGCAATCGACGTGGCGTCATCCAGTACCTCCTGGGCTCGGACGGCCTTGAGAGGCAACGCCTGGTACTTCCGCAGCAGCCGGGCCAGATCTCGCTCCAAGGCCGTGCGGTCGAGGGACCGGACAGTCGCCCCCATACGCATGAGCCGGTCGACAACCGCCTGCGCGTCCATCTGGATCACGGCGATGTACAGACGCGTCAGATTGGAACGGAGGCGGCGGCTCAAGTGCCCCACGAGGCCGAAGTCCATCGCGCCGATGACCTCTCCCGGCATCACGACGAAGTTCCCCGGATGCGGATCGGCGTGGAAGAAACCCTCCTCCAACACCTCCTTGAGCACCATCTGAGCGGCATGCACGGCGATGCGATGACGGTCATACCCGACCTCGTCGAGAGCTTCGACATTGTCGATCTTGATGCCGCACAGGCGCTCCATGACCAGGATTCGGCGAGTCGTAAGCTCCCACGTGATATCCGGCACGTAGAGGTGAGGATCCGTAGCAAAGGTCTCTCGGAAGCGCTCAGCGTTGTGGCCCTCACGGTAGAAGTCCAGCTCCATGCGCAGGGTGGAGGCAAATCCACGCGCGATCTCCGGGAGGTCATGGACGCCGACCAGCGGAATACGACCCTCCACCAACTCAGCCACATCCTGGAGTATCTCCAGGTCAACCTCGATGATCTTCTGGATGCCCGGTCGCTGGACCTTGACGACCACAGATCGACCATCCTTCAGCTTAGCGGCGTGTACTTGTGCTAGAGATGCGGCGGCGATCGGCTCCTCCTCCAGATCATCGAAGTGATCCTCAATGGAACCATTCAATTCGGACGCGATCCGCCGGCGAATCGCGTCCCAAGACTCAGCAGGGACGGCGTCCTGCAGCTTCGTCAGTTCCGCGACGTAGGGAGGGGGAATAAGATCGGGACGGGTGCTGAGAACCTGTCCCAGTTTGATGAAAGTGGGTCCCAGCTCTTGCAGCGCGAGGCGGAGCCGCTGAGGGGCGCCAAGAGGCGGCGCTTCCTCCCGCCACCGACGGACCAGGCGTCGAGGAAAGGCCAGATAAGGCTGGAGCTCAAGAACATCAACCAGCTCCCCGAGCCCGTGGCGAATCAAGACCTGCGCAATCTCTCGATAGCGCCTAAGATGCCGGATCGTCCGCTGCGGACCTCTCACCATGATCGCTTCGTGGGCGGCCTGGCGACGCCCCTTAGCACCAGATACCCTTCCATCCCTGTGCGAGGACGATCCCCGCAGCGAATCAGACCACTGACGTCTCTAGCGCTCTCTCGATGTCTGGAAGCGCCCCTTCAGCAGCTCGCTCGCCCAATGCTATGATTTCCGCAGCGCGGGTGAAACCGAGGAGAACGCTCACGTCTGGAGGTACATCAGGACGCACGATCACCTCAGGAGCGGCCTTGGCGAGGCGCTGTCTGTTGATCTCCTTCATCATCACATCCAAGGAGCGCAGCATGACCTCGAAGGTGCTGGCCAGTCCCTTTGGCACGTAGCGATGCTCCTGCAACAGATGGATCATGGCGGAGAAGGTGTTGTTGCTCCCAATCACGTCAACTGCGATGACGACATCCGCGCCCATCTGACGCGCCACGTCGGCTGGGAGATTGTCCAGGAGCCCGCCATCGACCAGCAGCCGGCCATCACGCTCCACCGGCTTGAAGAGTCCCGGGAGAGCTATCGTTGCGCGAACCGCGTCGGTCACACACCCCTTGTCCAGAAGCACGGGTTCGCTGGCCACGAGATCAACAGCTATGACGCACAGCGGCCGCACTAGATTCTCGAACGTGCAGTTGCCCAGGTGGGCTGAGAGATAATTGACAACCTTCTGTCCCTCGAAGAGGCCGCGCCGGGGCAGTGTTGGATCGGCGAGGGAGAGCAGATGGCGCGGACTGGTCATCCGGAGCGCCTCTCGTTCGAGGTAGTCGGGCGTTAACCCTGCAGCATATGCGCCGGCCACTACGCCGCCCATGCTCGTGCCGGCCAGCACGTCAACTGGTATCCCCTCGCGCTCCAGGACCTTGAGAACACCGATATGGGCGAGACCGCGCGCACCCCCGCCGCTGAGGGCGAGGCCGACGCGGGGACCTTTGTGGGTTTCGGATGGCGCCATAGGCTTCGAGCCGGGGTCAGACGGTCGCCGTCATCAAACCGGCTCTGTCCCGGCGCGGACCTCCTTCTCCAACTCATCGACGCGGCGGATCAGCGCCTCGAACTCCTTCCGGCTGACCGGCGTGACGCGCCCCACCTCCTGACCGATCATGTCCCGCAACTCCTCGCGCTCCTTCTCGCCTTTCTTCAAGAGGGCATCGGCGAGCTTGTCAGCCTCCTCAGGTTCGACCCCCTCCGTCTCGACGAGCTCGTTGACAGCCTCTCGAACCTTCTCGCGCGTCAAGGTGAAGACCCCCAGTCCCATGAGCAGCGTCTTCTCCAGAATGTTCGCCATTGCTGAACCTCCCTCCTTGCTTGTCAGACTCTCTCGAATGGTGGGTCCTTAGAGGATATCTCCGCGGCACCGAGAACATGCACGTGCTGGCGCGAGCGTCCACCTCCAGGTATTCCTGTGTGACGGCTCTCATGCAATTATACCGACGGGCAACCCGCGGTCAAGCACTGGGACACAGGGGGGGGGCAGCAACGAGGTAGCACGGTCGCCCGCCCCGTGCTCTCCACGTATGCCGTGCTATCCACCAAGCTGGTGTTTGTGTCATACCCTGCGCGACCATCCGTTGGTGCACCCAACTCGGTCTGGCTTCTTGACGAGACCCGGAAGCGGAATAGAATAGGTGCCATGGATAGACCGGCGCTGATCACCTTGAGCACAGATTTTGGGGTGCGCGATGGCTACGTGGGCACGATGAAAGGGGTCATGCTAGACATCGCCCCTGACGCCCAGTTGGTCGACATCACCCACCAAGTCGCGCCGCAGGCCATCCACGAGGCAGCGTACATCCTCTACACCGCCTACCGCTTCTTCCCTTCGCGGACCGTCCACCTGGTGGTCGTGGATCCAGGCGTCGGAAGCAGTCGTCGTCCCATCGCGGCTCAGCTGTCGCACGGTGCATTCGTCGGGCCGGACAACGGCGTCTTCAGTTTCGTCATGGCCGAGGAGCATGTGGAAACGATTGTGGAGCTGGCGAACCCGCGCTATCGTCTGCCCGCCGTGAGCCAAACGTTCCACGGGCGCGACATCTTCGCTCCGGCCGCAGCGCATCTGGCAGCAGGTGTACCCATCGAGGAGCTCGGCCCCGCGCTGGAGGATCCCGTTCTCCTTCCTCCCCCACGACTGGACATCACGTCGCAAACGGCCAGGGGGGTGGTGCTGCATACGGACCACTTCGGGAACGCGATCACCAGTATCGGCCGTCTCCTTTGGAGAGACGGCGATCTGTGCCTAGTTCCCGCCTTTCGGCGAGAGAATGAGGAGTTCGCGCGATTCCGGGCCAGTGAGGCGTCCGTCAAAGTGGCCGGTCGAGAGCTACACGGCCTCCACGGCACGTACGCAGACGTAGAGCCGGGGAGCTTGGTGGCCCTGATCGGTAGTGAAGGGCACCTGGAGATCGCCGTGCGTGAGGGCAGCGGAGCCAAGAGGCTTGACCTTCAGCCGGGGCATCCCGTCTTCCTGAGCTGGTAGACGCACCGCGGAGTACAATAGCGGAGGACGGGCCAGGCCGCGAATTCGCTGGCACCGCAGACAGCAGCTCGGGGTGAGCATGGGGGGAACGACGCGCGCGGGATGACAGGTATTAGGCGTTGGGCAGGCCAGCCATCTCCTTCGCGGTCCCGGTCGGGAGCGTCATCACGAAGGTGCTTCCCGCATTCCCCGAATTCGTGGTCCTTGAGGGACTCTCGACCCAGATCCTTCCGCCGTGAGCCTCGACGGCCAGCTTGCAGAAGGGGAGCCCCAGGCCGGTGCCTGCACGTCGTCCCTTGATCGAAGCCACTTGATGGAACTTCTCGAAGAGGACACCCCGCTCCTCCCGGGTAATCCCCGGTCCCTCATCGCTGACGCCAAGCCGGACGTTCCTCGAGGGGTCCTCCGGATCAGGACGGGCCCAAAGAACCACACGACTACCATCGGGCGCGAACTTGATCGCATTATCCACCAGGTTGTTCAATACCCGCCCGATCAGAGCGGCGTCCACCCAAAGAGAGGGGAGGCGCCCCGGTACACTCACGTCGACGCTGATACCTGCTGAACGAGCCAGTGGGAGGAAGCCGGCGGCAGCCTCCTCAAGAAGCTCCTTCGGGTCCGCGACTTCGCATTCAGGCATCAACTCGCCGCTCTCTAGTGCGCTGACGTCCAGGAGTGCATTGACCAGACTGAGCATCCGATCACTGCTCTGTTGAGCCATCTCCGCGACCGTACTGAAGAGCTCAGGATCACTGTCCGAGAAAGCCTCCTCCATCATAATCAGGCCATTACTGAGGATCGTTAGTGGCGAGCGCAGATCGTGGACCAACATGTGGGTCAGGTCATCCTTCAAGCGCTCCAACTCGATTTCCTCGGTCACGTCGCGGAGTACCAGTAGCCATCCACTGATCGTCTCCTCCGTCCTCACCGGGGTCAGGGTCCTCTCGACGTGACGGCCCGAGGGCTCGAGAGTGACGACGACCTGTTTTGTGGGCTCCTCACTGCCGCCACCCACCTGTAGGGCTTCACAATCGGCTATCAAGTCCTCGTTATCGTAAGCCAGCAGGTGGATGAAGGGCCGGGACATCTCTCCGACATGGGTGTCAATGGGACGCCCCTCCACCTCCAGCTGGGCAACGCCCAGGAGATCGCCCAGGGCCCGGTTGACTGCCAGCGTGCGGAAATCAGTGTCCAGGAGAACGATGCCCTCTCTTGCAGTACGGAGGATGGAATCCAGCTCCCGGACACGGTGTGCCAGCGCTTCGTCCGTACGCGCGTACAGCCGGGCATTCTGTATGGCCACGGCGGCCTGCGCGGCAACCGTCGCCAGGACCCGCTGATGCGACGGGCCGTAGGCGCTCGACGACCTGTAGGACTGGATGGCAATGACGCCGAGCGGCTCATCGCCAGCCAGCATTGGCACGCCCAGCCAGCAACTGGCGAGTTCACCGATAGACTCGACGCCTAGTTCCTCCAGGGTCGAGGCCACTCCACCGCGGATCAGAAGCGGCTGACGGGTTCTGAGGACGTATTCCGTGAGACCGGATCCCGTTCGACGTGTACGCCACTGGACCCGTTCCCCCGCCTCCACGGCGAGAGGGAAGGAGACCTCGTCCAGATCGGGCTCGTAGAGGGCCACGTAGAAGTTGCGAGCGGACATGAGATGGGCGACCTCTTCATGGATCGCCGAGACTACGCTACCGATCTCAAGGCTTGCTGTCAGGGCTTGCCCCACTGCCTGGAGACCTCTGAGCTCCTGCACGCGTTGTTTCAGGCGCTCACTCGTGTAGGCCAGGCGGCGGGTGATCAACGAGACCACGACCATCGTCAATTCGAAGACGGCAAAAAAGACTGTCCCCAAACGAGTGTAGATGAGGGCCATAAGAGGCGCCAGGACTAGGGGGCTACCTTCGTAGAAGAGCAAATTGGGGAGCGAATTGGCATACTCCCTTAACGGTCCGCGCCCGCGTGCCATGATAGCTGGGAGGAAGACGACGTGATTGATCAGGAGATACGTGAGTGCAAAGGCGGCGAGAGCCAGAGCCTCCTGAGATCCGACACTGACGAGGGGAACCTCTCCGCCCAGGGCCTGAAAGACGGCGCCGCCGATCAGCACACTCGCCGTATGTGCTGCTGCGTTTGCACCGCCGGTAGCGGCGATGGCTGAAGGCGCGGTCAGCCGCGGAAGCTGGAGCCGACCAGCCCAGCAAACCTGGAGCAGAATATGGGCCAGGGCTGCAGCAAAGGCGATCCAGCCTGTAGTCACAGCGCCCATCACCAGGTAAGCAGCCACGGTCGACGTCGGAAGCAGAGAAACCACCCCGGCGGACAAGGGCACGCCAAAGAGATCGGCAAACAGAATCAAGCCGCCGAAGAGGACGGCAGGAAGAAGCACGTCCGACGGGGGAGGACTAACAACCGTCAGCCAGACCAGCACGGCGAGCGTCGCTGCACCGGCCGTCAGGTACACGCCCGTGAGGTATCGTCGCTCCATGGAGGGCCCTCCTCAGCGCCCCGGATCTGCCTTGTTAGATCCGATTGTCCCGAATGGCTAAGGTTCGTCGCAGGCTTGGGCCGAATGGTACGCGGTCAGCGCGTCGAGGACACGCTCCGGCGTCAGGGGCAGCTCATCAATCCAGACACCGATGGCATCTTGGACAGCGGCAGCGAGGGCGGGTGCGAGCGGTAGAAACGGCATCTCACCCATCCCTCGCGCGCCCCAGGGCCCTCGTGGATCAGGTTCCTCGACGATGATGGATTCGACCTGCTCCGGGACATCTGCAATCGTGGGAATCAGATAGGTACTCAAGTGGGGTGTCTGGATCTGTCCACCTTCGGTGATGAAGTTCTCGCAGGTAGCCCAGCCAAAGGCCTGGGCCACGCCCCCCTCGATTTGCCCTTCGATTTGCTGAGGATTGATCGCCCTTCCCACATCGTCCGCGCAGACGACGCGCCGTACGTCCAGCTCACCAGTCTCCACATCCACCGTCACCTCGACCGCCTGCGCTACATACCCATACGCAAAATTAGGCAACCCCTCGCCGGTCTCCGGGTCGAACTGTGTCGTCGCTGGCGCCATATACGTCTCCTCGGTGACGGCGGGTCGATCGCCCTCCTCCCAACGCTGGAGGACCTCCGCCGCTGCCCTGCAGACGGCGTTCCCGGCCATGAACGTCATCCGAGAGGCAGATGTTGAGCCAGAGCTGCCCGGGCTGGTTGCCGTGTCTGACGTCTCCATGCGGACAACGTCCAACGGTACGCCAAGCGCCTCAGCCGCCATCTGGCGAATCACCGTGTGGGTGCCTTGTCCCACGTCGGCACTCCCGATGCTCACAAGAGCTCGCTCGATTTCTTCGTCACCATCGAGCACGATCTTGGCCCAACAGTTCTCCTGGTAGCCAAACGAGAATCCCACATTCTTGAACCCCACCGCCAGACCGATCCCGCTCCGGACGGCATCCTTGGGTGCGTCCGATCGGGCGGTCGCCCTGGAGGCCGGTCTTTGCCAGCCTTGTAGGGCATCCCCCTGGTCATCTTCCGCACGCTGCCAGCCCATGGCCCGCGCGCAACGCTCAGTCACGTCGGTTAGATTAACGCCACCCGGAAGACAGGTGCGCACCGTCGTGGGAGTATCGTCGCGGAGCAGATTCTTCATGCGCAAGGCCACCGGATCGGCGTCCAGAGCCTCCGCCAGCTTGTTCATCTGCATTTCAGCCACATAGATGCCCTGTGGCGCACCGAATCCCCGGAAGGCGCCGCTGGGAGGGTTGTTCGTGTAGACCCCGTCGACGTCCACCCTGACGTTCGGGAATGCGTAAGGTCCGGTGCAGGTAATGGCAGTATTGCCCAGGACTTTGTTCGTGGTGTAGCAGTACGCCCCGCCATCGGCCACGGCCCTCACCTCTGCCGCGACGAGCTTCCCGGCGCGCGTGGCGCCCCATTTGCAGCGGAACCAGACCGGATGCCGCTTGCAGTGCCCGAGGATCGATTCCTCCCGGCTCCATACGATCTTGACGGGCTTCTGTAGTTTCTGAGCTGCCAGGGCCAGCACGATCTGCACCGACATGTCCTCACGCCCACCAAAGGCACCGCCGATCGCCGGGTAAACGACCCGCACTTGGTCCGGCGAGATGTCGAGCGCGTGAGCGATCTGTTGTTGATCCTCCCACGTCCACTGGCCCGCTACGACCACGGTCACACGGCCTTCATCGTCGATGTACGCCAGCCCGGATTCCGGCTGAAGGTAGGCGTGTTCCTGTGCTGAGGTTCGATATTCACCCTCAATGACCACATCGGCGTCCTGCCAGCCGCGCTCCGTGTCACCTTTCCGGATCTGGTGATGGCAAATCAGGTTGCCATCGGTGCTCAGCTCCGGGTGAAGCTCACTCAGCTGGCGGTGGGGATGGAGCTGCGGCGCGCCTGCCTCCAGGGCCTCAAAGGGATCGGTCACGACAGGCAGCGGTTCAAACTCGACCTCGATCCGGTCGCGGGCTCGCTCAGCCCCCTTCACTGACTTGGCGACGACCAAGGCAATCTGATCCCCCACAAACCGGACGACATCCGCCCCCGGGTTATCAGAACCCGGCCCACAGAACACGGGTTGATCCGGCGTCTGGAGCCCGTACTCGTTGATGGGAACGTCCGCAGCCGTGAAGACCGCGACAGTTCCCGGAAGCTGCTCCGCACGCGACGTGTCGACACGAAGGACGCGCGCGTGCGGCCGACGTGCGAACAGAATCTTGGCGTGGAGCATGTCATCCATGACGAAGTCACCAGGGTACCTGGCCTCCCCGGTGACCTTGGCGCGGGCGTCAATGCGGGTAGCGGACTTGCCGATATGTCTGCTCATAATGTGATCTCTCGTCTCCGATGGGCCCAGATAACTCGGCGGCCGTGGCCCGTGGGACCGGCCGCGCGACGGCCTCGGCCCGCCTCGTCTCCTATCCGCGGGCCTGGACCTGGTTCGTCTCCAGGGCGAGAATCCGCCTCAAGATCGCCGCAGTCGCTGCATAGGTCGAATCGACCCCAAAGTAGGAAAGGCGTTGTGCCCCCAGGCTTCTGCCCTTTCCAAGCGGGGTGTCGGAAGCATAGTGGATGATACCCACATCAAAAGGGACCGTGTCGGCGTAGAGGGTGACAATCTCGTTCGTAGGATGGCGCGTCGGTCTCACAGCCTCGTAGACGGCGGACAGGTACGGACCCGCCTCCATCTCGATGTCCGTGTAGCCCTCGCGGTAGAAGACATCCATGTACCGGTCGTTCTGGAGGAATGTACCGCGCACACTGATCGCCTTCTGGTTGTCGAGGGTGGTCCCGTGAACGAGATAGGGGGCGACGTTTGTGGCGGTGAAGCAATTGTTGAACAGGTACGTGTTGCGGGAGTGCTCGTCATGGATCACGTAGGGGATCATGACGTCGCCAACGCGCCCATTCAACGTCGCAGCTTTTCCGAGACTGTACACACCCCTGAGCGAATCTACGCTGGGCGCGATCTGTGAGAGAATGTGGTAGGCGCCCATCCCCAGCGGGTAGTCGATATTGACGATCACGGCATCCGTGTGCGCAAGCTGATCCAGGCCCAGTCCCTTCAGACGTGGATCAAACCAATCGGGCCGGAGCCGGCTCATCTGAATCACCTGGGCCTCGACATCAAAGACGTGGTGGCTGTCGATGTGCTTGATCCCACAGAGAGCCTCTTCCTCCTCGCGCTGGTCCCAGACCTCGTCATCACGACGAGCCTCCATGAAGTCCCGCAGCGCGAAATAGAGCAAGTTCTCCGGTCGAGAGGGGGTCTCACCATGGCGGATCCGGGCGTATTCATTCACCAGCTGGCGGCGGCCGCTGTCGTGGAGATGGCCCAGTAGATCATCCTCTCGGCGGAGGGCGAACCCCGACAGCATGTTCACGACGCTGTGTACGTTGCTCGAAATGAAGTAGACGGGCCTATCACTCAGGTCAACGGGCGATGCGTCGGCGATAAACGACCACCACCGCCTCGTCGCCTTCCGATAGTCGACACGGGAGCCAGCCAGCAGACGTACGGCAAGGCGTTTGCGCTCGCGGCCCGCGTCACAGAGAAAGTCCGCGAACTGGTCATCCCAGACAGACTCGAGGCGGGACATGTCGTCTGAGCTCAGCCCCAGGACACCCAACAGGTCTTCCCGAATCCTATCCCACGCGGACGCTTTGCCGTCCCGATAGGCCTCCAATCGCTCCAGAACGGAATGGCCGTGCAGTCGCCGATGCATCTTGTTCCATTCGATCTGGAACGCCGTCAGCATAGGTATGAGATCGTCGATGTCGGAGACGCTGGCGATGAACGCGGCCATCGTCTCGTGGCCGTCAAACAAGGTCCGGCGCCGGCGCCCCGGGGCCTCCACCGGTTCCCACTGCTCCACCTTCGAGTAACCACGTCTGGCAAAGACCCGCTCCGACTGCCCCATGACCACCAGCCTTGTGCGGCGGATGGAGCGCGGCAGCCGCAAGGAGCAGTAGATGATCGCCGCCGGATCCAGGGCCTCATCGCGGGCCTTCACGTGGAGGGACGAGTTCATCCCCATGTGGGATTCGACGAAGGAGCGCACTTGCACCTCATCTGTGGTGCGCAGGAGAGAATAGTAGGTACGCATGTAGAGCGAGATTTCCTCGCTGCCCGTCGTGGGGACTGTTCTCTCCACGCTAGCCTTCCACTGCGGCTTTCTCTATCGCCCGGATGATCTTGTAGTAACCCGTGCAGCGGCACAGGTTACCACTGAGGCCTATCTCTATCTGCTCGCGCGTCGGCTCTGGAATCTCCTCCAGGAGGTTGGCCCCGGCCATGACGAATCCAGGGGTGCAGAAGCCACACTGGACAGCTCCTTCATCGACGAAAGCTTGCTGCACCGGATGCAGGTCACCGCTCTGAGCGGCCGACGCGAGTCGCTGCAGCCCCTCGACGGTCACCACGTGCGTCCCGTGGGCTCGGGGAGCCGGAGTCAAGCAGGAAAGGACGGCGATGCCGTCCATCCACACGGTGCAGGCCCCGCATTCGCCCTCCCCACAGCCTTCCTTCGTCCCAGTGAGTCCCAGGTCTTCGCGGAGCATGTCAAGAAGGGTCTTATCGTTCGCCCCCTGCACCACAACGTTCTCGCCATTGACCACACATTCGATGGGCTCCAGTCCATCTCCATAGTGGCAGACCGACTTCCCGGCTAGGCGCGGGTAGCTCCCCCGGGTGGTGCCCCACAGCATCACGGGCTGGTCCGGGAGGGCGTCCTGTTCGTTCTCATCCTGAAGGGAGGTGAGGGCTCGCCGAACCAGGACGGTAGTGATCTTGCGGCGATAGTCGGCGCCAGCTCGGATGTCGTCAATGCACGAGGTGGCTCTCGCGGCCAACTGCGCGGCCCGCTCGATGCTATCCGTGCTGAGGCGCCGCCCCACCAGAGCTTGCTCGGCCTCGCGCGCGCGAATGACGGTCGGGGCTACACTCCCCAACGCAATCCGGGCATCGGCGACGATCTCGTCGTCGAACGACAAGACGGCTGCGGTGTTGACTACGGCTATGGCATGGACGCGCCGCAGCGCCATCTTGACGAACGTACCGCGCTGGTCCGGCTTCAGCGCCGGGAAGACAATGTCCGTCACCATTTCGTGCGGGGCTAGATCAGTCTCTCGCACTCCCTGGTAGAGCTTCTTCAGCGACAGGGTACGTTTGCCATCCACGCTCTGCAGCACGACTTGGCCGTCGAGAGCCCAGAGGGCCGCAATGGTATCGTTAGCAGGCGAGGCTGTGACGAGGTTACCCGCGATGGTCCCTCGATTGCGGAGCTGCGGCGTACCCACCCGCCAGCAAGCCAACGCGAGAGGATAGCCGCGCTCCACAAGCAGTTCGGAGGCCACCGCGCTGTTGTGCGTGACGATCGGGCCGACGTGGATCCAGCCGTCGCGAAGCGTGATGCGGTTCAACCCGCCGATCCTGGTTACATCGATGAGGACATCCGTCTCTCGGGTGCCCCGCTCCAGTTCGACTAACAGATCCGTGCCGCCGGCGATGATGCGAGCGCTCGGCGCGTGCTCAGAGAGCAGGCGAAGGGCATCCTCGAGGCTGGTGGGAGTATGATACGCTTGCCACATAGGTGATCTCCTGAACTCGGGTGAGCCATTCCACGCGCCCTAAGGTCACAGGATTGGGTGGGCACGCCGGATAAGTATACTCGTTCTCATAGCCTAAGGCAACCGATTGCATCCTTGGCGGTGCCCAGTTTTTGGGTGCAACCTAATCGCCTATAATACGTAGTGCATAGTGCAGCGGGTATCCGTGAGGAGGACAAAGAGGCTTCGTGGAACAGCACGTGAATGAGGAAGAACAGTGGATAGCGGCCGCCCGACAAGGTGACACGACCGCTTTCGGGCACTTGGTGGAGGCCTACCAGAATCCCGTGTATAACCTGGCATACCGCATGCTGGGGAATGGACCCGAGGCTGAGGACGCGGCTCAAGAGGCGTTCATAAGAGCCTACCGGTATCTCGACAGCTACGACCCGAACCGTCCTTTCAGCACGTGGCTGCTCTCCATAGCCTCGCACTATTGCATCGATCAGCTCAGGCGTCGGCGAATTGACTGGCTGCCGCTGAAAGAGGAGATAGCCGAGCCAGTCCGGCTGGCAAGCGCCAGCCCGAATCCCGAGACTGTAGTCACTGAGAGGGATCGGGAGGCCTGGGTACAAGACTTGATGGGCTCATTGTCGCCTACGGACCGAGCCGCTATGACCCTCCACTACTGGTATGACTGCCCGTACGATGAGATCGCTGACGTCCTGGATCTCACGGTGAGCGCCGTCAAGTCACGGCTCTATCGGGCCAGGCGCGCGCTCGCAGAACAGATGGAAGGAGAAGCTTATGCGCTGCAGACGAGCTAGGGACCTCATGTTGGCACGGCTGGATGGGCCAATCGATCCCAAGGCGGACCGGGCTCTGGAGCAGCACCTGGTAGACTGCGACGTGTGCCGGTCGGAATGGCAGAGAGTACGCGCCGTCGAGACCCTGTTCAGGTCGGCGGTGGTGCGTCCGGCGCCCTCTCATCTGAAGGCGCAGATCATGCATCGCATCGACCGTCGAGATCAAGCCCGTCGCGCCGTGGTAGGAGGCATCGTGCTGGGCCTGGGGGCTGCCGCGTTAGCTGGGCTGACGCTGATACCCCTTGGTTTGGGGCTGTCCGGCAGCCTGGGCGCCGCCCCGGCCCTGCTGGCCGGCGCAGGCGAGACCATGACCCAGTTGCTTGTTGTGTTCGCGGGGGTGACGAGGGTCTTCGTGGCTCTGTTAGATCAGTTTGCCCTGCCGCTCGGAGCTCTGGCCCTGGGCAGCGTCTTTGCGGCCTTGATTCTCAACGGCCTGTGGATTGTCACGCTGCGCAGACTTCGCGTTGCACGTTAGCCCGGGGTGCTCGGATCGAGTTGGAGGTCAGGCGGGTGAAGGGATCCCAACCATTCCAGCAGTCCGAGCCCGAGTCTCAGAGATGGCTAGGATGAGAGGTGATGACGATGAGAAAGCTTACTCCACTACTTGCCGCTTCCGCCGTATTGATCACGTCGCTGGCGTGTACGATTACGCCACGTATCCCGGAGATCAACATCAGCGTTCCAACGATCGAGGTCGGAGAGATCAAGGAGATCCGCGAATCCGTTCCGCTCCCGCAAGGTGACTGCTGCGACGTGGACGTGGTGTTCGGTGCCGGCAAACTGGAGATCGAAGCAGGGGTCTCCGACAGGCTCCTGGATGGTGTCTTCCGGTACAACGTAGAGCATTGGGCCCCTGAGGTGATCGCTGAAGGGGATGAGCTAACCGTCAGGCAGGGGGGAGACGAGCAGAGGTGGGGCGTTCCCAGCGGAAGCGTGCGGAACCAGTGGGACTTGGAGTTCTCGCCCGCGATACCGCTGGCACTCAACGTGAAGGCCGGGGCCGGCGACGGGAGGCTCGATCTATCTGGCCTGCGGGTCTCGGATCTGGACGTCGATCTTGGGGCTGGAAACTTCGTCCTCCGCTTCGATGAGCCGAGCCCCATCCCGATGGATCGCTTGACCATAGACGCCGGTGCCTCCAAGATGGAGATTCTCCGGGTGGGAAACGCAAGCCCCGAGGCGTTCAGGGTGCACGGAGGGGTAGGCGATATGAGCGTGGACTTGACTGGCGCATGGCGTCGGTCCGCAGATCTGACGATCCGTGCGGGTGCCGGGACGCTCAGACTGACGCTCCCGGCCGATGTCGGCGTCAAGGTGGAGACTCGGGGCGGGCTGACAAACGTAGAAGCGTACGGCCTGAGACAGATGGGCGGCACATACACGAACGACGCCTACGGTGAATCCGATCTAGAGCTGACCGTCAGCATCCTGACCGGGGTCGGCAATGTGCGCTTGATGGAAGAAGGGATCGTGGAATAGCACATCCCTGAATTGTGGATGGAGGTGAGACAATGGTGAGAAGAGTCATGATCTGGTTGTCACTGGTCGTCCTGGGGGGCATAGCTTTGCCGCTGGCGCCGGTGACGGCGGCCGACCAACTCCCCGACGATGGGGTCGTCATCTGGAACGAGGACTACACGCTCGGTGAGGACGAGACGCTGGACGGTGACCTGGTCGTCTTCAACGGCGACGCGTTCCTGGAAACGGGCAGTCGGGTGAGCGGGAACGTGGTCATCTGGAATGGGAGTGCCGAGGTGGCAGGCGACGTGAGGGGCGACCTGATCGCCTCCAACGGAGCTATCCAGCTTGAGGGCGATGCCCGCGTTCAAGGTGACATCGTCTGCACCTGGAACTGCGACATCGAGCGCGGTGAGGGCACTCGAGTCGACGGCAGGATCATCGAGGGGCCGATTATCCGTG
>Ga0180430_10001264_pt1 | contig 25173 bp, 20 predicted proteins | sample SS_ome_9_FD_132999 | JGI IMG/M metagenome (GOLD analysis project Ga0180430, IMG submission 132999) | Hypersaline lake sediment archaeal communities from the Salton Sea, California, USA - SS_1_S_2 metaG | ecosystem: Environmental > Aquatic > Non-marine Saline and Alkaline > Hypersaline >... | reverse complement strand
TGATGATATCGCACATGCGCGAAAGCACCCGAGCCGTATCATCAATGGATTCCTTGGCACCAAGATGAATGTCGCGGGGGCTTAGAAAAAGTGCATGCCCGCCAAGAATTGTCGCTGCCGTTTCAAATGATACGCGGGTTCTCGTCGACCCGGCTTCAAATATCATGCCGACTGATTTCCCTTTGAACAATTGCGGCACGGCATTATCGCGGCGGGCCTGTTTCAGCAGATCCATCAATTCCATCATATCATCGATCTCTTTGCGGGAAAAATCCTTCATTGAGATCATATGGTTCATGTTTTTGTTCAAGTCTGTTGCGCTTGAGCTTGGTAATTTCATTCGTTGCTCCTGTTTTTTTTGCAAGCTTCAGAATTTAATGCTTGATGATTTGATTTGAAAATGATTGTTGTGCTTTGCTATTAATTTTATATATTACCCTCGGAGAGATGGCAGAGTCTGGTCGAATGCGCCGCACTCGAAATGCGGTGTCCGCTTACGCGGACCGGGGGTTCAAATCCCTTTCTCTCCGCAAGAAACATCCGCTTTGCGGATGTTTTGCTTTTCTGTCAAAATTTAATGGGAATTCACAAGGAGGTATTTGATCGTTTAAGGTTTATTGTTTAAGTGTTCAACCCCTCGACTCTGCTCGGGGTTGTATTGTTTGTATGTTGCTTTTCCCGGGGTTGCACCCCGGGTTAATTCTTAGTTAAACCCCTCAATAAGTTCGGGGTTTTAAGGTTGTTATCTGTGATAAATTCCTGCTTTATTGCGGGGGGGCCTATGTGTCCGCCCATTATAAAAAAGGGAGGCTCGAGAGCCTCCCTTACACTACCTAAAGCATTTTTTATTGATTAATTTTATTTAATTAAATCAAGCCATTTCTCAGTCACTTCTTCCGATTCTTCCTGTAATCCGACAATGAAGGAATTTGTTTCTTTATCTCCGCGAACGGCTTCAAAATCCGCTTTGACCGTGTCTGAATCTCCATCAATGCCGTAACCGATCTGTGCACCCGGATCGAACTCTTTCACCGCGTCTTCTCTGATCAGTTTGTTTAGCTTGACAAATGCTTTTGCGCCGTCTTCCAGGATACCCTTAAGGTCGTCCTTGCTGATATCGGCGGCATTTTTATCAAGTTGTTGTACAATAAAGGCCATGGCGTGGGCTCTCGCATCGCTTGCATAAACGTCATTCAGATCTTTCAATGCTTTGAGTATATTATCAACACTGTCAATCTTACCGGTGATGATCTTTTCTTCGAACGCTTCGATCTTGTCTTTACGGCAGATCAACCCCAGCACATCGACCCATTCGCTTGATTTATAGTGCGTAACATCGGCAAGCAATTTGTCGATATCCTCACCGTTCTCCAGCACGTCGGCCAGATTTTTGGCGGTATAAACCTTTAACGCAAGGGCATAATACTTTGCGGATGTTTTCATCATCAGGCGGCGGATCAAAAGACCCTTTCTAAGCACGGTGTTCTTGGATTTATCGGTTGTTTCGTAAAGGTCCTTGAGTGTATCGTGGCCCTTTTTCACGCGATCTATAATGTAGGGGTTATAGAGCTCAAACCGTATCAAATCGCGCTTACATTCTCCACGTTTGTCTCGCTTTGGCCATTTTACGCTGTCGCGCCTTGTTCCTACCGTCAACAAATTCATGGCAGGGGTCAAATAGCTGCTACCGTGTTCTTCGGTGATATAGGAAAAAGGGAATTCCGATGCGTCGAAATTGACAAAATGTTTGCCGATCACAACGGAAAAGGCTCCTACCCTGGAGGGCGCCAGAATATACGAGAAAGATCCTGTCTTGCTTCCGCGCTCCAGAATGCTCTGGTGGATGGGACCAAGTTTGTACATGTGATTGCTCATGTTGGTCCCGGAACCGGCATTATAAAACGAATACAGCCCGGCAATGAGAAGGGAGGATTTGTGGTGGCTAACGGTATAGGGGCCGGCAAAGACCGAACACGCCTCTCCGTGGAAACCTTCACAGTTTGCAAAAAAAGCGGAATTCTCTGCTGAGAATTGCTTCCCCAGTTTAACGGCCTGGCCAACAAAGCATTTGTCCATGACCACTCCACTGTCGATCTTGGATCCTTCCTGCACGATGAACTCATCGGCAATAACACCGTCACCTATAAAGACCGGTGCATTCTCGGAGCTGAGAATACTGCCGTCTTTCAGGCGATTGGCTCCGCGGATCTTTGTATAGGGCCCGATATTGACATCTTGAATGGATGAGCAATGTCGTATTTTCGCATTGTTGCCTATTGTTCCGGTTTTACACGCTTTTGTTGCCACTTCTTTGTCTATAACGGCCTGAAGCTTTTCCGAGAACTCATTATTGTGTTTGTATAGCACTTGCAGGTATGCGATCTGGGATGTCAGGTCATTAAAGAGTGTCAACTCGCGGCCACCGCCTTCGTTCAGGATATCTAGCACGCAGCCGTTCCCGAACTTGCTTTCACCGCTCATGCTGATCTCACCGACGGCTTCAATGATCACATCGTTACCGATCTCATAATCTGCCAGCCACGTGACATTCGACAAGCGCACGTTATCGCCAATGCTACAATTATGTATCTTGCTTGCATATAGCTCGCACTTGTTTCCCAACGTGATATCGCCGCTGAAATAACAGCTGTTGACCAAGACCGGGTCAAAATCGGGAGCTACTTCAATGCGCTTCCAGTCTTTCGCCAGGCAATTTTGCTGCTTTAATATGTCAATTTCTGTTGCAGTAAGTTTTCTGGATGTCATATTTTCCTCACCATTTTATGTGGTTAAAAAGGAATGTTTATCCTGTTTTACTTGTTCGTTTATCCTACTTCAGGCAGATTTTTTATGGCATCTCTTTCAATATCTTTGAAGTACCTTGCCGTACCCACCTTCAGTTCATATGTGGCTTCATCATCGCAAACGATCATGGCTTTCTGATGCAGCTGCAGGGCCGACACTGTCCACATGTGGTTGACGCCTTGCTCAACGACCATATGTAAAGCTCGAGCCTTTTTATATCCGTTGATCAGGATAATGACCTCTTCAGATCCCAATACCGTCCCGACGCCCACTGTCAATGCCGTCTTGGGGACAAGGTCCATGTTGTTGTCAAAGAAACGTGCATTCGCAAGAATGGTGTCGTGGGTCAGTGTCTTGACTCGTGTCTTTGATACCAAAGAAGAGCCGGGCTCATTGAATGCAATATGACCGTCGGGTCCGATACCGCCCAAGAAGAGTCGGATAGGTCCGTATTTTGCGATCTTGTCTTCGTATCGCCGGCATTCCGCTTCAAGATCGGGAGCATTGCCATTCAGGATATTGATGTTCTCTTTGGGAATATCAATATGATCGAAGAGATAATGATGCATAAAATAATGATAGCTTTCCGGATGATCTTCGGAAATGCCCACATATTCATCCATGTTAAAGGTAACAACGTTCTTGAAGGATACCTTTCCGGCTTTATAAAGTTTAATCAATTCCTCATATGTTCCGATCGGTGAGGAACCCGTTGGCAAACCGATGACATAAGGGTCCTCAGGTGTCGGCTTATACTCATTGATCTTTTTTGCAATATAGTGAGCAGTCCATTTGCTCATTTTTTCGTAATCGTTGTGAATGACTAATCTCATGTTTTAACCTTTCTTTTTTAATTGAATATTGATATCTGCGACATAGCACCCCTTGCCTTCCGGGTACAGGATCAGTGGATTGATATCCAGTTCGCTGATCTCCGGTACGGACATCGCCAGGTCTGAAACGGCAAGCATGGTTTTTTTCAATGCCTCAAGATCCACGGGTGTAGATCCCCTGTATCCTTTGAGCAATTTAGAAGCCTTGATGCCGTTGATCATATGATCGCAATCCGCTTCGCTTAGAGGCGCCACACGGAAAATCACATCTTTGTAGAGCTCCACATAGATGCCGCCCATTCCGAACATGATAACGGGCCCGAATGACGGGTCGCGTTTTACACCTATGATGACCTCTTTTCCGGATTCAACCATTTCCTCAACAAGAATACCGTCAATGTCGGCTTCAGGATGAACTTTTTTCACGGATTTCATGATCGAATCCCATGCTTTTTCGGCTTCGACTGCATCCTGAATACTCAGCTTAACACCGCCACAATCTGTTTTATGTTGAATATCATGGCTCATGATCTTCATAACAATGGGAAATTTAAAGTCTTTCAGGGCGGGTTTAAGGTCTTTCTTGTCAGCGACCAGCTTATGCTGCGGCAAAGGAAGCCCGCTATTTTCCAAAATATCAATGGCTTCAATTTCCGTCAAACTGGTTCTGCCTTGATCGGCCAGTGTTTTGAAGGCTGCCTTACATGCTTCATCGGTTTTTGGTGCCGGTGGTGGTGAGGCGTTATTCAGTCGCTGAACCGTTTCATTAAATTTCGATGTAACGGCCAGGGACCTGCACATATCTTCTGGTAGAATATAATGCGGTATTTTGTGCTCCAAAAGTTTCAGTATTCCGCTTCGAACATCCGCTTCCCCCATGAAGGACGTATAAAGCGGTTTGTCAAAATGCTCGGCATCTTTGATGATCCCTTCTGCGATCTCGTCAATATCCGTCATGGATTGGGGTGTTAGAATAACGCCGATGCTGTCGACATTTTCATCTGCAACAATGGCGTTGATGGCCGCATCATATCTGTCCGCACGAGCATCACCGATAACATCGACAGGATTCTTTATATTTGCTGTTGCGGGAAGCGCTTTTTTCAGGATAGCTGTGGTTTCTTCAGAGAACTTTGCAAGTTCAAGTCCTTTCGTGATAGCCATGTCGGTGGCAAGAACCCCGGGGCCGCCAGCATTCGTAATGATGGCTGTTCTTCGTCCTTTTGGCGTTTGCCTCCACGCAAGCGCCGTTGCATAATTGAACATTTGCTCAATATCGTCACAGCGAATAATACCGGCTTGTTTAAATGCCGCATCACAAATATCATCAGAGCCTGCCAAAGAACCCGTATGTGATGAGGCGGCAGATGCGCCTTCCTCGGTGCGGCCGCTCTTCAATACCAGCACCGCTTTGCCCGTTTCTTTGATCACATTGCTTGCCGCTTCCATTAATGCGGGTCCGTCCGTTACTTCTTCCAGATAAACCAGAATGACCTTCGTCAGAGGATCGTCTTTCAAGTAATTGATCAGGTCCACCTCATCAACATCGCCTTTATTTCCGAAAGAAACGAATTTTGAAAATCCAATATTTTTGGATTCCGCATAATCCAGCACCGCGGTACATAAGGCGCCGCTCTGGCTAAGGAATGCAATGGGGCCCTGTCTTGGCATTTTCCTCGCAAATGATGCGTTGAAATGACAAACGGGATCGGTATTGATCACGCCCAGACAGTTCGGACCGATATAGGATATCCCGTATTTGTCGGCAATATCCTGGACCATTTTTTCGCGTTCAATTCCTTTGCCGCCGACTTCCCGGAACCCGGCAGATATTATGATCATGGATTTGATGCCTTTCTGTCCGCATTGCTCCATGGCAAGATTTGCGACAGAAGAGGGGAATACAAGCACGCCCATATCCACATCATCGGGGATGTCGGTTAAATATTTATAGGTTTTAACTGAACAGATCGATTTTTCTCGCGGACTGACGGGGAAAAGCATTCCCTTGAAATCGTCTTTGAGAATATTATTGAAGATATCAAACGGAACGCTTCCTTTGACATTATTTGCTCCAATAACGGCTACCGATTCCGGATAGAAGATAGCATGGACCTGTTCGCGGGTTTTTCGTTTTTTTCCCATGAAGGTCTCCTATGCGTTCACAAGTGATCCAATATACTCCACGGCTCCCGAGACACTTTGAACTCCGAGCGCTTCGTCTTCTTCCATCTCGATATCGAATTCTTCTTCAAAGGCTGCTACCAGCTGTAAACTTTGCATAGAATCCGCACCCAGGTCAAAAATAAAATTAGCATCATCCGATATATCCGATTCGCTAATTTCAAGTACTTGGGCAATGACCTTTTTTACTCTTGAGGTTAATTCAGCTTGTTCCATATTTCATCCTTTCGTTTGTATGAAATGGTTTGGTTGGCTATCTCTTTTAACCAACGTATGGCCTATGGTCAGATATCTATAGGGCTTAGTATTAATTCCACGCCTTATGACATCGTTCAGATCAGCTATTTAAAAAGTGAGCTAAATTATACTGTGTTTTACGCACATTGTCAAGACTTTGATTATAATATAGTTGTAATTATATTGATGATATATTCGGATTGCTATTTCGGGTGAATTGCCCGTATATAAAACTAACTATGAATTTTTTGTGTGATTGAGAGCTTAAACATGATTCCTCAATTTGAGTTCATCCGGATGTGGGTGCAAATACCACTGTTTTAATAAATAGGGTTCTTGGTATTTTCTGACATAATGCTGTAATAACACCAGGGGGACAACCAAGGGGATCAGGTTCTGCCGGTACCGTTCTATCACTTCAAGCAATTCGGCTTTTTCATCCATGTTTAAATGCTTTTTAAAGTATCCCATGATATGATGCAGAACATTTGTGTGTTTTCTTGATGTTGCCTTCAGGTGTAAGGCTTCCAAAAGGGTTTTTTCGTATTGGTCCAGGCTTTCGGCATGGTTTTGTTTGTTGATGGCGGCAACGATCTTGCCCAGCCCTTTAAGCAAAACAGGTGAATGGGACATCAGAAGATATTTGTGGGAGGCGTGAAAATCCATAAGGCCGGCCGTGCTTTTATCATTTTCCAGATATGTTAACCATCTATCATAAACATAGATAGTCTCAATAAAGTTTTCCCGAATACCGGCATCGTGCAAACGCCCCTCATCCTCTACGGGAATATTGGGGAAACGTTTCATGAATTCCCGGGCAAAAATACCCGCTCCGCGATGCGATGGCATGCCGGCCTCGGTATAGATCTTTACACCCCGCATTCCCGATGTCGGTGATTTTGTTTTAAAAATAAACCCTCTAAGCTTTTGATGTTCAAGTTCATCAAGCTTGGGATGAGTGTATTCCAGCATTTGATCTGTTTTATCAACAAATGTCTTATTGGTAAAAAGCCGTGCGCTTTCCGTATCCTTGCCGATAAGGCGCATGGCTTCCCGGGGAATACCCAGGCCGCATTCACTTTCGGGGCATACGGGCAGCCAGTCGACGTAAGGCCCCAGCTCATCTCGTAAAAACCGGTCAAGCTTATGCTGACCGTCATATCTTACCTTTTCTCCAAGCAAACAAGCGCTAATACCGATCTTCATTTTACACCTTAAACTTTAGTAATAATTCAATATAAATTTAATGATAATTTCGGTTAAAACCACCTATCTTATTATTTATCATCTTCCCGGAATATGATTGATGGGAAGTTTTGCATAGATAAATAATTGTTGTATATTACTGAAAACAATAGGAGGTCAAAATGATCAATAAAAAACTTGAAGACCAGATCAACTACCAAATTAATCGTGAATTATATTCCGAGTACCTTTATATGGCCATGGCCGCGTATCTTGAAGATATGGGACTTTCCGGAATGGCGCATTTCATGGAAGTACAGGCACAGGAAGAGCATTTTCATGCAATGAAATTCTATCATTATCTGAACGAACGCGGCGGCCGGGCTGTCTTTGATGCTATCGAAAAACCGCCGGTAGAATTCGATTCTCCTCAGGCCGTATTTGAAGAAAGCCTAAAGCATGAAATGCTTGTGACCAGTCTCATTAACAAATTAATGGATATGGCTATTGAAGTGAATGACCATGCCGCTAAAAGCTTTTTGAACTGGTATGTGGATGAACAGGTAGAGGAAGAAGATTCGTTCCAAGCCATTATCAATAAGCTGAACCTTGTCAAGGGGCGCGGTGACGGTTTGTTGATGCTGGATAAAGAATTGTCAACGCGGGTGTTTACACCGCCAACCGAAGAATAAACTAGGAGGTATATATGACAAAGTTACGTGAGATCTATTATTGCCCGATTTGCGGTAATGTGGTCGAGATCAACAACGAGGGCGCATCCGCCCTGGTTTGCTGTAACCAAAAGATGCAAAAACTTGAAGCTAAAACAGAAGATTCGACTCTTGAAAAGCATGTGCCCTATGTTGAAGAGGTTGAGGGCGGTGTTTTGGTAAAAGTTGGCCAAAACCAAGCCCATCCCATGAATGAAGATCATTTGATCAAGTTCATCGAGGTCCACACAGAAACGATGGTCCTGAAAGCCGAGCTGAAACCCGACGATGCACCGGAAGCGTTCTTTCCCGTAAAGAAAGAAGATGTTGTAAAAGCGCGTGAATGGTGCAATTTGCACGGTCTTTGGGAATCTTAAGGAGATTATTATGGAATTTAAAGACAGTAAAACCTGTGAAAACCTGATGAAGTCCTTTGCCGGGGAAAGCCAGGCAAGAATGCGTTATACTTATTACGCATCCGCCGCTAAGAAGGAGGGATTTCTTCAGATCGCCGAGATCTTTACCGAAACGGCCGACAATGAAAAAGAACATGCAAAACTATTCTACAAACAACTGCTTGCCAATGGCATGAACGAATCCATGGTCGAGATCAATGCCGGTTACCCGGTTGGTTTGGCCGATACGGTCAAGAACCTGGAATACGCGGCTAATGGTGAACAGGAAGAATGGGAAGATCTATACCCATCCTTCGCCGATGTTGCAGACGAAGAGGGATACCCCGAGATCGCAAATGTATTCAGAAATGTTGCGCTTGTTGAAAAACGTCACGAAGACCGATATCGCAAGCTATTGAAGAACGTCAAAGAACATGAGGTCTTCAAGAAAGACGGCAAGGTGCTCTGGATCTGCAAAAATTGCGGTCATATCGTTGAAGATATCGAAGCGCCGGAAGTCTGTCCGGTCTGCAGTCATGGTCAGAAATATTTTGAGCTTTGGGTGGAAAACTATTAAGACCCAAGTGCTAAACGTAAGACGTGAAATGTGGGCAGCTTCGGTTGCCCTTTTTTTGTGTGGGAACTCGGAGCCCAAAGTGTTGGGGTGAAGAAATGGCGTATTCGTGTGTCATGGCTATCAATACAATAGTATTTCACACTGCCTTACTCTAATACCCATACTCCGAACTCCTATCTCTGGACTCCGGCACTTTTTCATACTTTTGCCTTTTTACTTTTAGCTTTTTACTTTATATTAGTGGGCTTATTTAGTTTATTTATAGGAGATTGTACAAAATGGGAATTATGGATAAAATGCGCGAAAAAATGGGGATCATTATGATCATCCTGATCGCCGCTTTCGTTATAACCATTGTTTTTAACTGGGGGGCCGGCGGCGTTGACAACTTAATGAAAGACCGCGATATCGTTGGTGTTGTCAACGGAGAAAAGATTACCATAAAGTCTTTTTATGAAGCCTATAACCAGGCCCTTGAACAATATCGCAATGCCGGTGTAAGCGTAGACGCACGCACAAGTGAGATGATCTTACAACAAACCTGGGAAAGCTTGGTTTCTCAAGTCCTTTGGCAACAAGAGATCGAACGTTTGAACATAACGGTCTCTGACGAAGAGCTATATCACTATCTTGAAACCAATCCGCCCGAATTTCTCATGAACCAGGAAGCTTTTCTTACAGACGGCGTATTTGATTATAGCAAATACCTGAATATTTTAAGAAATCCACAGGGAAACGAATGGATAGAGATCGAGCGCTATCTGCGCGATAATGTTTTACCTTATCAAAAACTGAACAGTTTGATCACATCTTCCGTCGTTGTCGATGAAAATGAGATCTTGCAAAAGTTTTCCGATGAATCGCTGATATATACCGCTAATTATCTTTCGGCTCCTGTACATTTAATGCCCGATTCTTTGTTTGCTGTTTATGAAGATGATATCAAAGATTATTATGAAGCAAACAAAGATGAGTTGTATAAAAAAGATGAATCAAGAAGCATTCGTTATGTTTACTGGTTAAAAATACCCTCTTCCAAAGATACCGCCGATGTCCTATATGAACTCGACGATATTAAACTTCGCAGTCAGGAAGGCGAATCCTTTGACGAGTTGGCTGATATTTTCTCCGAAGATCTGGGTGAAGGAGGTAGCGGCGACATGGGCTGGTTTGCTAAAGAAGAACTCCGCGAAGAATACCAAATCCCTGTTTTTGAAGCAGGCGCGGGCGACATCCTTGAGCCTATTGTTATTGGTGATGAATTCCATTTGATCAAGGTAGCGGACAAGAAAGAAGAAAATGGTGTGGAACAAGCGCGCATATCTCTGTTGGTCCGCCGAATTGATCCTGTGAACACCTATGACTATTTTGCAACTGAAGCTGAGGCTTTCGTTCTTGATGTTGAAAGCTATGGCTTTGCCAAAGCACTTGAAAATGTTGACGCCAAGCTTGACACCCTCAATGGTGGATTCAGCAAAGAATTTCCTTACTTTGGCTCTCTTGGATACTTCCCCGCTCTGGCAAAATGGGTATATCGCTCTAAAGTAAATGACATGAGTTCTGTGTACGAAAACGAAAAAGCCTTCGTTGTCGCTCAGTTGATCGATGTTGTTGAAGAGTCCTACATTCCGCTTGAAGACGTCAGAGCTTCTGTTGAAAGAGCCGTACGTATGGAACTAAAACTCGAAAAAAGCCGGGATCTTGTAAGCGGAACTTATACGGAATTCATGAACGGGAATGCAAGCCTGATGGAAGTGTCAGACAATGATCCCCTGCTTGAATATAAAAGTTTCTCTTCAAGTTTGAATGAACTACCCTATCCTCTGGGCTCGGCTCCGGTATTTGCGGACGTTGTGCGCAACATGACAACAAATACTGTCTCCATGCCTTTTGAACTTGGGCGTTACGGATCAATATTTGTACAGCTTACCGGTCGCAGCTCTATCGATGAAGAGCTTTATCTGGAAAAACGTGATGAGCTCCAACAGGCTCTTCTGGAAGAAAAGCAACAAGCCGCTTATGAAAACTGGATGAATGTTCTAAGAGAAAAAGCCGAGATAGAAGACAACCGGGTTGACTTCGGTTTGAATTGATCGGGTTTTAAATAATTGAAACATAAACGGGAGCAATGCTCCCGTTTTCTTTTTGTGTCAGAGTTCGGCGTTCAGAGTAATAGAGTGATGTTTAAGTAAGTTAGAGTGTAGTTGTATGGTCCAATATTATCCTCTATTCAATACCTTCATTACCCCGGCACACCCCTTCTCAACTCCGGTTTCCGCCTGTCCCTTGTAACCTTGGCGTAGGTGGAAACTCCCTACATAATAAAAAGGATCCCGAAATTTCGGGATCCATGTTTCATGTTTTCGTTTTACGTATCAATACATATGTGTCACATCCTGTTTATCCCGTTTTCTCAGAAAACGAAAAGATCCGACGCTTAGCTCGTCATTTTCAACAAAATCGATCTTAATTGTATATTTAAACTGTGTTTTGCGCAATACTTTTTTATTCTCCAGGATAAAATCATATAGCAGCGGATGCACCTGCAGTTCAACGCGGCGCTCTCGGGTGTGTTGCCTGAAATTGCGGACCCAGCTGTCAATTTTCGTGATCATGCTTTCCTTGCTTGGAATGCGCCCATAGCCGTGACACATGGGACATTCGTCGGACAAGGAGAACATAATAGATAAGCGGATACGTTCACGGGTCATTTCCAGCAAGCCGTATCTTGACAAATCGGCAACACTAACAGACGCACGATCTTTGGCTAGCTCTTCTTTGAATTTTTTAACCAGAGCTTTTTTATTCTCAGGTATCTGCATGTCAATAAAATCGATCACGATCAGTCCGCTGATATCACGCAAACGCAATTGACGGGCGATCTCGACCGCGGCTTCCAGATTTACTTTAAGAATATTCTTTTCCTGGTCTTTGTGCCCAATATACCTTCCGCTGTTCACATCGATCACAAACATTGCCTCAGTATGGTCAATGATCAAGTGGCCGCCACTTTTTAACCAAACCTTGCGGCGCAGTAATTTGTCGGTTTCTTCAGTTATGCCATAGGCGCCGAACAAGGAGCCGTCCTTGTGATAAAAGATCCTTTCGGATAGCTCGGGAGCAACTTCTTTTACATAGTTCTGGATCGCGCGGAATTTGCGCCTGTTGTCCACGATCACGGATTCAACCTCTTTGGTGAACATATCGCGTATCACCGAGGATGTCATACTATCGTTTTCATATACTTTCAGGGGCTTATTGTTACTGCTCTTGACGGCTGCGACTACCTGGTCCCAGGAGTTTAGCAATTGCTTCATATCCTGTTTTATTTCTTTTTCTTTTTTTCCGTCAGCAACGGTTCTGACGATAATACCAAAGCCCTCGGGTTTTATGGATTTCGCGATCTCTTTTAGCTTGGCTCTGCGTTTGTAATTGCGGATCTTTTTTGAGATACCGATGGTATCGTGAAAGGGTGTTAACACGGCAAAACGCCCTGGGATCGCGATGTCTGTGGTCAAGCGCGGGCCCTTGTTGGCGTAGGCGTCTTTAACAACCTGAACAAGGATCTGTTGTCCTCTTTTCAGGTCTTTTGCATCGTGGAATGTCCGCTTTTTTAACGAGCCGTTCTCAAAAAGAATGTAATCTTTGATCTCAGAAAAACCCAAAAAACCATTTTGTTCACTGCCCATATTCATGAAGGCGGCGTGAATCCCCGGTTGAACGTTCTCAACAGTTGCAAAGTAAACATTGCCTACGGTTGAAACGTCTTCGGGTGTCTCAATATAGAATTCCACCAATTGCTTGTCTTCCATGATGGCGATCCTGGATTCAAGAGGTGTTTCCGATATGTATATATTTCTTTTCATATTAGTCCTTAACTTTGGCGTAACTGCGTTCGCCGATAAAATAGGGGATATTTTCCTTAAAAGCCAGTTTTAGAAATTCATCCGGCCTCCCCGTTTGTGAATTGATCACCTTATAACATACCACCAGTTCCTTTGCGTCTATATGCCAGAACTTAATGAATGGTTTAAGGTCTATTGTTTTCGTACCGCCCCTCTTTGCCTTCCTTTCAACCGGGATCTCTTCTTGTTCCATCCGTTCTTCAAGGGTTGCTTTGGTTTTGCCTAGATCATATTCTTCAAGAAAGCAAAAGCGATATTCAAGCTCCACGGTGTGATCCATGATCGAATGGCGTTTTCCTTCTCTCAGGTCGGCATCCAGGATCTTTATGCCTTCGGGAACGACATTATTCAGAGCTTCCTTTGCATTATCCACTTTCTTGTTCAGAAGAATATCCAGCGTTTCGTTCCCCGCATTAAATCCCATGGGAATGGGATACCCGGCCGCGATCCTTGGGCGGCGGTTATAACCCTGTGTGAATCTCAATGGCCATCTCAAAATATTGCATACCCGATATATCACTCGCAAAAAATCATGATGAGAAATATATCGCATCATGCCTTTTTTTTCCAGTTTTAATCGAAGTGTGTAATAAATCGCCGGGTGAGGCTCTGGGGTTTCTTTTTTCTTTGCGGGCTTTTCAACCGGGGCTTCGTCTGCGATCAGGGTTTTGAGGGTTTTATTACATAGTCCGCATGTGCTGCAGTGGACCCGGCAATCTTGCGTGGTTTCGGCCCGTTCGGCTTTTTCCATTTCCCGGCGCAAGAAATCCTCTTCAACACCCGTATGGATAAATGACCACGGCAGGGACTCATATCGATCTTTAGCACCGATCATGTTATGCAGATCCCTCCCACTTTCAGCTATTGCCTCATCCCAGGCAGTTTGATCAAAATGTTCAGACCAGGCATCAAAACGCGCGCCTTTTTTCCATGCCGAGTATAAAATGTCGCCGGCTGATCTGTCACCTCTGGACATTATGCTTTCATAGATCGAGAATTGCGGGTCCCGATGCATGATCTTTATTCCCGGGTATTTCAACTGATTTCGAACATAATAGATGCGCCTCTCAAGCTCCTCCGGGGTTACGTGTTCTTCCCACTGAAAGGGTGTATGGGCTTTGGGGATAAAACTTGATAGTGTTACATTGATACGGGTATGCTTGTAGGACTTTGCATGACCATAGATCTTTTTTACCAGGTCTACAATTCCTTGCAGATCTTCGTCCGTCTCGGTTGGCAAGCCGACCATAAAGTAGAACTTAAGGGTGTTGAAGCCTTTTTCCAGAGCAAGATCAACTGAAGTAAAAATGTCCTCTTCACTGATATTCTTATTGATCACATTGCGCAAACGCTGTGTTCCGGCTTCAGGTGCAAAAGTAAGTCCACTGCGTTTTCTGCCGCCTGCCGCTTCCAGGATCTTCATATTGAAGGAATCCAAGCGCATGGAGGGAAACGAGATAGCGATATTGTTCTCGTCGCAAGTTGGCGCGATGCCTTCCACCAGCGTTTCCAATTGAGAATAATCCGATGTTGACAAGCTTAAGAGTGAAAGTTCTTCATAGCCTGTGTTCCTGAGAGTATCTTCTGTTTGCTTGATCAAGTCTTGGGTTTCACGTTCGCGCACCGGCCTGTAGATGATGCCGGCATGACAGAAACGGCAACCGGCACCACAACCTCGCTGGATCTCAAGTGCGAAACGATCCTGGGAAACCTCGAGCAAAGGAATGATGGGTTTACTGCTGTAATTCCCGGGATCCAGCGTTGCGATCTTTGCCGCCTTGACCTGACCATCTTTTTTGCGATCAAAAACGGCCGGGGCATATATACCCTTTGGGGGCATGGAGCAGGCCTTGATCAATTCTTCCCGGGATAAACCGTTTTTCTTACCCTGTTTTACAATATCAATGATCTCAACTGATACCTCTTCAGCATCGCCGATCACAAACAGATCAATATAGGCGGCAAGGGGTTCGGGATTAAAAGAACAAGATCCACCGGCGATGATGATGGGGTCTTCGTCGGAACGATCTTTACTTTTTACGGGTATTCCGGAAAGATACAAAGCGTTAAGGATATTACTGTAGGTCATTTCATACTGAAGCGTAAAACCTATAAGATCAAATTCTTTCAAAGATCTTTTTTGTTCAAGCGAGAACATCGGCACATCGTGTTCGCGCAGTAGCGCCTCCATATCGATCCACGGAGAAAATGCGCGATCCGCCAAAACTCCGTCTTTTTTATTCATGATATGGTACAGGATCTGAAAACCGATGAAGGGCATGCCAACCTCGTATGAATCCGGATAGACCAGGCAAACACGGCAATCATTTTCGTCCCAGTTTTTTTTTCGCACATTGATCTCATTTCCGGTATATCTGCCCGGCCGCTCAACCCGCGATAAAAGAAAAGGAAGTTTTTCCTGTATTTTGTTTTTGTCCATTAACTAAATCTTTATATGATAAGACCCTTCGGGCCTTTGTCTTTATCTTCAGCCTAATATATCCAATAAAGTATCTAATACCCAATGAAATAACGACGGTATTTAGCATATGATTTTCGAGCGCAGTAGTGATATATCATGGTGTGACATACTTTATTCAATAATGAAAATTCCATTTTTAGTAGCCTCGTGCTTTAGCTCGGGGTATTTGTTCATCAGGTATTCCGGGGTTTTAACCACATCACAGCATATGGGTTGAAACCCATTTTCATATTTATACATTTACCCGGGTATAAATGCCGGGGCTACTAATATCGGGGTGTTTAATGGGGAATTTCACATTTCTTTTGTTTTCGTTGACTTTGGGATTTGTGCGCACTATTTTATTCAGCTTTTTATAGGAAAGATGACCGAGCTGGCTGAAGGTGCACGATTGGAAATCGTGTGTACTGTTAACGCGGTACCCCGGGTTCGAATCCCGGTCTTTCCGCAATCTGGGATCCCGCTGTTTTGCGGGTTCTTAGTTTACTATCTTTTTGTTTGACATTGGCTAATATTTCGCTTAATATTTTCAGCAATAAAAAAGTGTCCCATAAGGGTTGCAATAAATTTTCGTCCCCCTCTTGAGAAGTCCCATACGGGGCTTCTCATTTTATATGAACTTTTAAGTATTAAGATTGAGATTAAGCCAGGATTATGAATTAAGCCATAAATTCTTATTTCTGTATTCCGGCACAACCTTAATCTTAATTCTTAATCTTAACCCTCAATCTTGTCGCTTGTAATTTAAATTATGAATCTTTATCTTTAGCTCGACACACAGGAGTATTCATGAAAATTCAACTTATCTATAACCCGAATGCCGGGGGCGGCACGGGAAACAAACTCTACCCCAAGATCCATAAAGCGCTAAATGATGCGGGGCATTGTGTTATTCCTTACAGAACTTTATATCGGTTTCATGCATTGGAAATTGCCAAACACCTTGATCTGAACGGCACGGACCTCGTGCTGTCCGCAGGCGGCGACGGAACCATGCATGAAGTGTTGAACGGACTGATGCTGAACACCTCTACGGATAAGCGTCCGCTATTTGGTCTTATACCCGTCGGAACCGGGAATTCCTTTTCACGTGATCTGAATTTCTGGAAATGGGAAGATGGGCTTGAGGCGATCAAGGGCGGTAAAACGATTGATGTTGATGTCATGAAGATCATCTCCGAGGATGAACCTCACTATTCTTTGAATTGTACCGGGTTTGGTTTTGTCGCCGATGTGAACGTAACCGGAAACAAAATGAAAAAGTTTATCGGTAAAACAGCCTATACCGTTGGCGCGCTGATGGAGATCTTAAGATTTAAACCGCATAAATGTAAGGTGGAGATAGACGGTGTACTTCATGAATACAATGGGGTACTAACCAATTTTTCAAACTCCGTATGGATCGGCGGGAACATGAAAATATCCCCAACGTCCGTTATCAATGACGGGATTGTTGAATGCCTTATTCTTCATGATCTTCCAAAAAGCAAGTTGATGAAAGTTTTTCCAAAGGTCTTTGACGGGACCCATCTTGAGGTAAAAGAGTTTGAGATACTGCGCGGTAAACACTTTAAAGCCTGGTCTGAGCCGGTCAAGGTCACCAATCCTGATGGTGAAATGTTCGGGGTAACGCCGTTAGAGATTTCTATTCTACCTAAAGAGATCAAAATGCTGACACTGTAATCCGGAATCTGGAATAAAAATACAAAAGGGCTGGAAATTTCCAGCCCCTACATTTATCTTTTTACTTTGTTCTTATGTTTGCCTTGCGAGCGCTTAATCCGCGAGTGTCGCCACCATCACCGCTTTGATCGTATGCATACGGTTCTCTGCCTCGTCCCAAACATAGCTGGCATCGGACTCGAAAACCTCATCAGAAACCTCCATAGCATCAATACCGTATTTATCGTAGATCTCCTTGCCTACCGTCGTGTTAAGATCGTGAAAAGCGGGCAAACAATGTAAAAAGATCGTATCATCCTTGCCGGTCTTTGCCATCATATCCGCATTGACCTGATAGGGTAACAAAAGTTTGATACGTTCCGCGAACTGATCTTCCTCTCCCATGGATACCCAGACATCCGTATAGATCACATCGGCGTCTTTCACACCGTGAGCTATATTATCATGAAGGGATATCTTTGCACCTGTTTCCTTTGCAATGGCTTCCGCTTTTGCAACCAGTTTGTCATCCGGGAACAAACTTTTCGGAGCCACGATCCGGAAATCCATGCCCATCTTGGCAGCGCCGACCATCAGTGAATTTGACATGTTGTTGCGTCCATCGCCGACAAAGGCGAACACTATACCTTTCAGGTATCCCTTCTGTTCTTTAATGGTAAGTAAATCCGCCAGAACTTGTGTCGGGTGAAAGGCATCGGTCAAACCGTTCCAAACGGGTACGCCGGCATGTTCCGCCAAGCCCTCAACCGTATTGTGCTTAAAACCGCGGAACTGGATCCCGTCAAACATTCTGCCAAGAACCCGGGCCGTGTCCGCAACACTTTCCTTCTTCCCAAACTGAATATCATTTTTGCCTAAAAATTCCGGATGCGCGCCTTCATCGATCGCGGCCACCGTAAAGGCACAACGGGTGCGGGTTGAGTTCTTTTCGAACAGTAATGCAATATTTTTATTTTTCAATCGTTTGGGAAAGATCCCATCCTTTTTTTCTTTTTTTACTTGAGCTGACAGATCGATCAATTCATTGATCTCTTCCGGACTGTAGTCCAACAGGCTTAAAAATGAACGTCCCTTAAAATTATTTTTCATACATACTCCTTTCTTTGATGAAATAATATACGTGAAATATTCGATTTAATAAATGGGAGAATGAATATTTTTGCTTTTTGAATTTTACCTTTTGTCATGATCTAGCGCCAATCTAAAAAACAAGAACCCGGCGCTTTGTTGAAAAATGACATATCGGTATTATCCAGCGCAAACACCTGCACGAACATTTTTTTTGGAAAGGGAAGGAAGTTCGCCCCTAAAAAGGGGCTGATGGGGAAATAGGGTATATAGGGAGTTTGGATACCCTTCCAGCCCTTTTGCTTTGCCTGAATATTCAGAAAGCGGATCAGATTCGCGGCAGACCGTTTGCTTAGATGGTCAATGTTCAAAAGATCGACCCAGCCAAAAGGGATAATACTGCCAAAGCCCGCAAAATTAAATGACCAAGCCAGCACGAAACCGTCAATCTTGCCCATATTGTTTTCATGCACACAGCAAATGATACCGGGTTGATCCATGTACCAGCTGAGATCATCCCGGTCTTTAATAATTGAAGCATCCTTCGTTGATCGGTACTCATCCAGCAATTCAAAGATGGCCGCTTTATCTTCCGGTTCATATAAACGAATATTGTTACCGCTTTTCATGGCTTTAAGCTTTTTTACTTTTGGTGGCGAAATGATTCGAATTACAAGACGCTCATAGAATTTCAATTTCATAACTTTCTGCATGGCAGGAATATCAAAAACTCTGATAATAAACCAATTGATATTGAACCAAGTGCCCGTCTTAATATTTGAATGTCGATCGGCGGTGGATTGTCCCAAATCCTTACCATGCTGTTCGGGTTCAAAGATCGCGTAGCTGTGAGTAAATCCCCGTTCTTTAAAACCCTCAATAAATGTTGTAACCAATAAAGAACCAACACCCTTGCGTTTATGATCGGGATGAACAGCTGCCCAGGAGGGAACCATTAAGCGGATGTCTTTCCTTTCTTCTTTATCGTTAATGCTAAGATTTCTTGGCAACCCGCCCATAAAACCCACAAGGTCTCCGCTGGCGCGGTGAGTTACTTTAATAAAAAATTGATCTTTAAGAAACGGGGATCCAAATATTCGTTTTAACATCAGGGTATCAAATACGATCGTTGTTCCTTCTTTTTGAGCCGCCTCATCAGAAAGAAAGGCGTCGGTAATAAGCTTGGCAAAAAGATCAAGATTATCATTATTGAGCTCAACTGTTTCAGCCAGGTAATCGTTGGTCATTAAATTCCGCTCCTTAATTAGTGTTCTGTATAATATAATTTATTAATCCATTCACAACAATCTTTATACTTTGAGTAAAGAAGCAAGAATTTGCGGTATTACAGATTTCGATATTTGAAATATTATTTTTCATCACTATTTTCCGCTCATGAATGAATTACACCTACTGATAAAACGTTACCTCTCTGTTCCACGATCGATCAAACTCTTGATCCTGGGAGCATTCCTCTTGCAATTGTTAAATGCTTCCGCAATGTTGATCATGAATATTTATTTGGCCAAGCTGGGTTATGTTGATGCAGAAATAGCTGATTTTGTTTCGTATCGATTTATCAGTATTCTTTTATTAAGTATTCCTTTCGGGCTGATCATCAAAGGTAAAAGACTGAAGCCCTTTTTTATAACAGGTGCCATTATTGTTCCGCTGGCAGGCATTGCCTTGCTGTTTGCGGCCAAAGCGCATATTGATTGGTTGATCAAGGTCCTGTTCTTTATCAGTAGCTTTGGCTTCATGCTGAAACATGTCACTGCTCTTCCTTTTATTCTGAGGCATGGTGAAGAAAAGACCCTCAGCGAAAGCATTGCCATGAACTTCGCTGTCTGGAGCCTTGCAACCATTGTTGCCGGATTTATGATAAAGGGGATTTTCGCATTGATGCCAATAATCGGCTTTCCGGATTTTGGTGAATTCGGGATTTTGCTTGGAATCGGGGTTGTTTCCGCTTTTGCCATATTTCCCTTTATGGCTATAAAAGAGAAAGAACCCAAACCATCAAATCACGATAATGTTTTCCAACACTTGAAAAGCTATGATTGGTCAAGGATATTTAGAGGGCTTCTTCCCATGTTCTTAATATCTATCGGAGCGGGATTGACGATCCCCTTTATGAACTTGTTCTTTCATTCTGTTTTTAATATGGATTCAGATACCTTTGCGCTTATGGGTTCTATAGCAGCTATAATTGTCTTTATTGGGGGGCTGATCACGCCTATCCTACGCAGAAAGCTGGGGTACGGGATGTCGATCGCGGTCACGCAATTCTCGGCTATCCTTTTCTTGCTGGCCCTGGCATCAACACAACTCTACTCACATATGGGCTTTGCCATCTGGCTCGCGGGTGGAACATTTATTCTTCGTCAGCCCCTGATGAACATGGCATCGCCAATTACGTCAGAGCTTGTTATGAAATATGTTGGAGAGCAAAATCGGGAATTGATCTCAGCTATTGAATCGGGACTTTGGAACGCGTCCTGGTTCGTATCCGCAAAGATCTTTCAGTATTTACGAGTCTTGCAACTGGCATATTGGAAAATATTTATCATTACAGCCGTTCTCTACAGTTTTGGAACTGTAACATATTTATTCTTGGTGAGACGGTATAATCGAGAAGCAGAAAATTGCATCTCTTACAAAAAGACGCGATAAATCGCGCCTCTACTCATATCTTAACTTTAATGTTTTTACTTTATTCTTTTGTCTTCTTTATCTCGATCGCCTTATCATACGCTGCTTCATATCTGGCAACGGAATCTTTCCACGAAAATGATTTTTGCATGGCATTTTGTTGCATTGTTTTGTAATGGTCCGGGCGGTCGTACCAGGTGGATACGGCCCATCCAACCGTATTGTAAATAGCTTTTTCGGTGGCATCAAAGAATTTGAAACCGGTCCCTTCGCCGGTTTCTTCGACATATTGTTCAACCGTATCTTCAAGTCCACCTGTAGCCCGTACTATCGGCAATGTTCCATAGCGCAATGAATAGATCTGGTTCAATCCACAGGGTTCGTATAGAGAGGGCATGATAAAGAAGTCCGAGCCCGCTTCGATCTTGTGGGCAAGTGTATTGTCATAACCGATCTGCACTCCGATCCTACCCGGGTATTTACCCGAAAGTGAGGCAAAATAGCTCTCAAGATGCTTGTTGCCCGAGCCCAATATCGCAAACTGAACCTGCATATTTGAAACAATGGCTTCTATGCAGTTTGCCAGCAAATGAAGTCCCTTTTGCTCCGCCATTCGCGAAACCACACCAATGATGGGCATATCTTTATCATCAAGTTTGTAATGCTTCCGGAGATCTTTTTTACAAACCTCCTTGCCCGCCATATTCTTTGCGGAGAATTTTTTGGCGATCAATGTGTCTACTGAGGGATCCCACTCGCTGTAATCTACGCCATTCAGAATACCGATATACTCTTCACCCTTCGAGCGAAGCGCACTATCTTGTCCGTGTGAATACTCGGGAGTCAGGGTTTCGTTTGCATAGGAAGGGCTGACCGTATTGACGATATCGGCAAAGTGAATACCGCCTTTCAAGAGATTTAGGCCACCATAATCTTCAAAGACGTACTGATTAAAATCTTCTTCACGAAAACCGAGATATGTATAGTCGTTTCGAGGATATTTTCCCTGATAACCGATATTATGAATGGTAAGTACACCCGCAGCTCCGCCAAGGCATTTATCATTCCAATGATGTGTTTTCAAATATGCCAGAGCTGGTGATGTTTGCCAATCGTGCGCGTGAACGATATCGATCTTTATTTGGAGGGTTTTACAGAGATACATCGCTGCCTGGGAAAGAAATGCAAATCGTTTGGGATTATCCATGTAGTCATGCATAGCTCGGTTATGGTACATACCGTCACGAAAAAAATAGTTTTGGAAATCAATAAAATAGTAAGTCAGGTTGCCGTTGATCTTTTTCGGGTGGACCAAACACCATTCTTCCGTGTCGCCCATCCAAACATTCATAGAAAAGGGAGGTTCATCCGATCGAATCAGCTCTTGGGGGATACTGGCATAGTACGGCATAACAACAAGAACCTTATGTCCGTTCTCCGCCAAGGTTTTTGAAAGAGCGCCCGCCACATCTGCCAGGCCGCCGGATTTGGCATATGGCACGCTTTCAGATGTAACGAAAAGAATTGTCTTTTGATTTTTCATGATATGCCTTTCCCGTATGCTGGTCGAAAGTATGATGTAATAAAAAAACCTGCGTTATTACGTAAGAAACATAACACCACAGGTTTTAAATATCAATTTATTTTGTGTTCAGCTTGAACGTGACGGGGATAGATATCCATACGCCAACGTTTCTGTCGCGCTGTTTTGCTGGTTTGAATTTGGTTTTCTTGATCGCATTGATCGCAGCTTCATCCAATCCGGTGCCCGGCATGCCTTTCAAGATCAGACAATGCTCAACAACACCAACATCGTTGATAAAAGCTTGCACGACAACCTGGCCTTCGATACCTGCTTCTTTTGCAATTTCGGGATAGACCGTATTGCGCGAGATCGCAGCCTGTCCACCTATGGGTGTCGGGGGCTCATCGTAGGCAATGAACTCAACCACGATACCGCCGTCACCGTCGCTTGGAGGGGGAGGCGGAGCATCAATGGCTTCGTAATCGTCAAAATCCATATCTTCGATCGTGAAGTCTTCAGAGATCTCTTCGTCTTCACTCATCACGGGGATTGACGGTTTTTGTTGAGGGGCCTGCATCTGCTGCAGTTCAACCTGGGGGATCTCTTCAGATTGTATAAATTCGATGACCGTTTCTTTCTGGATCTGTACGTCGCGATCAAATTTCGGGAATAAATAGACCCCAAGAACAACCAAAGCCAAAACAGCAACGATCGCAATTTCAGTTATAAAACCTGAGCGACCTTTGAAGTTTTCATATTGTTTTGCTGGCATTGTTTACTCCTGTTCTATCTATTTGGGTTTCGCCGAATAGTTAACCTTCAGCGCACTTGCATCCCTAAGTTCGTTCTGAACGTCCGACACAACACCCATTTGGGTTTCCTGGTCGGAGCGCATTGAAATTGTCAATTGATTATCATTTCTGCGAAGAGGATAAATAACCTCAGAAACATCTTCAACATTCAACAATCTATCCTGAATGCTGATATTGCCCGTACGGTCGACAAAAACATAGAGCACGGATTGCTTCGGTGTGTCAAGTTTTGCGATCGATTTTGCGCGAGGCAAATTAACTTTAAGGCCTTCCACCGTTTTCAATGATGTTGCCGCCATAAAGAAGATCAGCAACATAAAGATAATATCGGACATTGAGGAGGTGGGAATTCCGGCCTTGGGTTTACTTTTCTTTTGTATAGCCATAATACCTCCTACTGCGTACCGATAAGTGCAAGTTTTTTGACTTTCGCAGCAGTCAATTGATCAACTACATCAATATAATCCTGGTATTTCGTCTTCCGGTCCGTTTGTACCGAGAAAACCATATTGGGATTGCTTGCTTCCAGCTGACGTGCTCGCGCCATGATCTGGTCAACCGGGATCACGTCTTCATTGAACAGAACCTCTCCATTTGCATTGACCAATACCATGGTAATGTTCTTGGGGTTCAACTTGATCTCGGAATCACCGGGCGGGGGCAAAACAACACCAATACCCTTATCGGTATCAACATTAGATACCAACAGGAAAAAGACCAGTAACAGAAACGCAATGTCAGACATTGACGAACTGGGGATCTCTGCAGGTGGACGTTTTTTCTTACCTAACATGTGATCTTCCTATTGTTTCTGTTTCTATTTTTTGATCTTTTTTGTTTCAAGCGTGTCTAACAGATCTAAAGAATTTCTTTCCATGTCGATAACAAGATTATCGATCTGGAACAGGAAGAAGTTCTGAAATACTTGAATGATCATAGCTACAACGAGACCGAACAATGTGGTCAAGAGAGCTTGTGAAATACCAACAGCTACAACGGCCGGTGACATATCATTTGATGCGGCAATATCCTGGAAAGCCGTGACCATACCTGAAACAGTTCCGGTGAAACCTAACATCGGAGCAATAACGATGACGGTTGACAGCCAGATCTGGTTCTTTTCAAGAAATGTCATTTCCAGTGAACCGATCGTGTCCAACGTTTTTTCTACTCTTTCCAAGCCCTTGTCTGCGTGGCGAAGTGCTTCCGCATACATAACGGCAAGAGGGCTGGTTGATTCGTCGCAAGCTGCTAAAGCTGCTTCAATGCCGTCTTCTTCAAGAGTTGTTGAAATGGTTTTGGTGAAAGCTTTTGTTTTGGCCGAAATTGTTAACAGAGCGTATAGACGTTCAAATACAATTACCAGACCTACAATAAAAACACCGAGGATTGGCCACATGAAAGGACCACCATCTAAAAAGAGCTTTACCATAAATTCGACCTCCAAATTATCGTTTTAATTTACGTATACAACATATCATATTAAGAAAATACGCCCCGAAAGTCAATATAATATTGACCTTTATAAGGGTATCTCATCCCCGCGTTCGCTCTAAGAAACGGGGTTCTCTTTTATCTAAATATTTCAATTACTAAATTATGGTCTCAACCATCAACTATCAACTATCAACTTCTTAATGCATCGCAACAAAGGCATGAGCCTGTCCAATTGATTCATATGCCTTTTTGAACTGATTGTCGCTTAACAATCTTGCCTCATAGTAGGCGTTTTTGTCCCACCACATTTTAGCGAGTTCAGATTTTATCTGCATTTCCAAATAGTCTTTATCTTCCAGCAATTCGTCTTCTTTTAAACTCTCGATTTCTTTTGACGCATAGTCATAAAGCTCGTGAATAAAATTCTCGTCAAACCTGACACTATATATGAAATCATCCGGATCTGTATTGAATTCCGGGTGCTTGCGTCCGTACTTTTGAGCAAATTTAAAGAACACTCTGACGTCTTCGCTGAATATCTTCATGGTGCTTTTGCTGAGATCAAAATTGCGTTTTACTATGATATCGGGAGTTACACCGCCGCCGCCGTAAACCGTTCTGCCGCCTTTTGTCTTATACTTTGGCCTGATATGCAAATGTTTATCCAGCGAATCGTTGAACAC
>Ga0180430_10001261_pt1 | contig 25190 bp, 18 predicted proteins | sample SS_ome_9_FD_132999 | JGI IMG/M metagenome (GOLD analysis project Ga0180430, IMG submission 132999) | Hypersaline lake sediment archaeal communities from the Salton Sea, California, USA - SS_1_S_2 metaG | ecosystem: Environmental > Aquatic > Non-marine Saline and Alkaline > Hypersaline >... | reverse complement strand
GAAGACGCCAAGCCTAATTTCATTGACTGGGAGTGGCATTGATCCAGGGACAATGAGTCCCCATAAGGAGGAACAGGAATGAGCGGTTCACAGAATTCCCAGAAGACAATTCTCGTCATCGACGACGAACCCGATATCGTGACCTTTCTCACCATGCTACTCGAGGACAATGGTTACCGCGTGATCTCGGCGCAGAACGGTCAGCAGGGACTCGACGCCGCCCGGGCCGAAAAACCCGATCTCATCACGCTCGACATCACCATGCCCGAGAAGTCGGGCGTTAGATTCTACCGCGAGATCAAAGAGGATTCCGCTCTCGGCGGCATCCCCGTGGTCATGGTGACCGGTGTCTCGGGAGACTTCGAGCAGTTCATCGGCGGCCGGAAACAGGTTCCGCCTCCCGAGGGATATATTGCCAAGCCGATCGAAGAGGAGACGATGCTCAAGACCGTCGTCGATCTCATCGGCAAGTAATAACGACGTCGACAGCGCTGTGCGTTCGGCTTTCGCCCGAGGCGCAGCGCTCTTTCGCACAGCACGATCATTCCCCTTTCAAACCATCCAGAATCAGAGGCGATCACCCCCTTTCGCCGCACTGGGGCGGGAGAAAATCTTATTCACATTAAAACTATAGGATTAGTGTAAAAAAATAGGAAAACCCTTGGTTGAGGGATGAATCAATATACAATGATATTCCTATCGATTTAGTATTAATACAATGGCTCTGTGAAATATGTAATTCTACTGATGAAGTTGCCGAATGATCGTGGGAGCTCGGTTTGATGGAAAAGAAAATCAACAACAGTGTCATGAAACTCGTGGAAGGGGACATTACCGACCTCGAGGTGGAAGCCTTCGTCTTCGATATCACGGCCGACGCCAAGCTCGGCTCTGGCTATGGCGGCGCCATCGCCGTGCGCGGCGGAAAGAGTATCCAGGAGGAACTCGACGCCGTCGGCCGCTGCGCCACGGGCGAGGCGATCGTCACCGCGGCGGGACAGTTGAAGGCGGAGTACATCATCCACCTCAACGGCCCCAAGTTTCACGAACCTGGAACGGAAGAGATCCTCAAGCGCGCCACCGAGGCCGCTCTGCAAAGGGCCGAGGAGAAGGGCATCAAGCAGCTCGCCTTCCCGCCGGTGGGGACCGGCCTCTACCAGGTGCCTCTCGATCTCTGTGCGCGCGTCATGGTCGACACAGTGGAAGCGCACCTGAACGGCGAGACCTCTCTCGACGAGGTGCTTTTTGTCGCCCTCGATCCACGCGAATACCAACCCTTCAAGGCCAAGTTCGAATAAGGAGTTTGAAATGGAACAGCCAGAATCGAGCAGCCTCCTCCATATTGCCGAGGTCGTCCACTGGATCGCCCTCGCCGTCATGATGCTGGTCTACACGCTGAGGTTGATGTGGCTCTTCAAGTTCAAGGGAGCGCGCGACCGGCAGAAGCCGGGCGAACAGGGCGACACCTCCCTGCGCCCGGCGCTCTATTCGCTGGGCAACGTGGCCATGCCCTGGGCGATGGAAAGCACGCGCAAGGGGATGGGATTCTACTTCAGCTTCATCATCTTCCACCTTGGAGTGGCGGCGGGCATCTTCGCGGCCTTCATCAGCGGGCTCTACCCGCCCTTTCTCGAGACGGCCGTCGTCGCCTACATCTTCACGGTGATCATCGGCGCGGCGTTTCTCGTCTCCGTGGGCCGCATCGTACGCCGCATCGTGCGCCCCGTTCTGCGTCTGATCAGCACGCCCGACGACTACTTTTCCCTCTTCACCCTGACCGTCTGGTTCGCGATCGGCGTTCTGGCCATGCTCTACCTCGGCGGAGCGCTCGAGGGCGAGGGCTACATGGTGGCCTATCTCTTCGCCACCAGCTTCTTCCTCATCTACGTGCCCTTTTCGAAGATTTCCCACTACCTCTACTACCCCTTCACCCGGTTCTGGCTCGGACGGACCCTGGGACATCGTGGCAGCATGTCGACAATAAAAGGCTAAGGAGATCAAGGTGACGACAAAACCGAAAACATACAAAGTCGACAAGATGGTCGAACTCCTCAAACCCAAGCTCTCGCGCCAGGTCGTGGGTTCTCTCGTGGGCTGCGTCCACTGCGGCATGTGCAACGATTCGTGCCACTACGTGCTCAGCCACCCCGACGATCCCAAAATGACGCCCTCCTACAAGGCCGACCAGCTCCGCAAGATCTTCAAGCGGAACTTCGACTGGACGGGCAAGGTCTTTCCCTGGTGGGTCAAGGCCAAGATGCCCATGACCGACGAGGATCTCGAAAAGCTCAAGGACATCGCCTTCGGCACGTGCACCAACTGCCGTCGGTGCACCTTCAACTGCCCCATGGGGGTCGACACGGCCACGCTCAACCGCATCATGCGCGGACTCCTGACCCGCGTCGGCGTCATGCCCGAGGGCGTGCGCGTGGTGAGCAAGGACTCGTGGGAACTGGGCAACCAGATGGGCGTGCTCAAGGAAGACTACGTGGAGACGATCGAGTGGCTCTCCGAGGAGCTCGTGGCCGAGGTCGAGGACGACCGGGCCGAGATTCCCATCGACAAGCCCGACGCCGATGTGGTCTACACCATCAATCCCCGCGAGGTCAAATACGACCCGCGCACCATTTCCAACGCGGCCCTCATCTTCTACGCTGCCGGCGAGAACTGGACCATGCCCTCCTGGGGGTGGGATCAGACCAACTTCGGCCTCTTCTCGGGCGACGACGTCCTCGGCGGCGCGACCTACAAGCACCTTGCCGACAAGCACAAGGAGCTGCGCGGCAAACTGCTCGTCATCTCCGAGTGCGGCCACGGTTACCGTTCCACCCGGTGCGAGGGGCCCAACTGGTCGGCCACCGACCAGGACTTCACCATGGAAAGCTCGGTCATGACCATGCTGCGCTACGTGAGGGAAGGCAAGATCAAGCTCGACAAGACCAAGAATTCCGAACGGGTGACCTTCCACGATAGCTGCAACAACGCGCGGAGCTGCGGTTTCTACGAGGAGCCGCGCGAACTGCTCAAAGAGGTGGTGACCGATTTCCAGGAGATGTACCCCAACCGCACGGAAAACTTCTGCTGCACCGGCGGCGGCGGCGCAATGTCGATGTCGGAGTACACCCCGCGCCGCCTCGCGTCGGCCAAGGTCAAGGCCGATCAGCTCAAGGCGACGGGCGCCAAGATCGTCGTCACCTCGTGCCACAACTGCGTCGACGGACTGGGCGATTTGATCAAGCACTACAAGCTCGACATGGAAGTCAAACAGCTCGTCGATCTCGTCGCCGAAGCGCTCATCCTTCCCGAGAAGCCCGCTGTAGAGGAGCCCGTTGCGGCGGCGGCGGCCCCGGAAGCAGCCGTGGAACAACCGGCTGCCGCAGAGAGTGCTAGGGCCACCGACGGTCCCGGGGCGGCTGAAGATCATCCCAGCCTCGAAGGAAAGAAGATTCTTGTCGTCGACGACGATCCCGACACGCTCGCCTTCATCGAGATGGTGCTTCAAGACAACGGCGCCCTTACGGTGACCGCCGCCAACGGCGACGAGGCGCTCGAGAAGGCGCGCGCCGAGAAGCCCGACCTCATCACACTCGACATGTGGATGCCGGGCAAGACGGGCGTCGATGTCTTTGTCGAGCTCCGCAACGATCCGGAGATTTCCGAGACCCTTGTGTGCGTCATCTCGGGCCGCCCCGAGTTCAGGCAGGTGATCTACGACCGGCCGGTCAAGCCGCCCGAAGGATATCTCGACAAGCCGGTTGCCGAGGACAGGTTGGTCCTGAACCTCAGGAAGATCCTTCACCTCCGCCGAAAGAGCTGATCGATCACTGTCGGCGAAAGACAATGAAGATTTCCACACGAGCACGGTACGCGCTGCGACTCATGGTCGATCTCTGTCAGCACTCCGAGTGCGACAGGCCGATTCATCTCAAGGAGATCGCCGATCGGACCGAACTCTCGAGGAGGTATCTCGAGCAGTTGGCCACGAGCCTGAAAAACGCCTCCCTCCTGCGGAGTTTCGCCGGGCGCAAGGGGGGCTACAAGCTGGTCAGGTCGGCCGACGAGATCGGCGTGCTCGAGATCATCGAGGCCGTCATCGGGCCGATCAGCATCTCCAACTGTGTCGTCGATCCCGGATCGTGTTCCCATTCGGAGACGTGCGAGTGCACCCTGCTCTGGGCGCTTCTCAATCATCGCATCAAAGACGTTCTCGGTGAGTTTTCTCTCGCCGAGATCACCCATTCGTCATGGCCGAAACGGATCGCACGCGCCCTCGAAGGAAAGGCCTTGTCATGAGCGGCAGCGAAAAGGATCGGGTCAAGTTGCCCAGTATCTCCTTCGAGGAACTATTCAACGAGATCCCCTGCTGCATCTCGGTTCAGGATCGAAACCTCAAGATCATCAGGGCCAACGACCGGTTCCGCGACGCCTTCGGCGAGCACAAGGGACGATTCTGCTACGAGGTCTACAAGAATCGGACGACGAAGTGCGCGGTCTGCCAGGTGGAGGCGACCTTCGCCGACGGCGAGAGGCACTCGAGCGAGGAGACGGTCCGCCACGTCGACGGCCGCGAGGCGCACATCCTCATCAACACGGCGCCGCTGCGCGACGAGTCGGGCGAAATCGTGGCCGTCATGGAGATGTCGACCAACGTATCGGAGATGAAGAAGCTCCAGTCCGACCTCGACGAGAGCCGCAAGCTCTACCATTCTCTCTTCGAGAACGTCCCCTGTTTCATCACCGTCCTCGACAAGGATCTGCGGATGATCGAGGCGAACCGCTACTTCCGCGAGACCTTCGGCGATATCGAGGGCATTCACTGCTACGAACTCTGCAAGGGGCGCACCGCCAAGTGCGACAACTGCCACGCCGAGAAGGCCTTCCAGACGGGCGAGTCGTTCCGCTACGAGAGCACCGTCACCTGCCGCGACGGCCGCACGCTCGACGTGATCTCCGTCACCCAGCCCGTCTTCGACGAGAACGGCGAGATCACGTCGGTCATCGAGATGGCCGCCGACGTGACGGAGCAGAAGAAGCTCGAGGACGCCCTCAACGAGACGAACAAGAAGCTCCTCCAGCTCTTCGAGGAGGTGCCCTGCTACATTTCGGTCGTTGACCGAAACTTTAACCTCGTCCGCACGAACCGCCGCTTTCGCGAGGATTTCGGCGTGGGTGTGGGCGAGCGCTGCTACGAGGCCTACAAGCACCGCGACGACGTCTGCCTCGATTGCCCCGTACTGGCCACCTTCTCCGACGGCGAGGTTCATCAGAGCGAGGAGGTGGTGCGGTCGGCCACGGGCGAGCGGGTCAACGTGCTCTGTTACACCACGCCGATCCGCAACGAGGCGGGCGACATCACCCACGTCATGGAGATGTCGACGAACATCACCGAGATCAGGCAGCTCCAGGATCAGCTCACGTCGCTCGGCCTTCTCGTCGGTTCGACGTCGCACAGCATCAAGGGGCTCCTCACCGGCCTCGACGGCGGGATGTACGCCCTCAACTCCGGCTTCGAACGGAACGACATGGGGCGGATCAAGAAGGGCTGGGGCATGGTCAAGCGGAACGTGAACAAGGTCCGCAGGATGATCCTCGATCTGCTCTACTATGCCAAGGAGCGGGAGCCCGAATTCAAGCCTCTCGACGTGATGCGCTTCTGCACCGAGGTGGGGGATCTCTTCGACAAAAAAGCCGAAGACACGGGTGTTCTCTACGTGCGCAATCTCGAGAGCGATCTGGGGAGCTTCGAGGTCGACGCGGGCGCCATGCGCACGCTGCTCGTCAATCTTCTCGAGAACGCCTTCGAGGCGTGCCGGTCGGACACCAAGGACGCCTCGGGACGGGTGACCTTTTCGTGCAAGCGGACGGCCGATCAGATCATCTTCGAGATCGACGACAACGGGATCGGCATGGATCAGGAGACGCGCGACAAGATCTTCACCCTCTTCTACTCCTCCAAGGGCGCCGCCGGAACGGGGCTCGGCCTCTTTATCTCCAACAAGATCGCCGAGCAGCACGGCGGAAGGATCCTCGTCGATTCGGTGCCCGGCACGGGCTCGATCTTCCGCGTGGCCATCCCGATCGAGCAGGACTGGACCCTCCGCCGGGAATAGGCCCACACCGAAGCTGAATCGTTACCGGAACAATATCTGGAGGAATCATTCCGGGAACGTATACTATCATCGATGAAAAGCAATCCTCCCTCCTTCACGACTGTCGATCTCAAGGGTGTTCTCACCCTCAACGCCACCGCCTCGGCGGCGAATCCGTCGGACGGAATGCTCGACGGACAGTTCGGCCTGCCGGCTGACGAGATGCCGCCCGCGGGCCCGACGCGCCTTCTCGGCGTGGAATTCGATTTTCCCGATCCCCGAGACGGCCGCCCGAACTGCCTGGTGCCCGACAACCAGACCGTCGCCGTGCCGGCCGGCGCCTATGCGACTCTTTTCATCGTGGGCACGGCGGTGATGGGGAGCACGGGCTCGGAGCTGACCTTCCGTTTCGAAAAGGAGGGTGGCGTCGAGGAATTCAAGGAGATCGTGCGCTTCACCGACTGGTGCCACGAGGCCCAGTTCGGCGAGCAGACGGCGGTGCGCGCCGCGCACCGGTACACGGGCGCCGGTCCGGTCGACTCCGCCTGCTCGCTCTGGATGCAGCCGATCTTTTTGCCCGCCCGGGCGCGGCTCGAGTCGATCACCTTCGGCTGGAGCCCCAACCTGCGCGTCTTTGCCGCCACGCTGAGCGACGGGCGGTACAGACCGTCCGACGCCGCCCTGCTCCAGTATCTCTGCGTGCGCTTCAGCGAGCGGAGCGAAAGAGCGGGCGCCACGATCGCCCTCTATGACACGCTCCTCGACATTGGCGCCTTGCGCAATGATGAGACGCTCGCCGCCGACTTGCGGCACATCAGAAAAGGACTCCTCGACGCGCTCTCAGTCGACGACCTCTTCGACTACGACGAGAAGAAGGTCAACAACGTCTTTGACCGAGTCCGACCCGAACTCGAAGCGGCCGAGAAGAGCGCCCGCGCCCGCCTGTCGACGGCGCGGACACCGAGCCCCTACGCGGCGACGCTCGTCGGCCATTCGCATCTCGACGTGGTCTGGCTCTGGCCGTGGAACGAAACGGTGGGCAAGGCGCAGCGCACCTTCGCCCGCAACGTGGAGAGGCTCGAAAAGTTCCCCTCCGCCACTTTTGCCCAGAGCTGCCCCCTCTTCTACGAGTGGATCGACGAACACGATCCCGACCTCTCCGCCAGGATTGAGGCGCTCGTGAAGGAGGGGCGCTGGGAGCTGGTGGGCGGCATGTGGGTCGAGCCCGACGGCAACATGCCCTGCGGCGAGGCGCTCGTTCGCCAGAGGGTCCTCGGCCAGCGCTACTTCCTCTCCCGTTTTGGCCGGCTGAGCGAGGTCGCCTGGATCCCCGATACCTTCGGCATGCACGCCAACCACCCGCAGATCATCGCCAAGACGGGCGGCAAGTACTTTTTCACCACCAAGCTCCTCTGGAACTACGAGAACGACTTTCCTTTCCAACACTTCGTCTGGGAAGGGCCCGACGGCTCGCGCCTCCTCGCCCTGCAGAGCGCCGTCGGTTGCGGCGAGGAACCGGGCCCCCACGACTTCGACGCCCGGAAGGTCAAGGAACGCAATCCGCTCCTCGCGCCGGGCGCCGCGGCCGCGTGCAGCGCGGCCGCGCCCACTCTTGACGACGGGGTTCGGGCTCCGTCCGGCGGCGATGGGGGCACAGATTTCATCCCCGAGGTGCTCGTAATCTATGGTGAAGGCGACGGCGGCGAAGGTCCGTCGGACAAGATGGCGCAGCGCGCCCACACCCTCGCCATGCTTCCCGAGTACGCCCACGGTACGGTCCACGGCCACTTCCGGCTCATCGAAAAGGAGTACGGCGACCGTCTTCCCGTCTGGCGCGACGAGCTCTATCTCGAAAACCACCGCGGCACGACCACGTCGCAGGGCCGGATCAAGGAGCTCAACCGTCAAACGGAGGCGCTCCTCCTCTCGGCGGAAAAATGGGCCGCCCTCGCACGCGCCACAGTGGGATCACCATCGGCGAAGACCGATCTCGACCGGGCCTGGAAGAAACTCCTCTTCAACCAGTTTCACGATATCCTGCCCGGCACCTCGATCCCCCAGGCCTATGTCGACGCCGAGCTCGATTTCGACGATGCATTGCGCTCGGCCCGACAGGTGCAGCGCGATGCGCTGCGGAGCCTCGCGGCGTCTGTCGACACACGTTCGGCCGACGCGCGGGAGGGACGCAAGACCGTCGGCACGGGCCGCGCTCTGCTCCTCTTTAATCCCCTCGCCTGGGAGCGGACCGAGACGATCACCATGCCCTGGGGTTTTCCCTGGGTGAATGTCGTCGATCTCGAGGGGAAACCTCTCCCGAGCCAGGCCTTCTTCCGAGACGGCCGCAACTGGCTCGCCTTCAGCGTGACCGTGCCCGCCTTCGGCTACACCCAGGTCGGTCTCCTTGCCGGCGGAAAGAGAACCGCGCCCGACGAGCCGGTCTCGGTCGACGGTCTCGTTCTGGAGAACCGCTTCTACAAAGTCACGCTTTCGCCTGAAGGACACATTGCGGGCATCCACGACAAGGAACTCGGCAAGGAACTCCTCGCCGGCGCGGCGAACAGGGTGCACTTCTTCGAGAATCATCCCGCCGAGTGGGATAACTGGAATCTCGATCCCGAATACGACACACATGAACTCATCGCCGAGGGCGACGCGCTCATCGAGACCGTCGACTCGGGCCCGGTGACCGCCGCCGTCCGCGTCACCCGTCCGGCCCCCAACGGGGGACGAACCGTTCAGGAGATCCGCCTTTGGGCCGACGAGAAGAAGATCGACTTCATCACCGACATCGACCTCCGCTACCGGCGGTCGCTCGTCAAGGCGGCCTTCGCCTTCGATATCGGCGCCGACCATGTGAAGACCGAGATCGGCTACGGCACCTACGATCGCCCCACCCGTCCCACCACCGCTTTCGAGAAGGCCAAGTGGGAGGTGTGGACCCAGAAGTGGCTCGATCTCTCCGGGCCGGCGGGCGGGGTCACCCTCGTCAATCGCTCGCGCTACGGCTTCGACGTCAAGGGGGATACGATCAGGCTCAGCCTCGTCAAGGGCGGCAACATGCCCGATCCGGATACCGATCTTTTTACCCACCGCGTCGAGTACGCGCTTTCTTCCCATGGAGGCGGTTTTGCCGGCAGCCATGCGTGGAGGCGCGGCTACGAGTACAATTTTCCACTCAGCGCCCTGCTCGAGGAAGAGCATGGCGGCCCCCTCGAACGGGAGCAGTCGCTGGCCCATGTCTCGCCCCACAATGTCTGCTGGGAGGTTCTCAAAGAGGAGGAGGACGGGGACGGTCTGGTGATTCGTCTCTGGGAGGTCGAAGGGCGCGACACGGCGAAGGTGACTCTCTCCCTCCCTTTCGAGATCGAACGGGCCGAGGAGATCGACTTTCTCGAGCTCGAATCGATCGGCCCCGTCGCGTGCGGCGGCAGGAGGGTGAGTTTTTCCATCGGCCATGACGCGATCAAAGCGATCCGTCTCTATCCTCGAAAGGTCTCCTCAAAAGAGGTCGATTCATGATCCGCTCCAAAAACAATCCGATCATCACCCGCGCCGAGATCCCCGAAACCGCTCCCGATCTGGTCGATGTGTCGTCCGTGTTCAATCCGGGCGCCATCCGCTTCAAGGGTAACACTCTGCTTTTGCTGCGCGTTCAGAACCGCGGCCGGGAGACCTTTATCCTCGTGGCCGAAAGCGACGATGGCGAGCACTTCGAGATCCGGCCCCAACCGGTGCGCTTCGAGGGGATCGAGAGGGTGACCGAGACGATCTATCACTGCTACGATCCGCGCATCACGCTCCTCGATGGAGTCTACTACGTCATGTTCGCCATCGACATGGATGGCCGCTGCGCGCTCGGTCTGGCGCGCACCGACGACTTCGAACGCTTCGAGTTCATGGGGATCGTTTCGGACGGCGACAATCGCAACGGCGTCCTCTTTCCCGAGAAGATCGATGGCCGATTCGTGCGCCTCGACCGGCCCAACCGGTGCGCGCTCGAAAGCGGTGTGGCCACGGGCGACGCGATCGTGCTGTCCGAATCGGACGATCTGCTCCACTGGCTTCCCAAGGCCGAGGTCGCCGCCGGACGCTGGCACTACTGGGACGAGAAAGTCGGCGCCGGCCCGCCGCCGATCAAGACGCACGCCGGCTGGCTTCAGATCTATCACGGCGTGGCGTCCCATCTCAATGCCGGCATCTACCAGGCGGGCGTCTTGCTTCTCGATCTCGACGCTCCCGAGACGCTCGTCGCCCGCGGCCGCTACAATATCCTCGAACCGCGCGAGCTCTACGAGATGGTCGGACAGGTGCCCAACGTGGTCTTTCCCGGCGGCGCGGTGGTCGAGTCGACCGATGCCGACGGCTTTGCGCTGCCCCAGAGCAGGGTGGCTGTTTATTATGGGGCGGCCGATACGAGCGTGTGCGTCGCCTACAGCACTGTCGAGGAACTGATCGACGCAGCGCGCGCATAGAGGCTAGCGAATCCGCGCATAGAGGCTAGCGAAACCGCGCATAGAGGCTGGCGAAGGAGAGTGCTCTCTTGAACATGTCCTGGATCGACTACGGATTCATCGTCGCCATGATGGCGCTCCTCGTGTGGGGGGTGATGAAGAGCCGCGCCCACATGCAGGGCGTGTCCGATTTCCTCGCCGCCGGCCGGACGGCGGGCCGCTACACCATCTGCGTCTCCCAGGGGATCGCCATGCTCGGCGCGATCACCATCGTGGCCCATTTCGAGATGTACTACAACTCGGGCTTCCCCATGCAGTGGTGGGAGCTGGCCATGGCGGTGGTGATCCTCTTCGTGACCGTCTCGGGGTGGGTGGTCTACCGCTTCCGCCAGACGCGCGCCCTCACCATGGCCCAGTTCTTCGAGATGCGTTACAGCAAAAGATTTCGCATCTTCGCGGGGGTCATCGCCTTTCTCTCGGGAATCGTCAACTACGGCATCTACCCGGCGGTGAGCGCCCGCTTCTTCATCTACTTTTGCGGGCTGCCGCCGAGCTTTGATCTGCTCGGCGTGGAAGTGTCGACCTTTGTGTCTCTCATGATCCTCCTCCTCGGCACGGCGCTCTTCTTCGTCTTCGTGGGAGGCCAGATCGCGGTCATCTTCACCGACTTCATCCAGGGGATCTTCGTGAGCGTCGTCTTCGTGGTGATCGTCGTCTTCTTCCTGGTGAAATTCGATTACAACACCATCTTCGACACGCTCATGTCCCGTCCCGCCGACAGCTCCTATCTCAATCCTTTCAAAACGGGCGGGGCCGAACACTTCGACGTGGGATTCGTCGTGATCGGCGCGATCGGGTTCATCTACAACATGCTCTCCTGGCAGGGGACGCAAGGCTACAACGCCTCGGCGTCGAGCGCCCACGAGGCGCGCATGGCGCAGATCCTCTCCAACTGGCGCCTCTTGCCGCAAACCATGTTCTATCTCTTCGTGGCGATCTGCGCCTACATGGTGATGAACAGCCCCGAGTACGCCTCGGCGGCCGAGACGGTGCGGACCACACTCGCGGCGGAACCGAACAGCGCCGTCCAGTCCCAGCTCACCGTTCCCGTCGTGCTCTCCATGCTTCTGCCCGTGGGGCTGATGGGCGCCATCGCGGCCGTCATGCTCGGCGCCTTCATCACCACCAACGACACCTACCTCCACTCGTGGGGAAGCATTCTGGTCCAGGACGTGATCCTTCCGCTGCGCAAGAAGCCCCTCTCTCCGCGGCAGCACATCTTGGTGCTCCGCCTGTCGATCCTCTTCGTGGCGGTCTTTGCTTTCTTCTTCAGCTTCTTCTTCCATCAGACCGAGCATATCCTACTCTTCTTCGCCATTACGGGTGCGATCTATGCAGGAGGATCGGGCTCGGTGATCATTGGCGGCCTCTACTGGAAGAAGGGCACCACCGCCGCCGCGTGGGGCGCGATGATCACCGGATCGCTCCTCTCCGTGGGCGGCGTCATCGCTCAGCAGTACTGGAGCGGCTGGTTCGGCGTGAAGTTCCCCATCGACGGGCAGGTCTTCTGGCTCGTGGCCATACTCAGCTCGGTCGTGACTTACGTTCTCGTTTCGCTCCTCTACGGACGGAGGGATTTCGACATGGACGGCCTCCTCCATCGCAGCCGGTCGGCGGCGGAGTCGGTCTGGGTCCGCATACTGGGGGGGCTGAAATCCCTGCTCGGCGAGGGAAAGGAATTCTCGCGCCGCGACAGATGGATCTGCCGGATGACCTATGCCTGGGTGTTCGGCTGGTTCATCGTCTTCGTGATCGGGACGATCTGGGATTTCACGGGCGGTGTGAGCGACGAGGCGTGGATGAAATACTGGTATGTCCACGTGATCATCCGGGTCGTGGCATCGATCCTGATCGTCATCTGGTTCACCATCGGCGGCCTGGCCGACATCCGCAAGATGTTCTTCAAGTTGAGGACGATGACGCGCGACCACGGCGATGACGGCAGCGTGAGCTGACCGTCGGCGAGCCGGGAGTTCAAGAGAGGCCCGACAGGCTGTACGGCAGAGATCGGGCGGTGCGATAAACAGGGAATGGAGACTATGGCTAAAAAACTATCGAGACCGATTCTTTTCTTCGCTCTGATTCTGTCGCTCGCATCGCTTTGCGCATGCGGGCCCTCATTCGAGATCAACGACGAAACCCTTGCCGCCGCCGTGAGCGACGTCTTTCCCCTGGTGGAGAAGGAGACCGGCGTGGCTCTCGCCGGGATCGTGACCGTCCGGCCGGCCGAGGCGGACGAGATCGGCGCGATCGTGCGCGGCGAGCTTCACGACCAGTTTTGTTCGATCTACAAGGACCATAGCCGGGCTGAAAAGGAATCAGAGACGGTGGCCACGCTGCTCACGCCGATGCTCTTTGCCAAGTTCGCCTTCGAGGAAAAGAGCATTCTGATCTGTCCCGGCAATCTGGATACGATCTCCAAGGCGCTCGACGCGCCGATGCTCAGGACTCCCGAGGGGCTGCGCGCCATTTTGGCCCACGAATGCGTGCACGCGGCCGACGAGATCCGCTATGGCATCGCTGAGCAAAGCTGCTCCTTCGACAGTGCCGAGGCGAGTCAGGCCTTCAACGCCGTTATCGAAGGGCACGCTCAGTTCGTCTCGCGCAAGGTGTGCGACGCGGGCGGTTGGACCGCGGCCTTCGATGCCTTTACGCACAGCATCGGCGCCATTCCCGATGACATTATCGACGAGAAGGAACAGGGGCTGCTCCTCCTCTGCCAGGTGCTGGTCCAGAAGGTGGCCAGTGCCTACTACGACGGTGAGGAATTCATCGCCGCTCTTTTCGACGCCGGCGGCGCCGACGCCGTGGAGCGCGCATTCCGCCAGCCGCCCGACGATCCCGAGGTCATCCTCCATCCCGAATGGTACCTCGATCCCTCCACGCGGCCCGTCTCGGACTACGATCTCGACGGGGGGCTCGATATCGTCGAGAACCGCTTCGACGCCGAGCAGTGGCAGACGACGCGGGGCAACATGACCCGTCCCCAGATCGAGGCCGCAATCTCGCTGCTGTCCAAGGAGGAAATCGAGGCGTCGCTGGCCGATCTCGAATTCGCCCGGTACGTCATGCTGCAGCCCGAGGACGCGCCGCAGAGCAAGCTCGTCCTTGCGGCGCTCTACGAGTTCCGCTCCGAAGAAGGCGCCGCCACGTGCAGGGAGAACCTCGACCGCCTCCTGCGCATCAAGGACGAAAAAATGGCCGAAGGGCAGGTGCGCATCGTGGGCCAGCACTACGAGCCCCTCGGCGCCGCCGGTGTGGAGGGAACTTTTTCGGAAAAGGAAGTGGTCGCCTTCGGGAACACCATGTCGGTGGTCAGCGTGATCGCGCGGAAGGGCGATGTGTGCGTCGAGCTCGCCTTCTCGGCCGAGGCCTTTTCACGGGCCGATGCGGGAGAGCTGGTGAGAGTGATGTTGATCGCCGCCGGTGCCTGGGAGAGCGAGTAACGGCTCAGAGCATGTACCAGGGCGGCTGCTCCTTGAATTCCTCGTCGCTCATCTCGAGGCAGCGGTCGAGGCCGGCGAGTAGCTCTTCCTTCTGATCGGGCAGCCGGCCGTTGAGGTCGACGTAGTTCGAAACATGATCGGAGAGGAGGAGCGTGGAGCACTCGAGGTTCTCCACGAGAATCCGGAGTTCGTTCACGCAGTCGCGCGATCCGGGCAGAACGAACCGCCCCTCGTGGATCGCGTCGCCGAGGGGGGTGCCCGGAACGGGAACGAGGGTGCGCAGGCGCACGAAATCGGGCCGGATCGCGTTGATCACCCGCGCCGATTCGCGGGCGTGGTCTTCCGAACGATCGACCCCGCCGAGGCCGACGAGGTAATACTCGGAGAGCTCGATCCCCGCATCGCGCACGAGGCGGCCCGCCTCGATGATCTCTTGTGGCGTCGTTCCCTTGTTGATCCGTTTCAGAGTTTTGGCGTCGCCGCTCTCCATTCCCATGTGGAGGCGGCTCAGGCCCGCCTTGCGCAGCGTCTTGAAATCGTCGAGGCTCTTCTTGACCACGTAGCGCGCTGACCCGTAGCAGGTGACACGCTCGAGATCGGGAAAGCGGAGCGCGATCCTCTCGAGGATGGCGAGCAGTTTTCCCATGGAGAGGATGATCGTGTTTCCGTCGGGAAGGAAGATCGTCTTCACGCTGGCGCCGTAGAGCTCGGCGGCGCCGTCGATGTCCTCGAGAACCTCGTCGAGAGGGCGCGCCTTGAAGCGCACCTTCTTGTACATGCCGCAAAAGGCGCAGTCGTTGTGGGGGCACCCGTAGGTGGCCTGGATCAGCAGGCTGCCCGCCTCCGACGGCGGACGGTAGAGCGGCATCTGGTAGCGCGGTTCCATCGAGTCCTCCCGAGTGCCCTATCCTATCACATCTCGGGAAGCCAGAGATAGTAGAACCCGGTCCGCGGGCAGGGGAGGAGCCGGTCGAGGCCAAGGTCGATCAGGCTTTTCGCCGCGGTGCTCGGCTCGGAGACGGCCGTGTTCTCGGCGGACTGGTCGGCCTTCTCCGAGCGGCGATAGACGACGAGACGGGCCTGTCCGTCGAGGCCGGCCACGGTGCGCGCCTCGTCGACGGCGTCGTTGAGATAGCCGATCCTGTCGACGAGGCCGAGCTCCTTGGCCTGGCGGCCCGTATAGACCCGGCCGTCGGCAATGGCGCGCACGCGTTCCTCGGAGAGGCCGCGCCCCTCGGCGACGACGGCGACGAACCGGTCATAGTATTCGTCGATCATGTTCTGAAAGAGGGTGTTCTCCTCGTCGGTGGCGGGCCGGAAGGGAGATCCCATATCCTTGAGCGGCCCCGACTTGGTGACGAGCGTCCGCGCTCCGATCATCTCGAGAAGGCCGGACAGGTCGGGACGCACAAAGATGACGCCGATAGAGCCGGTGACCGTTGTCGGATGGGCCACGATGCGATGGCCCGCCGCGGCGATGTAGTAGCCGCCCGAGGCGGCCACGTCCATCATGGCCACAACGATCTTCACGTCGGGGCGGCGCGTTTTGAACTTGGCGATCTCGTGATGGAGAACGTCGCTCGCCGTCACCGATCCGCCGGGGCTGTCGACCTTGAGGAGAAGGGCTTTGACGTCGCCGTCGGCGGCGGCCTTCCCGAGGCGCGCCACCGTCTCTTTCACCATGCTCGGCTTGGCGACGACGAAGCTCTCGGCCGCCTTGTTGTTGAGGACCCCCGAGACGGCCACGATGGCGATCTTGGAATCGCCGTCGCCGCTCAGGGTGAACTCCTTGAGTGGAGCGGTGTAGTCCTCGAAGAGCTGTACGTCGAAGTCGGCGAAGATGCAGCCGGGCAGGGCGCCGGCGGCCAGAACGAGGAGTGTCACCAGAGCGGGTCTCATGGCGTGTCCTTTCTATTTGTCCCTCAGGGCGTTCACGGCGACGGTCTTGATGTTCACGAACTCCTTGATGCCGTAGTGGGAGAGCTCGCGGCCGTAGCCGGACAGCTTGATCCCCCCGAAGGGGAGTCTCGGGTCGGACTTGGTCATGTCGTTGATAAAGATAGCACCCGATTCGATGCGCGCAGCGAGAGCCTCCGCCTTGGCCAGATCGTTGGTCCAGAGGCTGCCGCCCAGTCCGAAGGGGGAGTCATTGGCGAGTTCGACGGCATGATCGGCGTCGTGGGCGTCGATCACCGCCGCCACGGGGCCGAAGATCTCCTCGTCGAAGGCGGCCATTCCGGGCCGCACACCGGTGAGGATGGTGGGCGCGTAGAAGGCGCCGTCCCCGTCGATCGGCCGCCCGCCGGTCACGGCCTCGGCCCCGGCGCCGATCGATCGTTTGACCTGGCCGTCGAGTTCGTCGCGCAGGTCGCGGCGCGCCATCGGTCCGATCGCCACAGACTCGTCGAGCGGATCGCCGACGCGCTTTTTTTCGAATTCGGCCGCCAGGAGGGCGACGAACTCTTCGCGCACGCTCCGTTCCACGATGAAACGCTTGGCGGCGATGCAGCTCTGGCCGCAGTTCATGAGCCGCGCCGTGGCGCCCGTGGCGGCCGCCGCGCCGAGGTCCGCGTCGGCGAGCACGATGAAGGCGTCGCTGCCGCCGAGTTCGAGCACCGTCTTCTTGATCTGCAAGCCCGCGCGCGCCGCCACCGCGCTCCCCGCCGGATTGCTCCCCGTGAGGGTCACGGCCTTGACGACGGGATTGTCGATCACCCCTTCCACCGGCCCCGACGGGATGAGCAGGGTGCGAAAAACGTTCTCGCCGAAGCCGGCGTCGCGGAAAACTTCCTCGATCTGCAGCGCGCAGCGCATCACGTTAGACGAGTGCTTGAGAAGAGCCGTGTTGCGCGCCATGAGCGCCGGCGCCGCGAAGCGGAAGACCTGCCAGAATGGGAAGTTCCAGGGCATCACGGCGAGCACCGTGCCGAGCGGATCGAAGCGCGCATAGGATCGCGTGTATCCGGCGTCGATCTCTTCGGGGGCGAGAATCGTCTCGGCATTCTGGGCGTAGTAGTCGCACACCCAGGCGCACTTTTCCACCTCGGCGCGCGACTCGGCGATCGGCTTGCCCATCTCGAGCGAGATCGTCCGGCCATAGGTGTCGCACCGGTCGCGCAGAAGCTGGGCGGCCCGCGCCATGAGCGGCGCGCGCGCGGCGATGGGTTGGTTTTTTCCCGCTTGGAAGGCCTCTTCTGTCGCGTCGATGATCCCTGCGACCTCGCCGGGCGTCTGTTCGTCGAATTCTTCGATGAGTGCGCCCGTTGCGGGATTGATCGATTGAAGCGCCATGATCTCCTCCTTCCGAACAGTCGACAGGGCGCGCCGATCAGGCTATCTCGGACGCCGTCCCTTGCGGATCTTCTTCGGGGCCTTCTCGTCGGACGTCTCGACCGACTCGATGGTGATGATCGGTCCTTCGCCGCTGACGGGAACGGTGAAGAGCGCCGTCCTGACCTCCATGAGGTCGACGCCGAGCAGCGCCTGGCTGATCGTGTCGAGATCCTCGAGGGGACCGCAAAAGTGCATGGTCGTGTTAATGTGCTCGAGCCTGTGTCCGGGGGAGAGTTCCTTGACGGGCGAAAGGGTCTCGAGCTCGTAGAAACATTCGGACACATCGGCATCGCGTCCTTCGACGCCGTTGTTGTAACTGTTGACCACATCGCCGGCGAAGGGCTTCTCCTGAATCTTCCAGGAGTTGTCGGCGTAGGAGCCTTCCCTGGGCAGATTAAAAGTCATCACCGTGAGAATGTTGCGGCCAAAATCGATGCTCCCGATCCTGTTCCGGGCGCGCCCCTGGGAGAGGCCGATCTTGGTCCGTCTCCGGCTGTCGCACTTGAAGAGCGAACACTCGAGCTCGGGCAGCGTCATGAGTCTCTCGGGCGGAACCTTGCCGAAGTAGTCGTCGTTGATGCTCGGTCCGCGGCCGCCCTTTGCGTCGGTCTTGTAGGGGAAGATCACCCACGTGTCGCGATTGGCGTCGAACTGGCTCAGGATCCAGAGCGAGACGAGCCCCTTCTTCATCGACAGGGGGCTGTAGCCCCGGTTGGTGAGCACGTTGCGCGTGGTGAAGCCGACGTAGCGCACCGAAGAGGGAACCTCGAAATCGTTTTTGGCGTCGAGGTCGCTCCTCTCCACGATCGCAACGGTCCGCAAAACGCGGAAGTGAAAAGACGTTCCCTGGTAGTTGGAGAGTCTCATGTCGCGCGCCATCGCGATGTGGTGGTCCGACTGGTCGAGGATCTCGTAGGGATCGCTGTTGAAGGTGGTCGGCGTCCACCAGTGATCGAGATCGAAGGGATCGCCCGGCTTGAAGAAGAGAGCGAACTGGCCCCCCTCGGGCGAAAGCCAGAGCCGCTCGGCGCCGCCGTAGTTGACGAAGGCCGGATTCCGTTCCTTGCCGGAGACGACCGGTTCGTTGACCCATCCGAGCCTGGGGCTGTCCGCATCGTCCCACCCCGACATCATGACACGGCCGTTGAAATCGGGCACGACCGCCACGCGGCTCTCGCCCTCGCGATCGCCGAGAAGGGTCACCTCGCTATGCGCCCGGAGCAGCGCGAGCGTTTCGTCGAAGTTGGCCGGGCCGCCCGGATCGGAGGTGGCCACGCAGGCGGGAAAGAGGCCGAGCACGATGACACAGCCCACGAACAGGAGGATGAAGGGACAGATCTGATCACACATTCAGGAACTCCTCTTTTCAATCAGTCTCGGGAAAGCCCTTTGTCATCGCCAGCCTGGTATCATACTCAGCCGTCTGGATCGGTCAATGGATTGCATCGACCGAAGAGGGTGTCACTCCTTTATCGGCGCGATGCATCCGCGGAGTTTAGCACGGAGGGGGCGATCGGAGAGGAACAAAAAAGGATCAGACCAAGGGTTCGATGAGGATCTTCATCGAGCCGCCGCAGACGTCGCCGTCGGCCTGGCCGATTTCGTCGGTGAGAGAAACCTCGATGAGGCGCGGCCGTCCGGTCCGGAGCAGCGCCTCGAGGCACGCCGATTTGACCTTGCCTTCCACGCAGCCCCCGCCGACGGTGCCGATCGTCTGCCCGTTGGCGCAGACGGCCATCATGGCGCCGCTCTTCTGCGGCGTCGACCCCCGCGACTCGACGACCGTGGCGAGCGCCGTGGGGGTGCCGCCCGTCACGATCCCGTTGAGGGCGTGAAAGAATTCGGCCCAGTCGGTCGGTTCCTTGCCCTGGTGCATCACGGCGCCTCCCCTCTTCGCGAAAGTGAAAGAGGCGAAGTGCCGCGCCGCCTCACGGCGACGAGCTCGGCCACGATGCTCACGGCGATCTCGGCCGGCGTCAGGGCGCCGATGTCGAGCCCGATGGGGGAGTGAAGGGATCGCAGTTTTTCCGGCGCCACGCCCTGGCCGCTCAAGAGGCCGAGCACCGCTTTGACGCGGCGCCGGCTGCCGATCATGCCCACGTAGGCGAGGGGCTTGTCGACGACGGCTTCGAGACTCTCCCGGTCGTAGAGGTGGCCGCGGGTGATGATGACCACGTAGGTGGACGGGCCGCCGCGCAGGGCGCCGAGCGCCTCGGCGAAGGGTGCGGTCCTGACCTCCTTCGCCCTGGGAAAGTTTTCGGCGGCGGCGAACTCCTCGCGGTCGTCGACGACGGTCACCCTGAACCCGGCTTGGGCGGCCATGTCGGTCAGCGGCACGGCGATGTGCCCGCCGCCGGCGATCACGAGATGATCGGGCGCCGGGAGCGGGACAAAGACGATACGCTTCTCGAGGTCCCCCTCGTTGAAAGGAACTGTTTCGGTCTCCTTTTTCTCGAGCGCCGCGCGCGCTCCGCGGGCGAGGAACTTTTTGAAATCTCCCGCAGCGGGCGCCCCCTCGACGCGGCCATCCGGTCGGATGAGCCACCTCTCATCCGATCGGGCGTCGCCGGCGGTCGTCTCGACGACCTTGGCCAGAACGAGGGACTCCGCCTCGTTGAGAAGCGTGTCGATTCTGGCGATCATTTCTTTGTGATTCATGGCGCTCATGATAACAGATGGCGAGGGGAATTCGCCATCAGGGCGAAGCTCTATATGCCTCTTTCCTGCTGATCGAGGAAGTAGTTCAGTTCGCGGATCTGCCTGTTCTCGGGAAAGAGCTTCATCCCCTCGTAGACGAGGATCTGGGCCTCGGCGAGGCGCATCTCGCCGAGGAGCGCCTGGACGGTGGTGACCAGTTCCTTGACCTCGATCGGCCGCTCGCGTTTCAAGAGGAATCGCGCCTCGACCTGGGCTCTCGATGGGGGGGCGAAGGTGAGGATACGCCCGAAAACGATCCGGTCTCGGCCGGCGCGGAGGACCGGTGTGGAATGGGCTTTTGTCTTCCCCTGGAGCGACTCGATCTGAGCCAGAAGACTCAGGGCCTCGAGATAGGCGCCGGGGCCCATGGGATTTTCGGTGACAAGGAAGAGGAGGTTCCCGAGGGCCTGCACGTTCCGGCCGTCCTTGGCCACGGCGGCGCGCGCGTACCGGTAGCTGTCGGGCAGATCGCCGTCGCACCAGGTGAGGACCGAGAGGGTGCACAGTTCTTCGACGGTGGCGGTCTGGTCGAGCGCCTTCTTTTCGAGGGGCTCCCGCAAAGGGGCGTAGGGGGTCACGTGGGACTGGCCGATCTCGGCCTCGATCATGGCGCGGCGCACCGACTTTTCGGTCCGGTCGCGGCCGGCGCGGATGAGCATCAAGCGGAGTGGAATGTAGGCCTCGATCAGCCCCGGTTCGGCGTCGACCGCTTTCTCGAGCGCTCCCATGGCGTCGGCTTTTCGCTTCGACCGACTCTCGAGGATCCCTTCGACGAAGAGGAGGCGGCCGTCGTCCGGTTTCAGGGCGAGGCCGCGATCGAGCTCTTCGCGGCAGTCGGCGTAGCGTCCTTCGGCGAGCAGCGCGCCCGCCAGGGCGAAGCAGGCCGTGAGGTCGCCCTGATCGCGCTCCGCCTGCTGGCGGAAATCTTCGAGGGAGAGAGAATAGACGAGCCACGTGTAACCGACCGTGTCGATCGGTTCGAAGAGCCTGATCCAGGCGTGGGTGTCGCGCGGCCTCAGGCAATCGTTGAGTTCGTTGGTGTTGATGAGAATCTTGCCCGTTGTGGGAAGGACGCCGGGGCAGAGTGAGCGGTTTTTTACATCGAGCGTGTCCCAGTAGGCGCGGGCGGCCGTGTTGTCCTGGCCCCAGTCGAGATCGGACCCGGCAAAGATCCGATAGGCATTGGCCGGGCCCCCGGCGAATTCGTTGTTCCAGGCCAGATAGTGGGGGTGCACCAGGGCGACGGAGAGCACGATCCAGGCGCAGAGTCCAACGGCCAGCGCCGGCCGCCACCAGCGCCTCCATCCGGTCGGGCCGCTTTCCGCTTCGGAGGTCTCGCCGCTCTCCTCGCTCTTCGATGGGCCGCCGCTTTCCTCGGCGCTATCGCTGTCGGCGGCCTCGGCGACGGAAGGTGTGAGGGCGCTGAGATCGATGCCTCGGAGGCTCCCGAGCAGTTGCGGATTGCCGAGCTTGGCACCGAGGGTGGTGGCCGTCACGATCGGCGAACGCGTCGTGACCTCTTCGGCGTCCGATTTCTTGCGGACCGGCTTTTCGCCGCTCCCCCTGGTTCGCAGGGCGCCGCCGGCGAGGACGGCCAGAAAGGGGATCGCCGGCATGGCATAGCGGAAACCCGCATTGGACGTGTTGGGATAGACGAGATAGGCGAAAAAGAGCAGCGGCGGCAGAAGGGTGAAGAGGCGTTCATAGTCGATCACCCGCTTGCGCTTGATGAACTCCCACGCGCCGAGACCGACGAGGATCATGAAGGGGATCGGCATCTTGAGCAGGAAGCAGACCGGGTAGTAATACCAGACTCCGCGGAAGTATTTTTCGCCGAGGAGAAAGGAGGTGAATCCGGTCTCGGAGATCTGTTTCTGAAAGTCGATCCCCTCGATGTAATGCTGCGGCACGGGCATCGGGATCGCGTTGATCAATGGGATCGTCGACAGGGTCTGGAAGAAGTCGCTCTGGAAGGTGAGAGCCGAGAGAGGCTGAAAGAGACCGTCGAATCTGTAGCCCGCCGCCAGGACGGCGAGCCCCGTGATCGAGGCGAGTATGAAGGGCACGATCGGCAGCGGCGGACCGCTGGGCGGGGCGCTATCGGGGACGATCACACCCTTCTTTCGCGCCCGTTGCTTCTGCTTGCGCCGCGCTTCCAAGGCCGCGCTGAAGAGGAAGATCGCGATGGGAATCAACAGGATCGTCGAGTACTTGGAGAGGAGCGCGATCCCGATGAGGATCCCGGCTCCGAACGTGCCGAGAAGGGTGGGGCGCCTGAAGAGATTCCAGAGGCCGAAGGTGGCGGCAAAAAAGGTACAGGCCGCCGCCATGTCAGTGGTGGCCAGTCTGGCATGAGCCATGACCAGGGGGCAGAAGGCGAAAAGGAACAGGGAGAGCGCCCCCCCCTTCGACCCGAAGAGCTTGCGCGCCCAGATAAAAACCAGGATTTCCGTGGTCAGGTAGAAGGCGAGCAGACCGAGGAGGCGCACGCAGCGGAGCTCGGCGTTCAGGTTGGCTTGAGGAGCCCAATCGAGGAGAAGGCCGTTGAGCCAGTATGTCAGAGGGGGGTGGAGAATGGTGTTCTGCTGGGAGAAATCAGAGGAACCGACGACCTTCTTGGCTGCGTCGAGATAGTTGGGTTCGTCGTAGGTGGCAGCGGTCCGATCGAGGGTGAGATAACATAAGACGAGACTGAGAAGTATGATAACTAACGCAGAGATCTCCCAGACCCGTGATTTCAACTGGACCGTCACGCAGGATTTCTCCCAATAACCAGACCTCAGTACCCGAGGCCTCTCAGTTGTTCGTCCGTCGCTTTGTCGACCCCCCTGATCGTCAGTGGACGGAGCGGTTCTCCGAGCGACTCTTCCCATTGCGATAAAGCTCTATACATATATCGGAATAGATCGGGGCGTTCTTTTGAAAGGTTGTTATTTTCCCCCGGATCTGCCTCGAGATCGAAGAGACCGGCGTCAGGGTCGTCGGGGCGTGTCGAGACGATCAGTTTTAAACCCTTCATATAAATGGCTTTGAGATTTCGGTCATAGCGCTCCGCATCACCGCCGGAGCCGAATTTGACCTTGCCCAAATTTTTGTAGAGCTCGGCCACGGCCACGCCGTCCGTCCGGCCGATGGGTGGGGCGTCCATCGGCGGCGCGTGGGTGAGCCCGAGGCGGTCGACGATGGAGGGCATGATGTGGACGAGCTGGATCATCTCGGTGCGATCGTCGCTGACCGTCCACCCCTTGGGATACTTGACGATGAGCGGTACGCGCAGCGTCTCCTCGTAGAGGGCGAAGCCATGTCCGTTGAGCCCTTTCTCGCCGATATGTTCGCCGTGATCTGAGGTGACGATGATCCACGTATCATCCCAGAATCCGAGCCGTTTCAGCTCGTTGAAGAGGCTCCCGATCGCCTGATCCATGAAGAGGATCTCGGCGTCGTACTGGTTGATGCGAAAGCGGCTCTCGTCGTCCTTGTCCCTCTTTGCGGCATCGGCCAGCCGCCGGTCGCCGAAACGGTATCGGAGATCGCCGGGCGGAGTGTAGGGAAAATGAGGATCGAAGTAATTGAGAAAGAGAAAAAACGGATCGTCCTTTCCCGTCTCGCGGGCGGCCGCCCGCTCTCTGAGAAAGGGGAAGGCCAGGTTGTTGACCTTGTCGGCGGTCCGCCCCGATCCGGAATCGACGGCGCTGTCGTAAAAACCGAATCCCTGGGCGAGACCAAAAATCGGCTTCAGCCAGGGGCCGGCGCCGATCCCGCCCGTGACGTAGCCGGCGTCGGCGAGAACCTCGGCCAGGGTCAGCGCCTCCTCGCCGAGGCCGTTGGCGCGGTAGTGGCCGAGTTCTTCCATCGATGATTGCGATCCCTTGACCACATTGCTCAGGGAGAGCTCGGCCTTTTCGTTGTAGTGCGCGCCATGGGTTGTCGGATAGAGGCCGGTGAAGAGCGATGCGTGCGACGGCAGCGTCCAAGAGGTCATGGCGACGCAGTTCTCGAAGAGCACTCCGTCGGCGGCGAGTCGATCGAGGTTGGGCGAAGTGGGGCGTTCGTATCCGTAACAGGAGAGATGGTTCCTGCGTGTCGTGTCGAGGGTGATGAGTAGAATATGAGGCCGCGGCGATCGATTTCCGCAGCCAGACTCGAGGCTGCAGGCGACACCCAAGGCAGTCAGCAAAATGAGCCAGATCAGATTCGGCCTTGTAGTTCTCATCGGCACCATCGGAGTTGAATTCAACGGGGCAACAACGGCCCGAAGGATATCTTTCCAGCAGGGTTATGTCAAACCAACAGATCGGCCGATTAAGACGACTAGGAGTAGCCGAGTTTTTCGAGCTTGGCGCGCGCCGCGTCGCTCGGTGTGATCACGTCGGCGCGGCCCGGAGGATGGGCTTTGAGGAATTCATCGAGGAGGCGGCGCAACGCGCGCAGCGTCTCGCCGTGGGTTGGTGCGAGGTTTTTCTTTTCCAGGGGATCGTTGCCCAGGTCGAAGAGTTCGTAGAGTTCCTCCTGCCGGCCGGGCCCTTCCGACTCTTTCCAGTTGTGGACCAGCTTCCAGTTCCCGGAGACGAGCCCCTGGCGGGTGACACCCGTTTTACCCTCGAGCCGCCCCCAGCAGGTTTCGAAATAGGCGTTCGTCTCCGGAAGCCTGCCGGCGCGGAGGCCCTCGACCAGAGAAAAACCTTCGACCGATTGCGGCATGTCGAGACCGACCGCGTCGACGATGGTGGGCAGGATATCGACGGAGCGGCAGAGTCCGGCGACGCGTCCATGGGTGGGGCGCTCTCCGGGGATGCGGATGATGAAAGGTATGTGAATGGCCGCGTCGGCCACGTGTGTCTGGTGCGTGTAGCGGCCTTCTTCGCCGAGGCACTCGCCGTGATCGGCCGTGAAGACGATGAGAGTGTTTCGATCGAGATCGAGCGAACGGAGGCAGGAGAGCAGGCCGCCCACCTGTTCGTCGACAAACGCCACCTCGCCCGTGTAGGGATGTTGAAAGTTCCTGAATCTTTCGGGGGGCGCGTAGTTGTGATGGGGGTCGAAGTAGTGGACCATCATGAAAAAGGGTTTGCGCCTCTCGAAATAACCGCTCGCCTTGCGCTCCTTGAGCCAGG
>Ga0180430_10001260_pt1 | contig 25198 bp, 22 predicted proteins | sample SS_ome_9_FD_132999 | JGI IMG/M metagenome (GOLD analysis project Ga0180430, IMG submission 132999) | Hypersaline lake sediment archaeal communities from the Salton Sea, California, USA - SS_1_S_2 metaG | ecosystem: Environmental > Aquatic > Non-marine Saline and Alkaline > Hypersaline >... | reverse complement strand
GTGATTGCCATAAGCATACGACAACACACCTACTAACCCCGATATGGTATCTCCCACTGCCGCAGATACTTCCTGGTCATCCCGGGTCTCATAAGTCTCACTGCTGCCATCATCAACATGGATCAGCATTCCCTGGTCCTGTCCCTGGTAAACCCGTTCCACACCGTGTTTTGGGAGGACTACTGCGTATTCCCCATAGCGAGTGGTTGGACCTACAACCAGTGCAGAGTCTGGGACAGAGACCAGCATACCTTCCAGAGCTTCGTAGTAAATAAGGCTTTCATCATTATCTGGTGGGGGATCTAGGACGATTGATTGAAAGAATCCGGCCGTTTCGATCCAAAGGACAATATCAGAAGCAGCGGAGACATCTATCTGTGTTTGTTGGAATGATTCACGCACTCTCCCTGTTACCTTCACCAGATCACCAGGTTTGACATCAATTAAGATGGGGCCGGTATTAATAAAAATACCAGCTGAGGTAGCGGGGTCATTGTCGGTTATTGACTCCTGGATCCAAAATCCCTCCAGATCAGGAAATACACCAGTGACTATGCCGGAAGTGATTATCCGGGACAATACATATGGTGATCTAGACCCAGTGCCCTGAATGGCCCATATGGGTACGTTTATATCGGTAAATGTGTATTTTGTTTGTCCAAATGAAGGTTCTGACCAGTTTCTTGACTGCACGGAATAAGATTCAAAACTAACATATTGAGGATCTCCGATCGTCTTTGCCTGATAACTGACCCTGGTAGTTGCACCACTTCCAGCCAGTTCGTCAACCATCCAGATAATTTGATTTCCTTCCAGCCGTCCGCTGTCCTGGATTTCGATGATCTCTAATTGGGGATCGATATTGGTTGTGATAACCAGATCATGATCAATGTCTGTTGAATGGTTTGTCACAATATACGAAACGTCAACTTCTTGCTCAGGATTGGTGTAGATAGGTGTTTGGGCATCAATATACAGTCCTGGAGGATAGATCCTGGATAGATCGCTCTGCAGCCTGGGATAAAGGCGCATCTTACCATCCAACACTTCCATAATGCCTGAGACCATGTAATACTGATCAGATTCAACATCTTCAAGGCTGATTCCGGTCTCTTTATCTATATAGAGAGATACCAGATTGCCAAATTCATCAAAGAGATCGATCTCATAGCTGTATGTGAATTCTTCCAGGCGCGCTACCTGTCCTTCAATTTCGACCAAACGTCCAGGGAAATATTCAGGTTCGGTATTGATCATTCCCAATTCTGTACCTTCGGGTGACAGGGCGGAGTTCTGATTGCCTGGCTCGAGTATTTCCACAAGGTCTTCTGAAGACGGAATGAGTTCGATTGAATCCCGGTACAATTCAATTTTCCCACGCACGCGGACTCTAGATCCTAGCGGTACAACAAGGGAATTGCCTGCGTTTGCGACATAGACCTGCACGCCACCGCTCTCATCCTCAACATAGAACTTAGCGCCGCTCCCAGCGTAGAAACCACCTACGTACATGGTGCTGATGCCTTCAACAACCACTTCTTTGTCAATTAATCCTCTGGCTGTGCTGATCGGGATGGCAGCTCCCCCGATCTCCCCATGAAACGGATCAGCAAATGCTGGCAGGACCCAATTTCCTGCCTCAAGATAGACATTACGGAAGGTGTATCCGCTGAATGTGAAATCAGCCTGGAGTGGAATGTCGCCTGTGAATACTTCTCCATCCTCGATTTCCGTTATCCGTGTGGTGATCAGATTGCCATCTTGCTGGAAAAGCCCGGCATTTTCCTGCAGGTGGAGGTATTCTGGGAGTGGGATGGTCAGCAAGCTATTATTCAGTTCTTTTCCAGTCTGATTGTGGATCTTGAATTCAACTTCGAATTCTTCTCCGGGATTCACCTGGTATGGAAAATCAACTTCTAGCTTCATGAGATCTGCCAAAGCATGATTGTTGGAGCTTCCAGTATTCATCAACGAGGGAGTGCTGTTGAGAGAAAAGTCAACTCCATTGTCGTCAGTATCTCCAATACCGGATGATAGATTAACAGGTGATCGCTCCAGGGATACTCCCGGCTGCATTTCTGAGGCAGGATGACCTTCAGTCATTGCGCCCGGACCGCTGCCCCAGCAAAGCTTATCAATAGTCTGGCCATCTTTCCGTAGTGAGAGTCCGCCCCGTCCAGGGACTAATGGTTGGTTGATGATTCCATCCGGCTGGAGTGGAAAGAGCTGGCCGTTCTGGATCAAGGCGTAATACCCCAGGGGAGGGATCAGCGTTTCTTCTGTCCATTGATAAATCAGGATTTCTTCACTGGAGTCCTTTAATTGATACCAGAGAGAATGTCCGTTCAGGTCGGCGATATCAGAGCCGCTGTTATAAAGTTCGATGAAGTCAGCCTGATTATTGCCTTCCACACCTGTGAATACCTCGCTGATAAGGATCTTTACAGGTGTTATTTCAAAACCCTGGGACTGGTCGATTTCGTCCCCACTGACTTTGCAGCTGGTGATCAATAGAATGACGAGCAACCAAAGTAGGTGTGAATGTTTTTTCATCATATCCTCTGTACTGGGGAATAAATAATCTTGCTAGCATTGTACTTCTCTAACTGCATATTCGCCATTAAATATCTGCTTTGCATCTATTTTTCTTTCTCGAGTCTGGTTTGATATCAATTTCTATGTCAGGTTGATAGTGTCATGCTAAAATAATGGAGAAAGGAATTATTCAAGGAGGGTATTCGTGTTTGTTTTGATTCGCGGTGGTGGTGATCTGGCGAGCGGTGTGGCAGTTCGACTGCACCATTCTGGTTTTGAGGTTATGATCACTGAATTGCCCAAACCCCTGGTTGTGCGCCGGACAGTATCCTTTGCAGAAGCAGTCACTGATGGGAGCAAGGAAGTAGAAGGTATAAGCGCAGTTATGATCCAAAACCCTGGAGAGGTAAAAGACCTCCTTCGGGTGGGAAATATCCCAGTTTTGGTGGATCCTGAATTGGCATGCCTCAAAGAGGTCCGGCCGGATGTCGTTGTAGACGCCCGTATGCGAAAAAAACCTCCTGCTGAAGGTAAAGAGTTGGCTACATTAGTGATTGGATTGGGACCCGGATTTATCGCTGGAGAAAACTGCCATGCAGTGATTGAAACCAATCGCGGCCATAATCTGGGTCGGGTGATTTGGGCTGGTCCGCCCCAGGAAGATACCGGTGTGCCAGGTATGGTTCATGGGTTTGCTGCAGAAAGAGTCCTGCGCTCCCCGGAAGATGGAAAATTGGTTACCGGGGCAACGATTGGCGATCATGTAAAAAATAGCGCTGTCATAGCATTGGTTGGTAGTCAGGCAGTCTTGGCTCCGTTTGATGGTGTATTACGGGGTTTGATCAAGCCTGGATCACAGGTGACAAAGGGGATGAAGATCGGTGATGTTGACCCTCGTGATGACCCATCAATTTGCTCATTGGTATCAGATAAGTCCCGGGCTATCGGGGGAGGTGTGCTGGAAGCTATTCTAGCCTGCCCGGATTTAAGGTCTGGATTATGGATCTAAACCATAGATTCCGATTAGCTCAAAATTCAAGAATTGCCCTGATAGGATCCGGCGGAAAAACCACCTTAATGTTCCAGCTGGCAAGAGATTTTGGAACACGGGTGATCTGCACGACATCTACTCACCTGGCCATGGATCAGTTGGAGGCTGCGGATCATCATTGGGTAGTGAATGGGATCTGTGATCTACCGGGACAAAATGATGAGGTTCAGGGGAATGTATTGCTTTTCACCGGACCGCAAGTTGAACCTGAGCGTGCAGGCAGCCCTTCTCCTGAAATCATGCAAGCTCTGAATGATCTGGCCCTGACCTGGAACTGTCCCTTGATCATCGAGGCAGACGGGGCCAGGAAGTTGCCTATCAAAGCCCCGGCAAAGCATGAGCCTGCCATACCTGATTTCACAAATGTTGTGATCACCGTCATCGGTCTATCCGGGCTTGGGAAACCACTTAATGCGGAATGGGTCCACCGGCCTGAGATTTTTTCCTCCCTGGTCGATCTTCCATTGGGTGCCAGAATAGAAAGCGAACACCTGGTCAAAGCACTTGTATCTCCGCAAGGGGGGGTGAAGGGTATCCCTCAGGAAACCAGGAAGATCCTGCTCATTAACCAGATTGATAGTTTTCCGAATTGGAAAACATTTTATCCCCAGCTGGAGACTTTGTTGAGTGAATACTCGGCTGTTGCTTTCTCTGTCCTTGAAGACCAGATGTTATTGGAAGTCCACGAAAGGATCGCCGGGATCGTTTTGGCTGCAGGAGGTTCAACCCGTTTTGGCGAGCCCAAGCAGCTACTGGACTGGTTTGGAAAACCCCTTGTGAATTTCGTGGCTGATAAAGTTGGATCATCCGGCTGCGCACCGGTAGTGGTTGTCACTGGAGCGGATCACGACAGCGTTTCTCAGGCATTGGATGGACTTGAGGTGGAAGTGGTTTGCAATACAAGCTGGCAGACTGGCCAAAGTTCCTCTGTCCGGGCCGCCATCCAGTCTCTCCCAAAAGATATCGGAGCAGCTATCTTCCACCTTGTAGATCAACCTCTCATTCCAGTTGAGTTGATTGCTGCTCTCCGGAAAAAACACGCCAGGAATCCCGCTCCGATCATCATGCCGACCATAGCGGGAAAACCCGCTAACCCCGTCCTTTTTGATCGGAATGTTTTTCCTGATCTGGAAAGTTTGGATGGAGATGTTGGAGGTAGGGCTTTATTTGATAAATACGAGCCCAGTACTGTAATATGGGATGACCCTTCCAGCCAGGTGGATGTGGATACTCCAGAGGAATACCAGAAGATACGTTTTTCAGATGAAGTACAGGATTGATAGCATAACTTCTGTATATCACTTTATAGTACAATTTGTGCAAGTACAACATTTTCAGAAGAATACCGTCCATCCCCTGATGAATGGAACGAATATTGGGAAATAATCTCTTCAGAAAAAAGTGAGAGAATATGCCTGCTGATGTAATCCGGACCTTTATTGCAGTAGATTTACCCCCCAGCGTATTGGACGCTTTGGGTCAGATATCGACTCAGCTGCAGGAAAAAATGCCCGGAACACCGGTCCGTTGGGTCGATTTTTCGAAAATGCACCTGACGTTGAAGTTCCTGGGTGATATATCCACGGAGAATATTCCTATGGTGGAGAAGATCCTTCAATCAGAAGCTTCAAAAAGGCAGGTGATGGAAATAGGGATTGGTGGTATTGGAGCTTTTCCAAAAGAACGCCATCCCCGTGTAATTTGGATCGGAGTGGAAGCTCCTGTGGATCTGTTCGATCTCAGGCGGGGAATTGAAGATGGGGTTGCCCGTTTGGGGTACACCTACGATAAATACGAGTTCACTCCTCATCTGACCCTGGGGAGGATCTCTCGCAAGGCCTCAGCCCGAGATGTCAGAACAGTTGGAAATGTTCTGCATGATTTTCAAGTGGGCTTTATTGGTGTAGCCAGAATTGAGGCTGTACATTTGTACCGCAGTGAATTAAAACCGGAAGGGGCGGAGTATACCCGGCTCTTTTCTGCTAAATTGTCTGAACATGAAGCAGCAGGGCTAAAATAAGAATTAGATACGAGGTGAAATTGGAAACAAGGAAAGTAGCAGACTTTATTGTTAAGGTATTAGATGACAAGAAGGGGGAAGATATTCATCTTTTGGATATTCACGAAAACTCGATCTTGGCGGATTATTTCATAATATGCTCAGGGACAAGTACCAGGATGGTCAAGGGCCTGATGTCTGAGGTTGAGGATGAGGTCAAGAAGGAGTTTGGTTTGTATGCCCGCCTGGAAGGGGAGCCGAACTCAGGCTGGATATTGGCAGATTATGGATCTGTGATCGTACATCTCTTCTCTCCCAGCCAGCGGGAGTATTACAGCCTGGAAGAGCTCTGGTCTGAAGCAAAGACGATCTTGCGTTTGGTTTAATTAAGAATATATAATCAGTATTCAGTTTAGATCAATTCACCAAACACTGAATACTGATTACTTTTTTAACCTTGCCTTTCTACAATTTCATGGTTCTGCATTATAAAATCCCTTTCACCATCCCGCCATCCACATTTAACATCACACCGGTGATGTAAGAAGCTGCCGGTGACAGCAGGAAAGCTGCAGCTCGCCCAATTTCATCAGGGGTTGCCATTCGTCCCAGAGGGCATTCGACTGTGATCTTTTCCATTTCTTGTTCTATTGTCGAACCTCTTTGTTCAGCTCGGAAACTTAATATTTCCTGGACTCGTTCGGTTTTGGTCCAACCTGGCAGGATCGAATTGAACCGGATACCATCGGTGCCCAGTTCCAGCGCCAGGGATTTGGTCAAGCCTACAGTGGCTGCCCTGATACTGTTGGAGAGGATCAGGTTGGGAATGGGCTGCTTGACGGAGTATGATGTTATGGTCAATACGCTGGCGGCGTCAGATGCTTTCAGGTAGGGTAGGGCGGCTTTTATTAGGCGGACGTGGCTGAGAAAAACCAGGTTGGTGGCATCTTGCCAAACCTCATCTGTATGATCTTCGAATTTACCGGAGGGAGGCCCTCCAGTATTGGTGACGAGTATATCCAAACCTCCCAGGATTTCTACTGCCTTGTTGATAAAATTTGCTGCATCAGCCCTGGCTGCATCACCGACCAGGTAATGGACCTCAGCTCCGGTTTCTTTTTGAAGGAGTGCGGCTGAATATTTGAGGGTATTTTCATCGCGGCCGTTAATGACTACTTTGCATCCCTCTTCTGCCAGGATCCTGGCAGAAGCAAATCCCAATCCTTTGCTGGAACCAGCCAGAAATGCTTTTTTCCCTTTTAACGATAGATCCATAATTTCTCCTTATATCAATTCAATCCGGTCCTGAATGATTGGTAGATGCGGGTAATGGCTTTCTACCCATGAGACCACTTTCTGTAAACTACGTTGTGTATGTGCGCCGCTATTACTGAGATAAGTACAACCTATCAGGGTTTCTTGCCAGCGGTCTTGGTAATCAAGTTCTGCGACTGAAACGTTAAATTCCTTTTGCAATCGAATGACCAGTGGTTTGAGCTGGCTTCTTTTTTCTTTCAGGGAAGCGCACATTGGAATGCTGAGATGAATTGTCAGTAAACCTATCGCCATTCAATACACTGCCTTTTTAGGGGATATGCCCTGGGTCCAATCAGGATGACCATACTTATCAGATAATAGCTGTCCAGCTTTGTCCATTTCTTTCGGTGTGAGTTCTCCCTCTTCCAATTTTATGTTTAGGGCTTGGGAGAAAGCAGCTTTAAAAGCCTGAGAGGCCTTTATCCAGCTGATCACTTCTCCCAGCGCCTCTCCGACAGTGATTGCTTTTTGAACGATTATCTCGCCAGCCTGCTGGCGAGCTTTTTGTGAGGGATAGGAAAGAACCTGGGTAATTCTGGTCAGGTCGCCTGACAGAGGTAGGCTGCCGTGCTGAAGCAGGCAGTTTTTTTTCCGTGCCTGGGCACTGCCAATGATCTTCTTGCCGTTGGCAGTGATCTCAAAGTCCGAGGGATTTTCAAAGCATACAGGTTGGTGGTGGGCTTGTGGATCTTTCCCTGCGTGCACTTCAACTGGCAAGCACAACCGAGAGAGAGCATCGAATAAAGCATGAGAGATATTGCGGTAGCTGTTCATCAAGCTGCCAGAAAGACGGGGGTCACTATAGGGGCCTATCACTGCATAGGTCAACTCGTCCGTATGGAGAATAGCCCGCCCTCCAGTTGGCCGGCGGATCACATCCCAGTGCCTGCTTGTGAGCTGATCGATATCAACGTCAGAGTACGGCTGGTTATATCCCAGAGATAGGCAGGGTGGGTTCCAGCTGTACAAGCGCAAGGTGGGGGGAGATAATCCTTCTTCCACCCCAGCCAGGATGGCTGAGTCAATGGCCATATTCATAGCACCGGAAGAGGGTTCTGAGAGGATGAGGCGCCATGCGGATTGAGGAAAGGCATCATTCATAGGGAGAATTATAGTCCATCAGCTTTAAAGGGGATTCATGTTGTCAATCCTGGTGTGGGGGAAAACCCCAGCATAAAACAACAAAAAACCATTCAAGTGGGGGTTTGGGCTTAAAAATCTGTTAGTTTTGCTTCAAAGTAGCCCCTTTTTGTGGTTTTTTCCTTGTCAAAACAGGCACTTTCATATATACTGTGGGTAAATAGTGGGTGAAAGTGGTAAATAGTGGTTCGCCGGGAGACCGGCGATCTGTGTTTAACAAGGGAACCGAACATATGTTCTTAGGACAATATCGGCACTCTTTGGATGACAAAGGCAGAATGATTGTACCAGCCCGTTTTCGGGATATGCTGGAAGGTACGATCTATTTAACGCAAGGTTTTGATCAAAACCTGCGCGTGCTGCCAGAACCCGCTTTTGTATCCATATACGAAAGAGTCACGGAAATGAGTTCGACCAATCCCACGGCGCGCCAGCTTCGGCGTTTGATCTTCTCCACCGCCCAGCAGGTGGATATCGACAGCAATGGGCGCATCCTGATCCCCAAATACCTTAGGGATGTTGCCAGTTTATCCGCAGAAGCAATTGTCGTGGGAGTTGGGGAAGCCCTGGAAATTTGGTCACCAGAGGCCTGGGACACTCAGAACGAACTTCTCCAAGATGCTGACTCCAATGCAGAGAGATTCGCTGCTTTAGATATTTAGGATATCCAATGCAGCATGTACCTGTACTTTACCAGGAAATATTAGAAGTTTTAAATCCAGTCCCTGGTGGTTTGTATGTTGATGGTACTGTAGGCGCGGGAGGACACAGCAGGGGAATACTGGAAAGAAGTGCTCCAGATGGAAAGCTGATTGCTTTTGATCGGGATCCGGAAGCACTTGAATTAGCAGAGAGGAACCTGGCTGAATATTCCGACCGGGTCACATTGATACATAGTTCTTATCATGAGTTCGTCTCGCACCTTAACAACAGAAATTGGCACACAGTCGATGGCATTTTGATAGATCTGGGTTTGTCGTCCATGCAGCTGGATTCACCTGAAAGGGGATTTTCATTTCGGTTTGATGCTCCCCTGGACATGCGATTTGATCCTGACCAATCTTTTTCAGCTTCTACCCTTGTAAATGAATATGAAAGGGATGAGCTAGCCGACATCATTTTTACTTATGGAGAGGAAAAATTCTCCAGAAGAATTGCCGATGCAATCATTGCGAACCGCCCTCTTGCAACGACAAAGGAATTAGCAGAATTAATTAAAGGCGTTGTTCCTTACACTAAATCGAAGATCCATCCAGCGACGAGAACCTTCCAGGCGCTGAGAATCGTCGTAAATAATGAGTTGAAGGCCCTAGAGGCTTTCTTGCCTGCAGCGCTGGAAGTATTAAAACCAGGAGGGCGGTTAGCAGTTATTGCTTTCCATTCATTGGAAGACCGAATAGTAAAAGGATATTTTCGCCAGGAAAGCAGAGACTGCGTATGCCCACCAGAGATCCCGGTTTGCGTTTGTGAGGGTAAAGCAAGGCTCAAAGAGATCACCAGGCGCCCAATTCGTCCCGAGGACCACGAAATTGCGAAGAATCCCCGGGCTAGAAGCGCCAAACTGCGAGCAGCAGAAAAAATTTTTTAGATTGAGTGGCACAGGGCTTGCAATTAATTAAAGGATACGAAGGGATCGCAGAGAGGAAATCAGCCAGGCAGAAGATATGACAGAATCCTTGAATCAGGCCTACTCGAATTCGCCACGGCGCCAAAAACTCCAGATCATTGGCAGCGTTTTTATGGTGATCGTGATTGCTGCGGTAATGCTGATCCTTTACCTGGTTGTTTCAGCCAGAGTGGTTTCCAAGGGAAGGCAGCTGCAGCAAGCCAAAGATGAAATTGATCAGCTGGTGTATCAGAGTGTGAATTATCGCAATCAGATAGCTCAATTAGAAAGATTTGACGTGATGGAAGTAAAAGCAAAGGAGCTGGGTTTCAGGGCTCCTTATCCTGGTGAGGTATTTTATGTGCCGGTCCCGGGATATCAGCAGGGACCTGAAACTCATGTTGAGATCCAGCACGATACAACTCCAGCTGTGATCAACGTGAATTTGTTGGAATACCATCAAAGTTTGATCGATTGGGTAGGGGAGCAGTTGAGTAACCTTCTGCGGCCCTTTGAGGGTTTATGAACGAAAAGACCACCTACAACTGGCGTTATATCACCATCGCAGTGCTGTTCAGCTTTTTTGGCCTGGCTATTATCGCGCAGATGGTGCGCATCCAGTTGACGGTGAATGGCGGGGATCTTCCAAGCCCTAGTTTACTGGGGCAGTGGGAAACAGCAGCTTCCCGGAGGGGATTGATACTGGATCGCAATGGCCATTTATTGGCTGGTAATCAGACAGTATATGTGGTGGATGTCAATTTCAGTGATTTTTATCAGTCAGGAGAGATTGAAGAAGTAAAGATGCTGGCTGACCTGGCAATCGAAGTATTTGGAATAAATAATCAGTATTTGCTGGATTTCCTGAGACAGGAACCCCGGCCTTTGACGAAAAATATTACCGTTGAGCGGTTTGCAACCCAGGAAAATCTGCTCACATACCTGGACCTGGTTGAAGATTATTATGCCGGGTTTTCGCGGGAAATGAATGATGCGGAATCAACTGAGGAAATCGATATCTCGCTGGAGGATAGGGTAGAGGTGATAGATTGTTCTCATCTGATCCGGGTAAGCTGTACACCTCACTTGATCCGCTCTTATCCGGAAAAGAAACTGGCATCAAATATTATTGGATTTGTGATGAGAGATACCAAACAGGGACAGTTAGGTATAGAGGAGAAATACGATTCTACACTCTTCGGAAATGACCGAACACTGTGGGCTTTGTGGGATCCTCATAAAGCTGACCAGGCCCCTGATCCAGATCATGGTGCAAATATCATTCTAACGATAGACAGTGTGCTTCAGGCTGATGTGGAGAATATTCTTGATAAGACCATAAAGAAGACTGGGGCTTTGGCGGGTACGGTGATAGTGATGAACCCTCAAAATGGGGAGATTTTGGCCATGGCCTCTTCCCCGAGGGCAGATATCAATCAGTATTGGAGCGATGATTACCTGGATATTATCAATAATCATGAGAATATTTTCAACTATGCCATCAAATCTTATGAGCCAGGTTCAGTAGTGAAGGTATTGACAATGGCGGCTGCACTGGATTCAGGAGTGGTGGAACCAAATACAGAATTCATTGACGAAGGTCAGATTGAAATCGGCGGTGTGACCATCAAGAACTGGAACGAAAAAGCCTGGGGCCCCCAGAATATGACTTCCTGTATGCAGAATTCCTTGAATGTCTGCCTGGCCTGGGTAGCTACAGAGTTGGAATCTGAGCGTTTCTATAACTACTTTCAGGATTTTGGTTTTGGACAGATGACCGGTATTGAACTTTCAGGTGAAGCGCCCGGTTTAGTGAAAAGCTATTGGAGTCCTGACTACACCCGATCCGAATTAGGAACCAACGCGTTTGGACAGGGTATTGAAATCTCTCCAATTCAGATGGTGAAGGCGATCTCTGCAATTGCGAATGATGGTGAAATGGTAGCTCCCCGGATCATCCACTCGATTGTAGATGATGGGTACCGCTATACACCGCCAAAAACTGTTGTTGGGCATCCTGTTTCTGCCGAAACAGCTCATACGCTAACTGATATGCTGCAGCAATCGCTTCAAAATGAATCATCGCTGGCTTTGGTTCCTGGTTACAGTCTGGCAGGAAAAACCGGCACAGCTGAGATATATGTTCCGGGACAAGGTTATAAAAGCACTGCTACGAATACTTCATTCGTAGGGTGGGGACCGACAGATGATCCCCAGTTCCTGGTTTATGTGTGGATCTCCAAACCTTCGGCTTCCATTTGGGGTTCAGAGATTGCAGCGCCAGTCTTCAGAAAAGTTGTAGAGAAGCTGGTCATTCACCTGGGCATTCCACCAGATGCAGTTAGAGTGGCCTTAGAGGAATAGTTCAATGATTACATTGGGTGTTGTACTTGAAGTTCTAACAGGAAGCACATCCCCGTGGGCAGATCTGATCATTGCTGACGTGGGAATAGATTCCCGCACCCTAATTCCCGGATCTATGTTTGTCGCATTGAAGGGGGAATCTGTAGATGGCCACGATTATGTCAGAAATGCTTTTGAGAATGGCGCATCGTTTGCTTTGATCGACAGGCCGGTCGACCCTCAGATCCGGGTCATTGATTGCCGGTCCGAGTCCGAAATAGACCTGGACCAGGAAGTTGAAATTCCATTTTGCCTTTTGGTAGATGATGCTTTGGATGCTCTTCAGCGAGTGGCTGGTGAATGGCGGAAGAGACTTAACCTGCGGGTGATCGGCATTACCGGCAGTGTTGGAAAATCCACGACGAAAGAGCTGACCACGACTGTATTAAAACAGCGCTATCGGACTTTGAAGAATCCTGGTAATTTGAATAATGAGATCGGCTTGCCAATGACGCTTTGGCGATTGAGTGAAGGACATCAGCGGGCAGTTCTTGAGATGGGATTCTATGTTCCTGGAGAAATCAAGTTCTTGTGTGATCTGGCAAAACCTGATGTGGGTGTTATCACAACAATTGGTACCGTTCATGCTGAGCGAGCTGGATCCAGGGCTGAAATTACTCGCGGAAAAGCAGAATTGATCGAGGCTCTACCTTCGGGACCAGAGGGAGTTGCGATTCTCAATTATGATGATGAGCGGGTCAGAGGGATGGCGAAGCTAACTCAGGCAAAGATATTTTATTACGGATTGAGCTCGGAAGCTGACCTGTGGGCTGATGATGTTGAGGGGTTAGGTTTGGATGGCATCAAGTTCAGGCTTAACTACAAGGGAGAGAGCATCTACCTGAAAGTTCCCCTGATTGGCAGGCACTCTGTTCACACGGTATTACGGGCAGCAGCTGTAGGATTGGTTGAAGGTCTATCCTGGGATGAAATAGGCCGGGGATTGAGATCTGAGCACACCCAGCTGCGATTAGTCGCAGTACGTTCCTCCTGCGGAGCCTTGATATTGGATGATACCTATAATGCTTCCCCAAAATCAATGCTGGCAGATTTGAATCTATTGGAAGAAATGGATGGCCGCAAGATAGCTGTTCTGGGAGATATGCTTGAATTGGGCCGTTATGAACACCAAGGTCATCTGAAAGTAGGGATTCGGGCTGCCGAGGTGGCAGATGTTCTGATAACAGTTGGTGAAAGAGCAGAAATCATTGCCCGGGCAGCGGCTGAAAATCAGCTGAATAAGAGTAAGATCCACTCGTTCGCAGAGAGCACAGAGGTGATCGCTTTCTTGAATGAGTTCCTGTTAGAAAACGATGTGGTTTTAGTAAAAGGATCACGAGGCATGCGGATGGATAAAATTGTAGCTGCTCTGGAGGTAGGATCATGACCAATACCTCGATGGCCCTGGCTCTCTCGGCTTTTTCTTTCTTATTAACGGTGATTTGGGGCCAGCCCCTGCTGAGAGTATTACGGATGCTGAAAATTGGTGAGCATATCCGTGTAGATGGACCAGAACGGCATCAGTCCAAGTTGGGCACACCCACGATGGGCGGGGTATTAATCATGTTCCCGGTGGCCTTATTAACCATCTTGTTCAATGCTGTGAAAGTATTTGGTGTTTCAGTCTTCGGCAACTCTACCCTTGTCCCATTGATCGTATTTGGGGCCTTTGCTTTGATCGGTTCCATTGACGACTGGTTCAGCTTGCGGGAAATTCGGGATGGAGATGGCCTCTCGGCCCTTGCCAAACTCATTTTACAGTTGGTGATCTCTATAGCCACTGCTCTGGTTCTCCGATTGATGTTAGATGTACCAGAGCTGTATTTCCCCGGATTTGATTTTGAGATCAAGTTGGGTTTTTGGTACTTCCCAATCGCAGTCATTGCCATTGCGGGATATTCAAATGCAGTGAACTTCACAGATGGACTGGACGGGTTAGCAGGCCTGATCTCCGCGACAGCTTTTGCGGCCTATGGGGCAATTGCCCTCATTCAGGGTCAGATCTACCTGGCTCGCTTCTGTTTTATCCTGGTCGGAGCGATATTCGGTTTCTTATGGTTCAACGTATATCCGGCAGAGCTTTTTATGGGTGATACAGGTTCACTCGCGCTGGGCGCAACGCTGGCAGTTGTAGCCCTGATGACAGGGCAGTGGGCAGTTCTGCCGATTATCGGCATTGTCCCACTGAGCGAACTGTTAAGTGTTGTCATCCAGGTCGTATTCTTCAAATTGACAAAAGGCCGGCGAATCTTTAAGATGACACCGCTTCACCATCACTTTGAGCTTTTAGGATGGAGTGAGACCCAAATTGTACAGCGTTTCTGGCTAATTGGATTGGTAGCAGGTTTGGTAGGCGTAGCGCTGTCGTTAGTGTGATGAAAAAAGACTATCTCGGCAAACACGTAGTGATTCTGGGGGCAGCCCGACAGGGACTGGCCTTGATGAAGTACCTGAAGGCCCACGGAGCAGAGGTAACAGTTACAGATCGAAAGGATGAACAAGTGCTTCAAGACGTTGTGAACGATTTTCAAGACGAAGAGATCAATTGGGTTCTGGGTGGGCACCCAACTGATCTTTTGGAAAGGGCGGATTATCTGTCCTTGTCTGGCGGGGTTCCCTTAACTATTCCCCTTGTGAAAGACGCGCGTCTCCGAGGGGTTCCGTTAACGAATGATTCACAGATCTTTTTAGAAATGGTTCCCTGTCCGGTGATTGGTATCACTGGGTCTGCGGGAAAGACAACTACTACAATTTTGGTAGGCAAGATGGCAGTTGCTGCAAAAGGTGATAATCGGAGTTGGGTTGGCGGAAATATTGGTAATCCCTTGATCAGTGATGTTGATCATATGAAAGAGGACCATATTGCTGTCATGGAGTTGTCCAGTTTCCAATTGGAATTAATGGATATTTCCCCGAATGTAGCCTGTATTTTGAATATTACGCCCAACCATCTGGACCGGCATGGCACTATGGAGGCTTATGCCTCTGCAAAGGCTCGTATTTTGGCAGCCCAATCTGAAACGGATATAGCTGTGTTGAACAGGGAAGATCCAGGTTCATGGGAATTCAAAGACCAGGTCCAGGGAAAGCTGATCAGTTTCGGCCAATATATGCCAGCTGATGATCAGAAAGGTACTTATCTGGATGGTGAATGGATCTGCTACTGGGATGGGAAAGGAACAAGTAGATTGATCCCTGTCGGCAGCATTAAATTGAGGGGAGCTCATAATCAGATGAATGTGCTGGCGGCTTGTGCGATTGCAATCGCGGTAGAGTTCCCTGCCGAAGCTATCCTGGAGGGTGTGGAATCCCTGAGGGGCGTACCTCACAGGTTGGAACCCGTGCGGAGCTGGGGAGGGGCGGATTGGGTGAATGATTCTAAAGCGACTACACCAAAAGGTTCGATTGCTGCCATTGATTCATTCCATGAACCGCTGGTTTTGCTAGCAGGCGGACGGGATAAGGACTTACCCTGGCAGGACTTTTCACAGCTGGTCTTGAAAAGGGTCAGGTATTTGATCTTGTTTGGTGAAGCGGCTGATTTGATTGAAGAATCCCTGCTCGCTGAACTGGATTTGGAACAAGAGATGATCCCATACCTGAAATGTTCCGGATTGAAGGACGCTGTCGCTGCGGCTGCGGATATTTGCATGGATGGAGATGTAGTTTTGCTTTCACCAGGTGGAACAAGCTTTGATGAGTTCATTGATTTCGAGGAAAGAGGAGATAAGTTCAGATTATGGGTAAACGAACTGAACTAAAACCCGATCCAGCGGGACTGGATCTGGCAATTGATATTCCGTTTTTGATTATCGTAGCTGCCTTGCTCGTTTTTGGGCTGTTGATACTCTATTCTGCATCCTGGGATGTGTCCTGGCGTGTATCAAACGATGTCAATTCCTTTTTCCTGCGCCAATTACTCTGGTTGGTCCTTGGATTAATTGCCGCGGTCGTTCTATATTTCATGGATTATCACCGCTGGGCAAAGAACAAGCTGGCGATATTGGCGATAATCGGCACAATAGCTTTGTTGGTGTTGGTCTTATTCATTGGGGACCGATCAATTTTTGGCGGTAAATCTGTTCAGCCATCCGAGTTGGCGAAATTAACCATCGTAATTTACCTGGCAGTTTGGCTTGAGTCCAAGGGCGATTTGGTCAAAAAATTCCACTTTGGCCTGATTCCCCTGGCAGTGATACTGGGTTTGGTAGGTGGGCTGATTGCCATCCAGACAGATGTTAGCGCTGCTGTGACCGTCTTCGCGCTCGGTTTGATCCTCTTTTATATGGCCGGTGGATCTCTAATGCAGATCATGCTGCTGCTGGTGATATCAATGAGTCTGGGTGCAGGGTTGGTAGCCTTGAGGAAACCGGAAGTTTATCAGCGTATTACAGACTTCTGGATAGGAATCCAGGATATCAATACTATCGGCTCAGAGCAAATTGCAAAATCTTTCACCGCTTTTGTTGATGGCGGTTGGTTCGGTGTGGGACTTGGAAGAGGTGTGGCCAAGTTGGTTCTGCTTCCAGTTCCTCACACAGATAGTATATTTGCCGTTGTTGGCGAAGAATTGGGATTTGTAGGATCAGCTGTATTGGTGATCTTGTATGCTTTACTGCTCTGGCGGGGAATGGTTATAGCAAAAAGAGCACTGGATGGCCTGGGATCATTATTAGTAGCGGGATTGGTTTTTTGGATTGTATTCGAAGCGTATGTGAATATTGCGGTCATCATCGGGTTGCTCCCGGTGGCCGGCAACCCACTCCCGTTCATGAGTCAGGGAGGATCCAATCTCGTGGTCACTTTGTCGGCTGTTGGAATCATCCTGGGTGTTGCCAGGATGGCAGAAATGGAACGCAGAAATCAGGAACGGAGGTCATTAGGTGCGGTTGTTGATTTGCGCGGGCGGGACAGGCGGGGGAGTGTACCCGGCTTTAGCCGTCCTCCAGGCACTAAACGATCTTAACCAATCCCGCGAGACAGCTCTTGCTGTGCTCTGGGTAGGTGGAGAAAACGGTATGGAAGGAGAGATTATCTCCAGGGAAAATATCGAATATAAAAGCATCCCTGCTGCTGGATTACATGGTGTGGGACTAAAAAGCTTGCCTGGAAACCTCCTCAAACTTTTCCAGGGATATATTAGGGCCGGCAGGATCATAAGAGAGTTCAAGCCCGACGTATTATTCTACACTGGTGGATATCTTGCAGTGCCCGCTGCGCTTGCGGGAAGAAGAAGGCCAAGCCTGGTATTTACCCCGGATATTGAACCTGGTTTGGCAATCAAAGCCATATCAAACCTGGTTTCGAAAATCGCATTATCTGTAGAGGAAAGCCGCCAGTTCACCCCCCGTGGAAAAGAGGTTATTGTCAGCGGATATCCGGTTCGCTCGAAAATGCTCTCCTGGACCCGAGATCAGGCTCTCAAGAGCCTGGATTTATCACCGGATTTGCCAGTCCTGTTGGTTTTTGGCGGAAGCAAAGGTGCCCGTTCCATTAATCAGGCTTTGAATTCCATCCTTCTTGAGCTGTTAACAAAGATCCAGGTCGTGCATATCACGGGGAAGCTGGATTGGGAAGGGATTATCACAAATCGGGATCGATTGCCAGCTGAGATGCAAAAGAACTATCGAGTTTATCCGTTCCTTCACGAGGAAATGGGCGCTGCCTTGAGGAGCGCTGACCTGGTCGTCTCCCGCGGTGGGGCATCAATCCTGGGTGAATATCCGGCCTTTGAACTGCCATCGATCCTTGTTCCTTACCCACATGCCTGGCGGTATCAAAAAACCAACGCGAAATATCTGGTGGATCGGAACGCTGCGGTACTGGTTCGGGATGAGGAACTACAGGACAGATTATTACCGGAAGTATTATCTCTGATCGATGATCAGGAGCAATTGAAGAGTATGAGATCAGCCTTGAAGGAAATGGCGAAACCTGCTGCCGCGAAAATAATTGCCAGAGAATTGGTTGCTTTGGCGGGTATTGGAAAAGGAGGGGATCAGTAATGATTTCCATCCTGTCAGCATTTTGGATGTTTGTGATCCTTTTTGGCCTGATCGGAGCCATGCGCGGCTGGGCCAAGGAATTGCTGGTGGTTTTCAGTGTGGTGTTGGCGCTTTTCCTGATCTATGTTCTGGAGACGTATACGCAGTATATGGTCCCCTTTGGAGATATCCTGGCAAAGGTGGAGAATTTACCTGAGGGTGCAACATTTGAATCGCTGCCAACGGTGATCCAGGAAGAGCTAAGAACCCAGTTCTGGTCTAGAGCGACAATAGTTTTCATCCTTTCCTTCTTTGGCTACCAGACACCGCGGCTCGCTGTGATCCGAGATAAGGCACGCAGAGAGCGGATCCAGGATATTTTATTAGGTGCAGTGATGGGGTTGGTGAGTGGGTTCTTTATTATGGGTACCTTGTGGTGGTATATGTCAGCTGCCCATTATCCATTTGGGCCTGAGATCCTGGCCCCTCAAGCGGGCACGCCGATGGGCGATGCTGCAATAAATATATTGAAGTATTTTCCACCCGTATTCGCCAGCAATCAGATTGGATTGTTCTTTGCAGTAGTGGTGGCCTTTATGTTTGTATTGGTGGTGTTCATCTGATGGAGCATATTCACTTTATTGGGATCGGAGGAACTGGTTTGTCTGCCATAGCGAAAGTATTACTGGAACAGGGATACACAGTCAGTGGGTCGGATTTGAATGAATCCAGCCTGTTTGAGTCTGTGCAAAAAGCAGGAGGTACTGTTACCCTGGGCCACGATGCTGAGAATATTGCGGGAGCAGACCTGATCATACGCTCCTCCGCAATTCCTGGAGATAATGTAGAAGTGCAGGCCGCTGTAAAAGCCCAGATCCCGGTGCTGAAGAGATCAGAATTCCTGGGCCGCATGATGGCTGATAAAGAAGTCCTTGCGGTGGCAGGGAGCCACGGAAAAACCACTACTACTTCCATGTTGGTCTGGATACTTTCCAGCTTGGGATTGGATCCTTCTTTCATTGTTGGCGGTGTCGTGAGTAACCTGGATACAAATGCCAGATCAGGAGCTGGGAATCATTTTGTTATCGAAGCGGATGAATATGACTATATGTTCTGGGGTTTGAATCCAGATTGGTCAGTTATCACCAATGTGGAACATGACCATCCAGATATATTTCCAACCCCTCGATCCTTTGATGAAGCTTTTGAGGGATTTGTGAAGAACTTGAAACGCGATGGGACGCTGGTGCTTTGCGGTGAGGATCAAGGTGCGCTGCGATTAAAAGACCAGCTTTCAGCCGGCCAAAGGCTCGTGACCTATGGTTTGGAAGGAAGTGAATGGGATTACTGTGCTGAGGGCTTGAAAGTAAACCCCAATGCAGGAACTGATTTTGTGATCAAGTGTAAGAGAGATGGACAGGAGAGTTCGGTTCCGGTTTCACTCCAGGTTCCAGGAAAACACAACATCCTGAATGCTGTAGCTGCCTTTGTGGTGGCAGATGGCCTGGGTTTAGACCGAATGGAAATTTCCAGGGTTTTGAGTAAGTTTCAGGGAAGTGAGCGCAGATTTGATATCCGGGGAGAATACCAGGGAGTGTTGATCGTAGATGACTACGCCCATCATCCGACAGAGATCAAAAAGACCCTGCAGGCTGCCCGGGATGCTTATCCTTCCAGGAGGATTTGGGCAGTCTGGCAGCCGCATACGTATTCCCGCACAACGACTTTGTTTGGAGGGTTTTGTGAGTCATTTAGGAAGGCAGATCGAGTTGTCGTGCTGGATGTCTTCCCGGCCAGAGAGAATAAGCCTGAGGATTTCAAAATATCAGACCTGGTTGCTGCCATTCAGCATGATAGTGTTCAGCACATTCCAGGGATCAAAGAGGCAGTTGAGTTGTTGAAAACAGAATTACAGCCCGCTGATCTGCTGCTTGTATTTACAGCGGGAGATGCAATTGAAATAAATAATCATATTGAGAAGTACTTGTCTGCCCAGGCAGGATTCTAGAGAGGAGAATAAGATGACCGCAAGAATTCTTCCAGATGAATTGGATCAAGCAGTAAATGTCGTTTTTGAGACAAAAAAACGTTTGGAATGGGTCGTACGAGAAGACCCCAAACTGCAGGCTGAATTGAATAATTTGCCTGATACTGGTGAGGAATTATCCTCAAAAGTTGTCAACAAAGTACTGGACAGGATCAAGGATCTTTAAGGATCGATCGATGAATGACGCAGTTTTAACCTCTTCTCAAATAGAATCTCTGCAAGCTTTCTTTGGCAGCAAGTTAAAGAAAGATGAGATGCTAAACCGCTTTTCAGTAATGAATGTAGGCGGTCCGGCTGATTTCCTGGTTTCTGCAGAGAGTTCACAGGACCTTGAGGCATTTACGTGTTTCCTGTGGGAAGAAAAGATCCCTTTTATGCTCTTGGGCGGAGGTTCTAATACCTTGATCAGTGATGCAGGAATCCGAGAGTTGGTCTTAATCAATGAAGCCAAGGAGATCAAGTTCATTGAGAGAGATGATGATTACTCTCTTGTATGGGCAGAATCCGGGGCAGGCTTTGGCGGATTAGCCCGCCGGGCTGGATCCAAAGGCTGGAGTGGTTTGGAATGGGCTTCCGGTATCCCAGGTACGGTAGGTGGGGCAGTAGTCAATAATGCTGGAGCGTTTGGCTCAAACGTGGCTGAAATATTGGAAATGGCAGATATCTTGCACCCTTCAGGAAACAGTATTCAGCGATCGGAATGGTCGGTGGATCAATTTGCATACGACTACCGCTCGAGTGTTATCAAATCAGGTAAGGAACAGGCGGTTGTCCTGAGTGCGACCTTTAAGATGGAAGTCAGCACTCCTGCAGTTGTGAAGGGGAAGATATCTGAAATCGCGAAAAAACGCCAGATGTCCCAACCAACTGGAGCCAGCCTGGGCAGCATGTTCAAAAATCCGCCTGGAGATTACGCGGGCAGATTAATTGAAGAAGCAGGATTGAAGGGTACGCGGTTCGGAGATGTGCAGATTAGTCCTTTACATGGAAATTTCTTCCTTAATAAAGGGAATGCTACCGCTGCTGACATCGCTTCGATGATTTCCCGGGTTCGGGACAAGGTCTATGAGAATTTTGGTGTTGAGCTTGAATTGGAAATCCAATTTATTGGAGATTGGAAATAAGGATCAGTATGGGAAAACCGATTAGATTAGGAGTGTTATTTGGAGGACGGTCCGGGGAGCATGAAGTTTCCCTGAGTTCCGCCAGATCTGTACTTAATACTCTGGATCCAAAAAAATATCAGGTTACTCAGATCGGTATCACTATAGATGGCGATTGGTTGGTAGGTGATGATGTTCTGGCTTCGTTGAAGAGTAAATCTGAAGAAAACCTGACCTCAGCAGTAATATTTCCTGTACCATCCAGGCCGATGGTTTTTGCAGTGGAGAAATTGAATGGAAATGAGGTTCTGAAAGTTTATGCTGAGCTTGATGTCATATTCCCGGTCCTGCATGGCTCCTACGGAGAGGATGGAACCATGCAAGGGTTGTTTGAACTTAACAATCTGGCCTATGTAGGTGCAGGTGTTCTTGGCTCTTCGGTGGGAATGGACAAAGCTCTTTTCAAGGATGTGATGATCGCGAATCAGATCCCGGTTACACCCTCCATTCTGATCCATCAAGCAGATTTAGTAGAAATGGATCGCGTACTTGAGCAAGTGGAAGAATTTGCAAATTATCCAGTATTTGTGAAACCAGCCAATATGGGCTCATCTGTAGGAATAACCAAATGCCGGGATATTGAAGAAACAGCTGCCGGCATTCTGGAAGCAGCCCGTTTTGATCGGCGGATATTAATTGAAAAAGGGATCAACGCCAGAGAAATTGAGTTGAGCGTAATTGGGAACCAGTCTCCCCGGGTATCCATTCCGGGTGAGATCAGACCAACAGCTGAATTCTATTCGTATGAGGCCAAGTATCATGATGACAGTTCTGAACTATTGATTCCGGCTCCCATTACCGAGGAGCAGGCCGAAGTACTGCAAAACTTATCCCTGAAGGCCTACCAGGCCATCGATTGTGAAGGTATGGCCCGGGTAGATTTTCTGATGGATAAAGACACGGATGAGTTTTTCCTGAATGAAGTGAATACCATCCCTGGATTTACACCAATCAGTATGTATCCCAAACTGTGGGAAGCCAGCGGGTTAGCGTATTCGGATTTGATCGATGAGTTGATCGAGTTGGCGTTGGAGAGGAAAGAAGAAAAAGATCAGTTAGTTAGAAAGTACGAGTTTGAGGCATAAGACAGGATATGGCTAAACAGATCAACACCATAACAGAGAAAAGAGGGCAGTCCAGGAATTCTCAGCCAGAACGGCGGAGATCCTCTTCTGTAATTTCAAGGAGAACGCCCCCAGTTCTTTCTCGCAGTGAGATTGGCATTAACACTGCGGTGGTGGATAGCAGACCTTTGCCCCGTCGCCGAGTGGATGTTGCCATACCCTCTGGTGCGGAAATCCGGCTGCCCGCAGTACCGGCTGTTCATAATAAATGGCGGGTGCTTTCTGGAGTGATTGCGATCAGTTTGTTAATGGCCTTGATCCTTTTTACACAGGCCGGTCTTTTCACAGTAACAGATATTGATATCCAGGGATTGGAGCGGTTCACAGAAGGAGAGATCGCCCAGGCGATAAATATTACTGGCTCATCGATCTTTTTCATAAACCCTGACAGGGTAAAGCGGGATTTACAGGTCACATATCCCGCATTATCAGATATTGAGATCCGTGTTAGCTGGCCGGCATTTGTCTCCATTTCATTGGTGGAACGTTTTCCTGTTCTGGCCTGGAATTGGGATGGACATGTCCGTTGGGTTGATATGAATGGGGTTGCTTTTGAACCACTGGATGAAGGATTGGATGTTGTTCAGGTGAATTCAGCCATGCTGCCGCCTACAATTAAGGACCGTTTTGTGGATCCTCGCCTGGTGGACAGCGTAGCAGCCCTGGCAGGATTTATTCCAGAGAATGTGGACTTGATCTATGATCCCGACCACGGATTGGGATGGGAGGATGCGCGAGGATGGATTGTTTATTTTGGATTTAATGATGATGACGTAGAGAAAAAAATGAATGTATATCAATCGCTGGTGGAATACCTGGAGGGTAAAAGGATCACCCCCAGGATGATTAATGTTGAGTATATCGATTCGCCTTATTTCAGGATGGAACAATGAGTACGCAGGAAGCCCCGATCATAGTTGGTATCGACGTCGGCACTACAAAGATCTGCACACTGGTTGCCAGGGTAGAAGCGGAAAATAAATTCCGCATTTTGGGGGTTGGCATCGAGCCTTCCCGTGGATTGCGAAAGGGCGTAGTAGTTGATATTGCCTCTACCAGTAAAGCCATTAAACGCTCCATTGATAAAGCAGAGAGAACCTCAGGATTGGAAATCACATCAGCTCAGGTAAGCCTGGCCGGTTCGCATGTCTCATCCATAAACAGCCACGGCGCCAGTGGAGTTACCGGTGGAGTGATCGATCAGCATGATGTCTTCCGGGCATTGGATGCCGCCAAGGCAGTGTCTATCCCGCATAACAGGGATATTGTCCATGTCATTCAGCGTGGTTTCAGTGTTGATGGACAGGATGGAATACATAAACCGATCGGAATGCATGGCTACAGGTTAGAAGTGGAAGCTCATATCATCACTGCAGCCTCAACTTCACTTGATAATCTGGAACAGTGTGTCAATGCCGCTGGCGCAGAGGTGGAAGCTTTTGTGCTCAATCCTCTCGCATCCGCAGAAGCTGTATTGACAGATACAGAACGAGAGATGGGTGTAGTAGTATGCGATATCGGAGGAGGAACGACTGATATTGCTATTTATATCAACGGTGATGTCTGGCACACCATGGTGATGGGTATTGGTGGGAACCTGATCACATCTGATATCACTCATGGGCTGCGGTTGTCCATGGAGCAGGCGGAGAAAGTAAAGATCGAGTATGGACATGCTATTAGGGCAGAGATCGATGAAGATGACGTATTCCAGATTCGTCCCTTTGGGGATGAGGTCATGAAGGAATACCGCCGACGAGATTTGGCTTTGATCATTGAAGCCAGGGTGGAGGAGTTGTTCAGTTATGTGATCCAGGAGATCAAACGCTCTGGCTATGATGGATTATTACCCGCTGGTATGGTGCTGACAGGAGGTTCAAGTGCCTTGCCGGGTATCAGCCGATTTGCGAGGAAGATGTTCAATCTGCCGGTAAGGGTTGCTCAGCCAGAGAAGATGCTCGGGATGACAGACCAGCTTCATGATCCAGCTTTCGCCACCAGTGTAGGTTTATTAGAATGGACGGTGTTAATGAATACGATATCTTATGAAAAGGACTCCTACCGTAAACAGATACACCAGGACAATATCAGCTGGAGTAAAGTATCAAATTTCCTGAGGCGATTATTGCCTTAACAATGACCATGCAGCAAGATTTTTAGTACAGAGGAGAATACTATGGACCCGATCAAAGAAACAGAATCATTCGCACGAATAAAAGTAGTTGGAGTTGGCGGAGGTGGATGCAACGCCGTTGACCGGATGATCGATGCCGGTTTAACCGGGGTTGAATTTATCGCTGTCAATACTGACGCGCAGGCCCTCCTGCGTTCAAAAGCGCCAACCCAGGTCCGGGTAGGAGATAAATTGACCCGCGGCCTTGGTTCTGGCGGAGATCCCAAGATCGGCCGTGGATCTGCTGAGGAATCAGCGGAGGATCTATACAGTGTCCTGAAAGGGGCCGATATGGTCTTCATCACTGCCGGTATTGGTGGTGGCACGGGAACTGGCGCATCCCCCATCGTAGCCCAGGCTGCTCGAGAGCTTGGCGCTCTGACAATTGGTGTAGTGACCAAACCCTTCACTTTTGAGGGAAATATCCGATCGAAAACCGCAGAGGAGGGTATTTCTCTTCTGAAGGACCAAGTTGATACTCTGATCGTGATACCGAATGACCGTCTGCTTCAGATCTCTGATAAGAAAGCCAGCTTGCAGTCTGCTTTCTTGATGGCAGATGATGTGCTGCGACAAGGCATTCAGGGTATATCCGAGTTGATCACTGTGCCAGGTTTGATCAACCTGGACTTTGCAGATGTCCGCTCGATCATGTC
>Ga0180430_10001259_pt1 | contig 25201 bp, 22 predicted proteins | sample SS_ome_9_FD_132999 | JGI IMG/M metagenome (GOLD analysis project Ga0180430, IMG submission 132999) | Hypersaline lake sediment archaeal communities from the Salton Sea, California, USA - SS_1_S_2 metaG | ecosystem: Environmental > Aquatic > Non-marine Saline and Alkaline > Hypersaline >... | reverse complement strand
AAGGAGCTGACCATCGATCTTTCGCCTCTGGGTGAAATTCCTCCGGAAATTGAGCTGATCGTGGACGGGGATGGTGCCCGTGACCTGCAAACTGCGGTGTTAACTCCGGCGGAGGGAAAGATTACGATCCGGCTGCAGCCCTACGGCGGATTTACCGGTAGATGGGAATAGCTTGCCGGCTTTGGCTAGGAAGTCATAAAGCACCGGAGAAATACAGCACTGCCTCGATCAGATCCTCCTCCCTGGAAAGCTTGTAATTATGGTCCTTCAGGTAGCCCTTGACCACTTTGGTATCGACCTGGAAAATCTCTGCCAGGGTCTTGCTTCCTTTTACTTCCCAGTGCTCAGTGTCCATGAAGACATAATATTCAGGATCTTGCATTACAAATTCGGCAGGTTTGGCTTTGTTGTAGAGGTCGGTATCGGTAACGGCTTCGGTTAATTTGATTCTATATTGCTTATAAAGCGCATAGCCATTCTGTTGCCCCAGTAAAGACAGGTAGACCACCAGGATGTTATTTCCCTCTTTAAGATACTTTTTAACAAAGACCTCCTCATTGTATTTCAGCGTATCTATGTTGTTATTAAAGGGATCAAGCGCAATGGTCCCGCTTTCAAGTTTGACTTCAAATTTACCCTGGTAGATGTTGTATCGGAGATCGATTCCATCGTTCCATACGCGGTTCCAATGAATCATTCCCGGAAGGAAATCTTCAGTCAGATAAGGGGACCCGTTAATTTTGCTCTGGCCCGAAGACCAACCGTAATACTCACCTGAAGCTTTCAGGTTCATTTTCATGGTCTGGTCAAGTGACACGGGGGTTTGAGCCATAGCACCCAGGCTAAACAAAGTGATATACAGGATCCCAAATAGTCTCTTCATCATCCGGAATAAATTATACAGGTTTATAAGATTCAGTTCTCAACATTGTCAGCAACACCCTTTTTCCAATCCAGGAACTCTTGTTCCATGGCCTCGACCCTTTCAGGGTGTTGTGAGGCCCGGTTGTTGGTCTCGGTGGGATCTTCCGAGATATTGTAGAGGTCCCAGGCAGCATCCACTCCCCAGCGGACCAGCTTCCAGTCGCCCGCGCGTATGGCTTGCCCGCGGGACCACTCCCAGAAAAGGGCTCGTGATCGTTCAGGCTCCTTTCCCATGAATGCAGGCAACAGGCTCTCACCCTGAAGATCAGCAATAATTGTGCCATTGAACTGCACGGGATAAGTGGCTCCTGTGATGTCCTGAAAGGTAGCCATAATATCGATAAAATGTCCCGGGAAACGGCTGAAAGTACCCGGTGCAATCTTCCCGGGCCAGTAAGCAATAAGTGGAGTATTGATTCCTCCTTCGTAACTGTAATTCTTGTAATAGCGAAAGGGAGTATTGCATACATTGGCCCATTGGGGACCCAGGGAGGACCAGCGGGTCAGGGTCCCGATCTCCCCGTAATCATCCTTCAGTCGAACCATCTCTGCCGAGGCGCCGTTGTCTGATACAAACAGGATCAGGGTGTTCTTGCTTCTACCGGTTGTTTCCAGCATTTTCAGCACCCTGCCAATGTTCTGGTCCAGGCGGTCAATCATGGCTGCGTAGACCTCCATCTTCCTGATTTCATCCCTACGCAGAGTATCATCAAGCGTATTCCAGGAGGGGTAAGTTGCTTCGGAGAGCCGGTAACTTTCATCAATCAGTCCCATTTCGAGCTGCCTGGCATAGCGTTCTTTTCTTATTTTTTCATATCCTTCATCATATTTTCCCTCGTACTTCTGTATATCCTCCGGCCAGGCCATCAGTGGATCGTGGGGAGCTGTGTAAGACAGATAAAGAAAGAGCGGTCGCTTATCATCTTTATATTGCTCCAGCCAATCAAGGGCATAGTGGGTAAAATAATCGGTGGTATAGAAATCAGCAGCATCAGGAGTATAAGGTGCAAACATAAGGCTGTCGATGCACCAGGCCCGCCTGGCCTTTTCCCCGCCCCAGCTTTTTCTGGCAGGCACCCCCTCGCCCGGTCGCTGAACACCCGGATTAAAATGATTGCAGGCACCATCCTTCAGACCATAATAGTGATCAAAACCCCGATAGATGGGATTTTCAACCCCATGGTGCTTCCCCGACCAGAGGGTGATATATCCGGCCGATCGCAGTACTTCTCCCAGGGTGACCGCATTTTTCAAGGGCTCCCTGTACGATTTGGCATAACCACTCTGCTGTGCATAAATTCCAGTAAGAAGACAGGCCCTGGAAGGAAAACACTTGGAGGTATTATGGAACTGGGTGAATCTTATGCCCTGCTTCGCCAGCCGATCGATATGAGGTGTGCTGATCTCACTGCCATAGCAACCCAGGTCCGACCAGCCCATATCATCGGCACTGATCAGAATGATATTTGGCAATTCCGTGCTTGTACGGGAACAGGAACAAAAGCCCAGGAGGAGGGCAAGACCGGCGATCCAAAGTGTTTTCATAATAGCAAGATAAAAGATTAATTACTATTTTCAGGCAAAACTTTTTCTATGGGCCTTAAAACCAGACTGCAGCTTTCAACCATGATGTTCCTCCAGTATTTTATCTGGGGAACCTGGTATGTAACCCTCAATACTTACCTGGGCGAAACACTGGGATTTACAGCAACCCAGATCGGGCTTTGCTACGGGACCTTTGCCATTGCCTGCATGATCTCTCCCTTCTTTGTGGGACTCATCGCTGACAAATTCTTTGCCACGGAAAAAGTATTGGGTTTTATGCACATACTGGGCGCTGCCCTGCTGATACTGGCCTCAAGAGCCACTACCTTCCAACTGTTTTACCCGGCCCTGCTGCTGTATACACTTACCTATGCCCCCACCATGGCGCTTACCAACTCCCTGTCCTTTCACCAGATGGATAATCCGGGGAAACAGTTTCCCGGGGTAAGGGTGCTGGGGACCATCGGCTGGATCGTGGCTAACAATGTCATTGGCTGGCTGGGTTATACCCTTACCGTGGAACAACTCTATGTGGGAGCTGCGGCATCACTTATGCTGGGCCTGTATAGCTTTAGCCTTCCTCATGTACCACCGAAAAAAGAGAAGAAGGCCAGCTTCAGGGAGCTCATCGGACTGGATGCCTTAAGTCTGTTTAAGAACCGGACCTTTGCAACCATCATGATAGCCTCGGTGTTGATCTTTATCCCGGTTTCCTTCTATTTTGGTTTTACCGCCTCCTTTATGTCGGACATTGGAATCGATCCGGACATTATCCCCAACAGGATCAGCATGGGGCAGATGGCAGAAATCCTGTTTATTCTGATCCTGCCCTTCTTTATCACCCGCTTCGGAGTGAAACGGGTGCTCTTTATTGGCATCACTGCCTGGATGATACGCTTCCTTCTCTTTGCCAATGGCAATGCGGAGGGCGGAGTCTGGATGATCTATACCGCCATCATTCTCCATGGAATCTGTTACGACTTCTTTGTGGTCACCGGACAGATCTTTGTGGATGAAAAGGCCCCGGACCACCTGAAGAGCTCCGCCCAGGGACTGATCACCTTTGCCACATACGGACTGGGAATGCTGATCGGGACCTGGTTTGCCGGGACTACCATTGACAGGCTAAGCATCGGCGGGGTGGCCGACTGGGATAGAATCTGGTATGTGCCCACCGTCATTGCTGCAATGGTGCTGATCATATTCATCTTTCTGTTTAAGGAAAGAAAGAAGTCCGCTGAAGCAAGTACAGCTTAATTCTGCAATTCAATTTTCAGGGTAAATCCGCGTTTATATTTCTGCATGTCCCCTTCGGGCAGGATGATGCTTACGCCCTCATTTACCACCCAGTTCAGTTCCTCTTCCCCACCCAGCAATACAACTCGCTGAATCTGATCGGAAATATCGGCCAGGGCTTTAATCTCAACCATGTTGTTTTGAGGGGCTGCAAGGGAGATTGCGTAGAGCTTGTTGCCTTTGGTGGTAAACCAGAAATCTTCAGGTGTAAATTCCAGATCAAAGCCATGTTTTTCTCTGTGGGTAGTACTTTTCATATCCGCGCGGGTGGGACCCTCCCGGAAAACATGCCATCTTGAAGTCCCGTATATTGCCTCTCCATTCAGCTCCATCCACCTGCCTACTTCACGCAATAATTTAACACTTTCTTCCGGTATATAACCTCGTCCGTCCGGACCTATATTCAGGAGGTAGTTCCCTCCTTTACTGGCTATTTCTACGATCCAGTACAATACTTCCTCAATGGACTTCCAGTCATTGTCATAGCATTTGTAACCCCAGGTATTATTTAATGTTCCGGGAGTCTCCCAGGTCCGATATTCCGTGGTAACAGTTGTCGGGATCTGGTTGTCCCCGGCCGTCAGGTAATCTCCGAAATGGTTACCGACCCGACTATCAATAAGGCAATTCGGTTGAATGTCAAAAGCCAGCTTATAGAAATCATAACTCTGCTGCCTGTTCATAAACCTGGGAAAATCGTACCATAGTTCGATCAGGTCCGGGAACTTCTTGAGTATTTCCCGCATCTGGGGTTTTGCCTTTGTTTCGATATATTCCTCGTAGCTTAAAGGTGAAGGATCCCACAGGTTGGCGCCATAATGGTCCGAGTGCCCGGGATCTTCCTTTATTTTCTGCGCATAGCCGGCATCACCTCCGTCCATCCAGTCAATGGAATGCGAATAATAGAGTCCCAGGCGTATGTCGTACTTTTGACAGGCCTCATACAATTCTTCAATGGGATCGCGGCCAAATGCAGCATAATCATAAATATTAAAATCGCTGACATCACTGTTGTACATGGAGAAGCCATCATGGTGCTTGGTCATTGCAACAATGTATTTCATCCCGGCATCCCTGGCAAGTTTCACCCATGTTTCTGCATCGAAGCCATCCGGATAAAAATTCCTGCATACGGCTTTATACTCATCCCTGGGGATTTGGGCATGGTACATGATCCACTCTCCCAAGCCTGAAATTTTCCTTCCTTCCCAGGTCCCGCCCAGTTCAGAATATGCTCCCCAATGGATAAACATCCCGAATTTGGCTTCATTATATGCTCCATAGGCTGCCTCTTTTGTGGTATTCATAATGGTCCACGAATTGGTCAGGGCATCCTTCTCCTGTGCGCCTGCATCATTTGCAAATACAATGGAAAGCGCAACAATTGCTGAAAAACTGATCTTATTAACTAGCTGTCTCATCTTACTTAATTTTTTGAATGATTTCTCCTGAGGCCTTGTCCTTCAGGATCAGCTTCACGGTGCCGTCTGGTATGATCTCCTCCTTGATCAGGTAGTATTTTTCGTCGTAGGCTTTAAGTTGCGGGCCCTTAGAGACTTCCTCGCTTCCCCGCCAGTCCTCCAGTTCCACCGCTTCCCACTTCTTTGATTTGGACGAAAGGTAGCAGGCATCCATAATGGCATTTACAACATAGCCGTCGTAAAAGGTCTCCATGGGCTGTTTCCCTTCGTCCATGGCATCAAACATATCGGTAAACATGAAATCGTAGCCCAGGGAGTTGACCTCATCCCCCACCGGGAAAAGCCAGCCCGTTGCCGATTCAGCCTTCTCTGCCACATAATCCCCTTCACCCACAGCCGTATACATATCAAATCCGGTACGAAGAAAGTGATTGAGAAAAATGGTTCCTTCCACACCCATGACTTCGTCGCGCAGATCCATACCCCCCCGGAAGCACCAGCTTACCTCGAACTGGGCAATTGCACCCGATGCATATTTAACCAGGGCAATGGCATGATCTTCTGCTTCAATGGGCTTCACCTGTGTATCGGCCCAGCACATGACCTCCACCGGCTTCACATCCTTGCCGATATAATTGCGGGCGATCTCAATGCAATGGCAACCCAGGTCGATGATGGCGCCTCCTCCTGACAACTCGGGATTCCAGAACCAGTCGCTGTGCGGACCCGGATGGGTTTCGCGGGCTCGCACCCAGAGAATGTCCCCCAGGGCACCGTTCTTAACGGATTCCACCGCCTTCAGGGTTTTAGGGGTATAACACAAATCCTCCAGATACCCGTGGAAGACTCCATGCTTCTCCACCAGCTCAAGCATTTCTTTGGCCTCAGCAGCATTACGACCCAGGGGTTTGGTAACCAGGATGGCCTTTCCTGCTTCAGCTGCCATCCGGACTGCCTCCAGGTGCTGAAAATTGGGCAGGGCCACAACTACAGTATCAATTTCAGGGTGGTTAACCGCCTCCTTCATATCTGTTGTCCACTGAGGGATTCCATGCCTATCGGCAACCTTTTTTGCACTGGATTCACTTCTTGAATAAACCATCTCCACCCGGTCGGGCCGGCGATGCCCGTGAAGCGCATGGATATAAAAGTCTCCGATAAATCCGCCACCAAGCATGGCTATTCTTTTTCTTTTCATCATTTCAGTACGTTTAGTCAGGTGTTTCTTTGAGAATACTAAAATTAAAAAAAGTTTGAGTTTAAACTGTTTCGCAGCTGGCTTGTTTATAAAAAAACAATTGTCATGAATCAATTAAGCAAGGATCAGATGAAGCAATTCCAGGAAGATGGATTTATCCTGCATAAAGGACTGTTTGATGCCGAAGAGACCGAAATGCTGCGAAGCACAGCACATGCGGACCGGGAATTGGATAAACACTCCTTTTCCAGGGCAGATGGCGAGGGCGGAAAAGTTCGTCTGTCCCTTTGGAACCACCCGGGGGATACCATCTATGGTATGTTTGCACGATCCAAGAGGATGGTTAACAAGGCTGAAGAACTGCTGGGAGACGAGGTCTACCATTACCATTCCAAGATGATCCTGAAGGACCCGAAGGTAGGCGGAGCGTGGACCTGGCACCAGGACTACGGGTACTGGTATCAGAACGGACTCCTCTATCCTGATCTGGTCAGTGTATTTATCGCGGTGGATAAGGCCACGCGGGAAAACGGATGTCTGCAGGTGATCCGGGGCTCTCACAAGATGGGACGCATCGATCATATACTTTCTGGCGATCAGGCGGGTGCCGATATGGAACGGGTCAATGCCTGCCTTGAAAGAATGGAACTGGTCCATTGTGAGATGGATCCGGGCGATGCCATTTTCTTTCATTCCAACCTCTTGCACCGCTCAGATCAAAATAAGTCCGAGCACTCCCGCTGGGCCATGGTTTGCTGCTACAACACCCGAAGCAATGATCCCTACAAAGAATCACATCACCCCGGCTATACCCCCTTAAAAAAGGTGGACGATTCCATGATCAGGCAGCTTGGTGCGAAGAGCTTTGAAGAAGGAGCTCAGGACTGGCTTGATCCTGAAAAGGATGAAAGTGCCAGCAGTCTGGATTAATCCTGATGGGTTTTATTGCGCTTCAAGATTCTTTTTCCTGAGCAGGGCCTCCAGGTAATAATAATCAGCATAGTTCAGTGGTACATCCACCTCTGAACCCAGGGGTTTGGCCCCCACAGAATGATCGAGGATAAAACCGTAGTTCTCTCCCGGAGCCGAGGCATAAGTGGTTCCCAGACTCTCCATAATCTTATCCGCCTTCTCCTTGTAGTAAGCTCCTTTCTCAGAATAAAGGCATAATTCGTACAGTGCCGAGGCCATTATGGCTGCAGCGGAGACATCGCGTTCTTCATCTGGAATGCCAGGAGCATCAAAGTCCCAATAGGGTACCAGGTCTTCCGGAAGGTTTGGATGTCCCAGAAGGAAGTTCGCAATATTCTCAGCCTGTTTCAGAAAGTCAATATGATCCGTAAGACGATAAGTTACCGTATAACCATAAAGCCCCCAGGACTGTCCTCTTGCCCAGGCACTTTCATCGGCATAACCCTGATGCGTATTCCGGTGACGAACATCACCTGTTATGGTATCGTAATCAACCACATGAATTGAGCTAAAGTCTGGTCTGAAATGATTTTCCATGGTGGTGAGGGCATGGCTGAAAGCAATGTCGTAAAAAACAGGGTCGCCAGTCTGATTTGAGGCCCAGAAAAGCAGCTCCAGATTCATCATGTTGTCGACTATCACCGGGCATTGCCAGTTTTCCTGATTAAAGTTCCAGGAACGTAAACACCCAACATTCTCATAGTACCGGGTAATCAGGCTACGGCCAGACTGGACAAGTACCGGGATATAGGAATCATCAGCTGTAAGCCGAAGTGCGTTTCCATAGCTACAAAACATTCTGAATCCCACATCGTGGTCGCGGGTGTTGAATTGTTCTTCCTCCAACTCGGCGGTGTATTTAATGGCTTTCTCTTTCCATTCCTCTTCGCCGGTCAGCTCAAACATATACCACAGCGTACCCGGGTAAAAACCACTGGTCCAATCTCCTATTGGAACTACGGACAGTGATCCATCTTTATTGATGGTACGGGGTACCACTCGTTTTTGTCCATTGGCAGTAAGGGGGGCTTCGGCCTGTACCTTAATAACATTCTCATCCAGCAAGCGCAGCTGTGCTGCAATATTATCCAGGGTGATCACTTTGGTCTGTTCGGCAGGAGTATTGCAGGAGACAAGGACAAGCAATAGGGCCAAAAATGGAATTACAGTCTGTTGTTTCATTTTGTTCGGGTTGTCGATTTTATTTTGAGGAAATGATTTTTGAATGCTCAAGATATAAATATCTGCCTGAATCCTTAAAGAATTATTATTATAAATATATTTGATTGCATAAACTCATTTATATGCGAAGTCTCATCCTGCTTGTGGCCTTTATGGCCAGCCTCACATTCTCCTGCATGCCTGATCAGGAAAGCAAAATACAGAAGGAAGATTGGAAAACCATTCTGGAAAAGGATCTGCACCTGCTTGGGCACCGAAACTGGATCCTGGTGGTAGACAAAGCCTTCCCGGAGCAATCTTCACCAGGCATGAAATACCTCTATGTGGATGAGGATCTCTTGCCTACCCTTAGCTATGTACTTGAAGAGGTGGAAGCCAGTTCGCACGTCAGGCCCATTATTTACAGAGATAAAGAACTTAACTATATCTCCATTGAACAGGTTCCGGGTATTGATGCATTTCGAACGCAAAGCAATTCAGTTCTGGAGGGCAGGAATGTGAATACCATCCTCCACGACGAAGTTTTTAAAATGCTTGACAAGAGCTCCTCACTTTTTCGAACACTGGTAATTAAAACCAACTGCACCCTTCCATATACCTCCGTTTTTCTTCAGCTCGATTGTGCCTACTGGGGCCCTGAAGACGAACAAGTACTCCGTGATCTGATCTCACAGGATTAACCTCTAATCACTGATTAAGATGAACACCCTGATAAAATCATTAATACCGGCTCTCCTTTTTTTTGCATTTACGTCCTGCAGTTCCGATAAAACTGAAGAGAGCAGACCCAATGTCCTCTTTATCCTGGCCGACGATTTTGGCAATCATGACCTGGGTGTGACGGGGAGTACCTATTATGAAACACCGAATATGGACCGGATTGCCAGGGAAGGAACGATCTTTACAAATGGCTATGCCACCTGCCAGGTATGTAGCCCTTCCCGTGCAAGCATTATGTCCGGAAAGTTTCCTGCACGGCATGGAATTACCGACTGGATAGGTGCCAGGGAGGGAGAAGAATGGCGAAAGGCCGGAAGATTTAACAAATTGCTTCCACCTGAATATGTGCATGCATTACCTCATGAATATACCACTTTACCAGAAGCCATGAAGGAGGCCGGTTACCGCACTTTTTTTGCGGGGAAATGGCACCTGGGAACCAAGGGATCCTGGCCTGAAGACCATGGATTCGATATTAACAAAGGTGGATGGGATGTGGGTAGTCCCAGGGGTGGATTTTTTGCCCCATGGGAGAATCCAAATCTGGAGAGCGGACCCGATGGGGAAAACCTCTCCATGCGCCTGGCAAACGAGACTGTAAATTTCATAAGAGAAAATAAGGACACCGCTTTCTTTGCCTTTCTCTCGTTTTACGCGGTTCACGGTCCCATTCAAACCACACAGGAAAAATGGGAGAAATACAGGCAGAAAGCCGAAGATCAGGGAATTGAAGAATCGGGTTTTGAAATGGGACACTTCCTTCCCATCCGACAGGTGCAAGATAATCCTGTATATGCAGGGCTGGTTGAAGCTATGGACGATGCTGTGGGTGAAGTGTTAATGGCACTGGATGAATTGGGACTGGCTGACAATACCATCGTGGTTTTCACTTCCGACAATGGAGGAGTTGCTGCCGGGGATGCCTTCGCCACTTCCAACCTGCCACTGAGGGCAGGCAAAGGTTATCAATTCGAAGGCGGAATTCGTGAGCCCTACTTCATCAAGGTTCCCGGATTAGCTGGAGGGACATCATGTGAGGTACCGGTGACAGGAACTGATTTCTACCCCACCCTGCTTGAGCTTTGCGGTGCAGACCTGAAACCGGAGGAACATGTGGACGGAGTAAGTCTGGTTCCCTTGCTTCACGGAGATTCCATTCCTGAACGTCCTCTCATCTGGCATTATCCCCATTACGGAAATCAGGGAGGTGAACCTTCCGCTGTGATCCGCCTGGGTGACTGGAAGCTGATTCACTATTATGAAGATAGCAGAAAGGAATTATACAATTTGAGGACCGACTCTGAAGAACAATTTGATGTGGCCGAAGACAGGCCCGAACTGGTACAGGAACTCAAGCAAATACTGTTTCAAATGCTTGAAGAGATGGGGGCCCGCTTTCCTGTGAGAGATCCTCAATATAGTGCAGAAAAGGAAATGCAACATCTCGAATATGTAATACATAAGCGCTGGCCCCAGCTGGAGAAACAACGAATGGATTTTTTATCCAAAGACTACGATCCAGGGAATAAGTGGTGGGGAAGCATGATCACCACAGATTAATCAAAGAAATAATCCATGTCCACTCCTCACATTATTATCATTGTTGTAGCAGCAGTAACGCTGCTTTTATTAATGGTGCTGAAGTTCAAGATCAGTGCCTTTATTTCCCTTTTGATTACCTCCATGTTTGTGGGTATTCTATCGGGCATGCCCCTGCAAAATATCCTGGTAAGTATTCAGGAAGGAATGGGCAGTACGCTTGGGTTCGTAGCTGTTGTTGTGGGCTTGGGAGCCATATTTGGGCAGATCCTGGAAAGCTCTGGTGGCGCAGAATCTCTGGCTCATTATCTGGTCAAGAAGTTTGGTGTTGACCGGGCCTCCTGGGCCATGGTGCTAACAGGATTTATTGTGGCCATCCCGGTTTTTCTGGATGTGGGACTGGTCATCCTTGCTCCCATCCTCTATGCCCTTTCAAGAGATACTAAAAGATCGCTCCTGTATTATGGAATTCCCCTGCTGGCCGGTCTGGCCGTTACACACAGTTTTATGCCCCCAACGCCGGGGCCCATTGCTGTGGCTGATATTCTGGATGCAGAGCTTGGATGGGTGATCTTCTTTGGCTTCATTCTGGGAATACCCACTGCCATTATCGCAGGTCCGGTCTTTGGCAAGTATATTTCTAAAAGAATTAATATCCAGCCTCCTGAGGATATGATGGCACAAAATCCTTCCGGTGCAACTGCCCCGGAAGACCTGCCCTCTTTCCGCTCCATTGCACTACTGATTGCTGTACCACTCTTTCTTATACTGGTCAATACCTTCACTGCTGTTCTGGTTGATAAGGGAGTGTTTGCAAAAAACCTGGTAACAGACATCATGATCTTCCTGGGACATCCATTTAGCGCATTGATCATCGCTGCCCTGCTGGCTGTTTATTTCCTTGGGATCCGTAGAGGGAAATCAAGGCAGGAGCTTCTGGATTTGAGTAATAAAGCACTGGGTCCAGCCGGAATCATCATCCTGGTAACCGGTGCTGGCGGTGTTCTTAAGCAAATCCTTGTGGATAGCGGAATAGGTGAAATATTGGCCAATTCCATATCAGACTCTGCCTTGCCTCCAATTCTCCTTGCCTGGATTCTGGCGGCCATTGTAAGAGTCACCCAGGGATCTGCCACAGTGGCAATGATCACTGCTGCAGGGATCATGGCTCCGGTACTCAGCTTCATAAATCCAAGTTCACCTGAATTGGCGCTGATAGTTATATCCATTGCTTCAGGGGCTACCCTCTTATCGCATGTGAATGACAGTGGTTTCTGGTTGGTGAGTAAGTATTTTGGGATGAATGAAAGTCAGACGCTCCGCTCCTGGACCATGATGGAATCTATTATCGCTGTGTGCGGACTTGTCTTTACTATGCTGGCAAGTCTCTTTGTTTAGGTCTTGGACCCAGGTTTCATCCACTCTACTCTCAGGGAAGCATCGTGACTGGCTCCCAGTATCCCGTCATACAATTCGGGCCGCCTGGCTTTCTTGTAGCGGTGCCCCCCGGCCAGTTCCAGCTTATCGGCTGTACACTTTGCCACAACCACTTCATCGTCCATGGAGCGGCACTCGGCCAGGACCTCTCCATAGGGATCCAGAACCATGGAATTGCCATTTTTCAACTGGTCGCCATCCGGACCAATGGGATTTGAGAATATGGCATAAATTCCATTATCATAAGCTCGGGCAGGCAGCCAGCGCATGAGCCAGCCCCTTCCCTTGGGCCCTTCAAATTCAGCCCTGAGAGCTTCAGGGTCGCTGGCCCTGTTATCCCAGTATTTTTGTTCCACCCAACCACGGCCGGGCATAGGTGAGGGTGTGCAACCGGTCACATGGGGCATGAAGATGATCTCGGCTCCAAGCAGGCTTGTAGCCCTGACATTCTCAATTACATTGTTATCGTAGCAGATCAGGATGCCACAGCGGCAATCGAAAAGATCAAACACCACATATTGATCTCCCGGAGAAAGATAAGAGCTGATAAAGGGATGCAGTTTCCTGAATTTGGCTACAAAGCCATCACCGGTGACACAAACATAGGTGTTGAAAATCTGCTCTCCCTCCTTCTCCACCAGGCCTGCCAGAAGCGCCACATTATACTTTCCTGCTATCCGGATTAATTCCCTGGTACTTTCCCCCGAAGGGACCTCTTCGGCCAGAGAGAATATTTCGCTCCTGCTAAGATTTCTCAGAAAACTGTAAGAGGTGATGCACAGCTCATGGAAACTCACTATCCGCGACCCCCTCGTGGCAGCTTCGGCCGTAAGTTTCTCTATTCGCTTAAGGTTGTACTCTTTATCACCATTCCGGGTCTGGAACTGGGCTGTGGCAATATTAATCTCTTTACGCATTTGTATATACCTGATTAGATGTCTATTAAATCAATATTGGCGATTTACACCATGCAATGAGTAAATTTACTCAACAAATTGAGAAAACCAGATTGCTGGTTTTGCTAAATTTAAGCCATGATTCCCGAATTAGCCAGATCGACACTGAAAGCAGCCTTAAGAAAGGGAGGTGAGACCCTGATAACTTATCTTGGCAGGAGCATGGAAGCCAGAGTCAAAGAGAGTATTAGTTCGGTGGTGACAGAAGCAGACCTGGCATCGGAAGATGCTATTCTTGCGGTGCTTTCTGATTCAGGAGAAGCCTGTAACATAATTACCGAGGAGACCGGGTATATGGACAGGCAATCAGAATACACATGGGTTGTGGATCCGCTTGACGGAACATCAAATTATGCAGCCGGTCTGCCCTGGTTTGGAGTGATCATTGCCCTGTTTAAGGGAGAGAGCCCCATACTTGGCGGCATGTACCTGCCGGTAGATGACGAGATTTATCTGGCAGAAGCCGGTCTTAGTCCCACCCGGAACGGAGAGCCCATCAGAGTCACAGTATCGCCCAATTTGTCGGAACAGCTGATATCCTATTCCTTTGATTTTAGTAAAGATCCTAAGAAGACAAAATCCGAAATGGAGATAATGGCCCACTTGTCGAGAAAGGTGAGAAATATAAGATCAACCAACTCCCTGGTCGATTTCTGTTATACCGCCGATGGCCGCCTGGGTGCAGCCCTGAACCAGACCACTAAAATCTGGGATATTGCGGTCCCCTGGCTTATGATCCGTGAGGGAGGTGGGATAGTTACGGATATCCATGGCCGGGAGATCAGCTTCGACCTCACTGCCGAAGCAGTAAATCTTAACTATACCATTATAGCTTCGGGAACTGCCTTGCACGGTCCCATCTTAAAAACCATCTCATAAACAAGTCTTAAATATGAATTTACTAAGGTTATTCCCTGTCATTTTTTCCTTTGGATTGCTGGCAGCTCATTTTTCCAGGGCAAACCTCTTTCCACTTGTACTTGTAAGCCTGCTGTTACCCTTTCTGCTTTTTATTAGAAGGGCCTGGGTGGCCAGAGGCTTACAGCTTCTGCTGATCCTTGGTGCAGTTGAATGGATCCGAGCCATGCTGGGCTATATTGCAATTCGAAAAGAAATGGGAGAGGACTGGACCCGACTGGCCATTATCCTGGTCGTGGTGGCTCTGCTCACTGCCTGCTCCGGACTGGTATTCAGGGGGAAAGCTCTGAGAAAAAGGTATCACCTGGAGAAAGATGCAGAATGAAAAGGATCATCATTGCCGGAATGCTCATGGCCTTGGGCCTGAGCGGATGCGGTCCGTCGCAAGAAGTAGAAAGCAAACCTGAACAAGAAGAGATGAAAATTAATGTATACCAGGTGTTTACCCGCCTGTTCGGAAATACAAATACAAACAACAAGGCTTGGGGAAGCATTGAGGAAAATGGGGTGGGGAAATTCAATGATTTCACCGACGAAGCCCTGGAAGCCATCAAGTCCCTGGGCATCACCCATATCTGGTACACCGGAGTGCTCCACCACGCCATGGTCACCGATTACAGCCCGTACGGGATTCCCGGCGATGATCCGGATGTGGTCAAAGGAAGGGCAGGTTCTCCCTATTCGGTAAAGGATTACTACAATGTCAATCCCGATCTGGCGGTGGATCCTGCACGGCGCCTGGAAGAATTCAGGGCCCTGATTGATCGTACCCACCGGCTCGACATGAAAGTGATCATCGACATCGTTCCCAACCATGTGGCCCGGGTTTACCACTCGCTCAGCAGTCCGGAAGGTGTGGAAGATTTTGGTGCATCCGATGACCTGAGCCGGGAGTATCTGAGAGACAACAACTTCTACTACATCCCGGGACAGCCCTTCAGGGTCCCCCAGTGGAGAGACGGCTACCAGGTACTGGGAGGTGAGGATCACCCCGAAGCCGATGGCTACTTCAATGAAAATCCGGCCAAATGGACCGGCAATGGGTCCCGAAGTCCGCAGCCAGATATGAATGACTGGTACGAAGCGGTTAAGGTCAACTTTGGAGTGGATCCCGATGGCAAACACGATTTTGATGCTCTTCCCGCCGGCTATGAACATGAATCCTTCCGGGTCCACTACGATTTCTGGAAGGACAGGCAGGTGCCCGATTCCTGGAAGAAGTTCAGGGACATTGCTTTATACTGGCTGGACCTGGGAGTGGACGGATTCCGTTACGACATGGCCGAAATGGTACCCGTGGAGTTCTGGAGCTACATGAACAGTTCCATCAAGATGGCGCGTCCGGATGCCTTTCTGCTGGCAGAGATCTATCAGCCTCAAATTTACAGGGATTACATAAGAAAGGGGAAAATGGACTACCTCTACGACAAGGTCCTGCTTTACGACAGTCTGAAAAGCATTATGCAGGGCCATGGCAGCACCGATGCCATTGTGCAGATCCAGAATGAACTGGCCGACATAGAGCATCACATGCTTCACTTCCTGGAGAACCATGATGAACAGCGTATTGCCAGTCCGGCTTTTGCAGGAGATGCCCGCAAAGGAATGCCTGCCATGGTGGTTTCTGCCACCATCGGATCTTCCCCCACCATGCTCTACTTTGGTCAGCATGTGGGTGAAGCTGCTGCCGAGGAGCCCGGTTTTGGTGCTCCCACCCGAACATCCATATATGATTACATTGGAGTTCCAGGTCATCAGCGCTGGATGAACGAAGGAAAATTTGATGGTGCTGCGCTTTCCGGGGAAGAACAGGCCCTGAATGATTTTTATGCTTCCCTTCTGAACTTTACCAGAAAAAGCAAGGCCCTGATGGGCGAATACAGGGAAGTCCACAGCTATAACAGAAAGCATACCCAGTGGTACAACGACCGGGTTTTCTCTTATGTGCGCTGGAAAGGAGAGGACCGCCTGCTTATCGTAGCCAATTTCGATGCCCACGAGAGCTTTGGTTTTGAACTCCAGCTTCCGGCAGACCTTATATCTGTCTGGGATCTGGAGGATGGTACTTACACCCTTTTCGACCAGCTGAGTGAACAATCACTTGAACTCAGGATAGCGGAAGGAAGGGCAAAAACGAGAATAGATATAAAACCACTTCAATCATTACTACTTCAACTTAGTTCAAAATGAAACATCTGACTATCGCCTTACTGTTCACTACATTTAGTTTCTTCATCTCCTGCAATACTTCAAAGGACCAGGGTGATATCCCTTCCCGGCCCAATGTGGTCATTATCTATGCCGACGATCTGGGCTATGGCGATGTAAGCGCCTACGGGGCCACAGAGATCAAAACACCCAACATCGACAAGCTGGCCAATGATGGTATTCGCTTTACCAACGGACACTCTTCTTCAGCCACCTGTTCGCCAAGCAGATACGCTCTTCTGACCGGCGTGTATCCCTGGCGGAACGAAAAGGCAAAGATCCTGGATGGAACCGCACCCCTACTTATCCCAACCGATCAAATGACCCTTCCCAAAATGTTCAGGGAGAGGGGATACCACACCGGAATAGTAGGAAAGTGGCATCTGGGACTTGGCGATGGCCATGTGGATTGGAATACGCATATCGCTCCTGGCCCCAACGAAGTAGGTTTTGACTATGCCTACATCATGGCAGCCACCCAGGATCGCGTTCCAACGGTCTATATTGAGAATGGCCTGGTGGTACGATCCGATCCGGAAGATCCCATCGAAGTCAGTTATAAAGAGAACTTCCCCGGTGAGCCCACAGGAATGGAAAATCCAGAGCTATTGAAAATGAAGTGGCACCACGGGCACTACAATACGGTTGTCAATGGCATTTCCCGCATCGGTTATATGAAGGGAGGAAAGGAAGCCAGGTGGGTGGATGAAAACATGGCCGACACATTTCTGGTCAGGGCCCAGCAATACATTCATAACCACAGGGAGGAACCTTTCTTTTTATACTATGCATTGCAGCAGCCCCATGTACCCAGGACTCCCCATCCACGCTTTGTGGGAAGCACCGGCATGGGTCCGCGCGGAGATGTGATTGCCGAAGCAGACTGGTGTATTGGCGAACTGATGGCCACCCTGGAAGAACATGGTCTACTTGAAAATACCCTGGTCATTCTCTCCAGCGACAATGGCCCGGTACTGAACGATGGCTACTATGATGATGCTGTAGAAAAGGTGGGCAGTCATACCCCCTCGGGCCCTTTGAGGGGCGGCAAATACAGCCTGTTTGAGGCGGGTACCCGTGTTCCTTTTATCAGCTATTGGAAAGGGCAGATCGATCCTGCCGTCTCAGATGCCCTGGTCTCTCAACTGGATCTCTTCTCCTCTCTGGCCACATTGGTGGGGAGTGAGCGAAGGGGAAAGGATAGTGAAGAACTGCTGGAGCTTTTCCTGGGAAATCAGGATCAGGGGAGAGAAGATCTGATTCTTGAAGCCACCGGAAGGACGGCCCTGAAAAAAGGAGAGTGGGTCCTGATACCTCCCTACGACGGTCCGGCCGTCTCCAAAAATGTCAATATCGAAATCGGCAATGCTCCCGATTATCAGCTCTTTCATCTGAAGGAAGATATCGGGGAACAAAACAACCTGGCTGATTCTCATCCGGAGAAACTGGAAAGTTTGAAAGCAAGTTATGCATTGATCAGGGGGGAAACAGAGGAGGTAAGTGGTGAGCTGGAGTTAAAATAGTACCGAAAGTACCGATCTGGAAGGCAAAGTAAGTTTGCCCGGAGATTGTACCGCTAATTCCAGGTTCCGGTCCTTATCAGTAATATAGGTGTTAAGCTCATCTCCTGTTCCCATATTTACAATAGCCTCCTCATCTGACTGATTGACAAAAACATAGACCAAGGCAGAGCTTCCCGGGTCTTTGTAGGCTGAAACCAGCACGCCGTTTTCGGAAGATTGTTCTTCTGAAAATTCACAGCTGATCCGCACCATGCCCGGACGAATAAAGCGGGAATAATTGCCCAGTACCCAGAGCAACTTACTATCCCGCACTGCTCCATCGTATTGCAGGCTGGGGATGCTGCCCCCCATCAGCCCTGTTTCTCCTTCAGAACCATCATCCAGGTAGACCAGTCCGTCTTTATAATCGACCTGGCTTATGGCGGTCCACCACTGCCACGATTTTGCATTGGTCAGCACCAGATCGTGATGGATGATTCGGGCCACATAAAGGGCAGTGTTCATTCCCAGATCCCTTCCACCACCTCCACCGATCTCATCATTCTCCTGAAGAATGCAATATTCACTCATCCAGTAGGCCAGATCCGGATTTGCAGCCCGGATGGCCTTCTCCACCATTATTCTGTTTTGCACCTGCTCGTTCACCGGCCAGACCGAGTGATAACTATGGGCCGATATGCAAAGTTCCACATGAGGGAGTGCGCCAATATAGTGAGGTGAATCCTCACTGAAAAAATAAGTGGCCTGATTATCACGTCCATCGCTTACTTCGCCAATAAGGCGCATATCGATAGAAGCATGCCCGATGGTACCGGCTTCAGCAATCACAATCCTGGTCTTCAGTTTCCTGGATTCCAGCTCATGTGAAAGATACCTGACCAGGGAAACGATGTCTTCATTTAAGGCGGGAGTCCCTTCCTGACTATGACCATCCCAATCCCACTGGGGCTCATTCACGGGACTCAGGTAATCAAAGGCCATACCGGCCTTGCTGAAATGCTCCATCACCTCGGCCATATACCTTGCATAATCGTCCATGAACCCGGGCTTTAGATTCAGATGCCTTTGCCCCTTGCCAGCAAAGCCCTTCCCATTGGCCGTATAGTGTACAGGAGGGGAATTCGTAAAGGCAAGGGTTTTTTCCACACCCCTGTTTCTGGCAGCTTCCAGGAACCAGCGCTGACCCTCGTTCTTGCTCCAGTCGTAACTCCCGTCTGCATTCAGAAGACATTCTCCCCGTCTCCAGGGATTGGCTGGGCTCCCGATTTCTGAATCTTCACCTTGCTCGGCGGTACCTGCCGCGAGGTTAAAACGCCAGAGAGAAAGTCCTATTCCAATGGGATTCCCGTGCCTGTCAAACTCCTGACTGAACAATAAATCAGCGATCCGCTCCCTATTTTCCAGGGGCCAGTTCTTACCAACAAATTGTGCTCGCCAGGCATCGGAAGCTCCGAACCCGTCAATGCTTTGATAAGAGGCAGCAGCATCGCTATTTAGCCGGAGCGTATCTGTACCCTGGGCATAGGTCATTTGTCCGGTGAATGCAAAAAGAGCAAAAAACAGGGCTATCAGGCAATTTTTCCTTGTCATCAGGAATTTATTCTGTAGTAACATGCAGGTTCCTGAATCTTCCGGAGGAGCCATTTCCAACCCAGAGTCCGATTTTGTCAGATTTGTCCGATGCCAGCCGCTCTACCTTTAAAACCGGATCTGTTTTATGATCCACGAACACTTCAACAGCCTTCTCCGAGATCCTTATGGTGGCTTTGAACCAATGATCCGGATTCGGAGGAGATGGAATCTCACTTTCAAACTCCCCGGTGCGCTCCTCCCGGAGCTTATACCAGGTGTATTCGGGATGATGAACATACTGGACCATATGATCTTTCCGGATCTGCTCGGTGGCCACAAAGTTGAAGGGACGGAAGTAGACCGCTTCAAAGCTCTCCTCATTCTGTATATTAAAGGCAATCCCAATAAAGCTTTTCCCCGGGTTGTTTTCTCCATGCAGCTCCACTTCAATGGTACCGGAAGCAAAGGCAATCTCCTTTAAAACAGCCAGCCCATCACCCTCGGCCGCATTCATTTCCACAGCTTTCGGGTGTTCTTCATTGATAGAGATTTCGCGGTTCACAGCCTTCAGCTGCTTGTCCAGTAAAGCTGTGGCAAGGTTCACCTTCTTCTGACCAGAGGTATTCAGAGTCATACAGAAAAGAAATAAAACAGAAAATCCAGTAGCTTGTTTCATTAGTTGAGATTTGAAAGTTCTGCTGTCAGCTTTTCAAGAAAATAAATTTCGGCCCAGAACTGCCAGTCAAAATTGACGCTCTGATTGGCCATATGGTAATGATGGTCCTGGTCCAGTTTGAAGCCCTCGGGCTTATGAAGAATACGGGTCCGGCCATAGACCTCCTCAAAGCGGGCACGAAGCTCCAGAAACTCGTCCGGGTAAAGCTTTAGCCTGGCAAGTGCTTCATCCCTTTCCCGTCCCCCCGTGGCTATGGCATAGGCCTGCAGGTCAAGCATGGCCTGTCCTGAGAATCGCACCAGATTTGCAACCTGTTCATAAACCTCGAGCCGGTATTGGTTCCTTACGGCCAGTGTCTTCATGGTGTCAATGGCGGCAATTGCCTTATTACAATAGCGCATTGACAGTGCTGCATTCTGGAGCTTTAGCGAATGCTCTGAAATCCACTCATCCTTATTTTCCCAGGAAAAGGGCAGGTCAATCACCGCCTCGGTGGGATCCTCAAAATCCCGGAAAAAGTTGCGACTATTGGATTTCAACAGGGCTGCATTCCACCACTCAACTGCCTTTTCAAGATCGTCCACAAATCCGAATTCCTCCGCCACCAGAGCCTGGCCATATTCCCGGTGCCTGTAAGCGGCCTTAAGCTCCTCCTTGCTCCTCGCTTCACCCGACCAGCTGTACTCGGCAAAAGCAAGGATCCCACGCATATAGAGTTCAAAATGAGGGGAATCATCATCCCAGAGGGTTAAGAGAAGGCCTTCGATTCCTTTCTCGATGGAAGTACTGGCAAAGGATCTTATATTATCCATATTGCTTTCATTCTGGGGCATCAGTTTCCAGCGGGTCTGTCCCGCCGTTGCACCCATTACTGAAAGATCTTGTTCAATAAACCATTCCATGGCCTTGATATTACCCTCGGCTTCCGGATGGCTGTAGTTCCAACGCATGTATATGCAATTTTCAGGGAACATATCCAGGTTTTCCAGAAGCTTATGCTCATTTTCCCTCCACATCCGGTTCACTTCATTCCTCGATAAGCTGGGGTTGAACATGGGCCTGTAAAGACCTGCGTATCTAATGGGCATATCGTCCCAGAAGATGGGAATGCGATCGTGTTCCTCGGCAAACTGGCAAACCTTGTTTAACCAGGTGAGTTGCAGCTCCAGTTCAGATAAGCCACTGCCTCTGCCTGTGGTATGCACTTCATCCCCTCCCACATGCAGGTATTTCCCATGGGGCATGGCTTCCAGGGCATCCAGGTAGAGGTCGAACTGCACCTCGTAAGTTTCCGGAAGTAGTGGATTAAAGGCCCAGTCACTATCCGGATCGTCACGTAAATACTTGTAGTTGTCGTGTTTCAGAATAAAGGAAGCATGGCCGAGTCCCTGCACGAGGGGACTGATCTCAATATACCTTTCATCGGCGTAGTCACTTAAATTCTTCCACTCCTCTATGCTCAAAGCATCTGCAGCGCCCACCAGGGGCTGACGCTCATAGGCCAGTTTATCCTCCACCTCGGCAATGATGGCATTCACCTTATAGAGGGCCAGCTTGTCTATGAGCTCATAATAGAATTCAGTTTTCTCCATATGATGCTTCATATCCAGGTGAATGGCCCTGTAGGATAATTCAGGCGTATCTTCAATATGGCACATGGGCAAGGGTTCGCCGCGCTCCCTGGCATCTTCCATCAATTGAAGAAGGGTCATAAACCCGTAAAAACGCCCGGCTTTTTTGTCCGCATTTATGGAAATCGTATTCCTGGTAATGTCCAGCACATAGCCTTCGGGATCCGTTTCGAAGTCTAAGCCAAAACCTTCTTCCACAGGTAAAATGGACTTGTCATCACGGAAAACGATTTGTGGTACCGACACCTTTTCAGTCTCCTCCATATTCTTCAGGTATTCTTTCGGAATCGGAAGTTTGATTCCGTCGGCCAGACGATAATAGGCAATTTCATCCGGATACAGATTGCTGGGACCTGAAAATTCGCTTATGTCCGGCTTTGGAAGAATATTGTAGGCATCCCTTGTTTCCTTCGAGGTCTGACATGATGCAAATAACATGAGGGATAGCGGAAAAAGGAGAATAAGGCTTTTTTTCATGATTGCTTCAGTTTTTGGCGGTAGTATTTCAGGCCATTTCTTTTAACGTCCCAGGTGGTGTATTTCACATGCTTACTGAAAAAGTCTAGGACAAAGTCCTCATCCACCTTGGAGTATTCACGCATCACCCACCCCACCGCTGTCTTCGCAAAGCGTTCCTCCCTCCGGATCAGAATGTCTGCAAAACGTAATATGGTTTTTGAATGATCAGCAATGCTTCCGGCCCGGGCAAAAGGGACAAGAGAGGCCCTGGCTTTCCAGAGATAGGGATCCGTATTCCACCTTTTCAGAGTCCAGATGACCTCTTCCTCGCCTGAATCAACAATGGGGGTAAGTACTTTGACACAGAGCAGGTCTGTGGTATTCCAGTCATGGATGTAGCGGTCTGTAAACCAATCGGAGATCAGGCTCATCAAAAAAGAGTTCTTTTGCCTTCCAAGCCAGAAAAGCTGCACATATAGAATGGCCGCCAGTTTATGTTCGGCCAGCTTGCTTCGCATCAAACCATTCACCAGACTTACCTGCTGATTCATAGGGAGTTGATCAAGCCCTTCGCTTTGGTTCATTTCCATCAGGAGCTTCCTGATTTCAGGAATACTTGTCCCCACAAAGCGAATTTCTCCTTTCAGGTAGCTGTTCCACCAGTCCGCTTTTTGCGGTACAGACCTGTCTTGCAGTTCCTGAACAAGTGTCTCAGCGTACTGATTCATCTTTTAAAAGGATATGCATCTAAAATAGCCTTTTTATCTTTAATATTGCTAATCTTGAATTCCATTAAATCCCGAAAAAATGAAACGAAGCTTCCTCACCATCCTGTTAATAGCCATCACTCTGTTTACACTGGCTCAGACAGATGAATACACAAAGCTTACAAACATATCTTACTACCCGGAATCTGAGCTGGCAGCGAATGAATACATCAAAGAGCGCTGTGTACTGGACCTTTACTATCCCGGTAATAAAAAAGACTTTCCAACAGTGGTATGGTTTCATGGAGGCGGACTCACCGGTGGCAACAAGTCCGTTCCCGGGGAGCTTATGAATCAGGGAATGGCCGTGGTGGCGGTCAATTACCGCCTCTATCCGAAAGTGAAGGCACCCGTGTACATTGAAGATGCTGCTGCTGCAGTGGCCTGGGTTTTTAATCACATCGAAGCATACGGGGGGGATCCGGATCTCATTTTTATATCGGGACACTCTGCCGGGGGCTATCTGACCAGCATGGTGGGAATGGATAAGCGCTGGCTGAAGAAACATGAAATTGATGCCAACCGCATTGCGGGTCTGATTCCGTTCAGCGGTCATACCATCACCCATTTTACCGTCAGAAAGGAACGGGGTATCGAAGGGACACAGCCCATTGTGGACGACCTGGCTCCACTTTATCATGTGAGAAAAGATGCTCCTCCCCTTTTGCTGATCACGGGTGACAGGGAGATGGAGATGATGGGCAGGTACGAGGAGAACGCCTACATGATGCGGATGATGAAGGTCGTTGGTCATCCCGATACCCGCCTCTACGAAATGGATGGCTACGGGCACAATATGCTGACACCGGCCTTCCCTCTGCTTATCAGGGAGGTCAAACGGATTGTGAGAATGTCATCTAGCCCCTGAACCAGAAAATATAGGTGCAGTTGGCACAGACAAAACAGCGTGCTTCCTTGTTAGCAAAGTCCACATCAAAAAGAGAGGCCATGGCTGTATTCAACTGGGCCCTGGTCTCGATGAACTGGTCCTTATCACATACCGGACAGATCAGTTTCCTGTCCTTCACCACAACGGTATCAGGTTTTCTCTTGCTAAAGCGTACCATAGGCTTACTTGGGTTTAAAACACAAGTTAGTCATCCTACACTTACAATTCCAGAGGAAAATGGCAAAATCTATGTCAAATAGCATGGGAAAGAGTTGTTTCGCATCATATTTAATGTGTATATTCGACACATTAAATAATCACAATCAAAAGAACTATGAAAAACAACATCGTCAGAAATTTCGCAATCCTGCTCACAGTAGCCCTTGCATTCTCATCCTGTGCATCCACAAAAGTTGCCAAAGATCCCCACGCCCAGTACCTGGGAGAATGGGAATATGTAGTTGAAGATCTTCCGGTAGATATCGACGGAACCTTCGTGATCTCCAAAGAAGAAGGTGTTCTGAAAGCAAAGATGATCAATCCCATGGGCGAGATGGTCATTGAGGACCTCACCATTGAAGAGGGCGTATTAAACTCTGAATTTGACGTGGAAGGAAATTACATCGAGCTGGAAGGTACCTTTACTGAGAATGTATATAAGGGTTTTCTCTTTGTTCAGGGCGGTGAGTTCCCCATGAATATGACCAAAAAACAATAGCTTACTGTTATGAAAAGACGCACATTTCTCAGAAATGGTGCTGCTGCTGCTGTGGGAGTTTCCCTGCTTAATACAGGATTTATCTCCCGCAGAGCGGCAATCTCCAGGGATATCGGCATCCAGCTGTACACCCTGGCCAAACCTCTCTCCGATGATTTCACCGCTACCATTAAAAAGCTGGCTGAATATGGGTATAAGAACCTCGAATTTGCGGGGCCCTATTATTTCAGTCCGGAGGAGGAGATAAAAAACAATCCCCTGATAAGCATGATGGGCCTCAAAGGCTATGGTTACCACGGGCATACTCCCGGGGAAATCAGAAGCATGCTGGACGACCTGGGGCTGGAATCAAGCTCGGCACATATTTCAGATAATACGCTGAAACACAATATTGACGAAGCCATTGAGGCTGCAAATATTATTGGCCAGAAGTATATCCTGAGTCCCGCTTTCCATGGCCAAACACCTGATGAATACAAAGCGGCGGCCGAACTCTACAATGGCTTTGGAGAGAAGTGCAAAGCGGGGGGGATCCAATATGGCTACCACACCCACAATGGCGAGTTTGGAGTACATGAGGGACGTACCTTATTCGACATCCTGGTAAAAGAAACCGATCCGGATCTGGTCTGTTTTGAATTGGATCTTTT
>Ga0180430_10001257_pt1 | contig 25289 bp, 18 predicted proteins | sample SS_ome_9_FD_132999 | JGI IMG/M metagenome (GOLD analysis project Ga0180430, IMG submission 132999) | Hypersaline lake sediment archaeal communities from the Salton Sea, California, USA - SS_1_S_2 metaG | ecosystem: Environmental > Aquatic > Non-marine Saline and Alkaline > Hypersaline >... | reverse complement strand
TTGAAAATAGTTTTAACAACAGCGACTACTCGGAAATGTCCGAAACCGTTAATCAAGTTATTACAGATAGTAATACGGATAACAATAGTAATGAGTCGCTGGTTGTTAAAGAGCAGGGTGATCATGATTATGAGCTTTGTCCCGATCCGGTCGAGAGAGATTATGACCTGGTGCCGGATGATGTGGCTTATAAAGACGGTGGCACTGTCGATGAGACTCCAAGTGCGGAATATGTGGATGGTGAGATTATTACCGGAACAGTTTTAAATCAAGTAGGTTTTGAAAATAGTGCCATAGAAGAGGATGTAGAAGTGGGTGTTACAAGGCCAAATATTGTTTCAGAAAATGAAAATCGTGGTGACTCAAGTGCTATGGTTAGACCAACTTTGGATTCTGGAGATAATAATGACCAGAAGGAGCAATTAGAGGAGGAGTATAAAAATTCTAACTTCATTTTGGAAAAAACCTTGGAGGAAGAGGCGGAAGAAGAAACTACTAGACCGGTCTTGCCAAGCGATAATCAATGGGAAGAACTGGACGATAATTACGACATTATCTAAGTATAAGTGAGTAAAAATTGGAGATTGAATGATTATATTGCAATCAATCTCCAACTTAAACTAATTTATGCTGCTGTGATGCAAGTAAGTTAGGGCAAATTAACAAGTACGATCTTTTTTTGAAAATAAAAATTTAGAAAGGATGTGGTTTTTTTGTTAAAGAAGATCGCAATAGTAAGTTTGTTTGTGGTGATATTACTCACTAATACTGGGGCTGCTTATGCTCAGAATCAGAACATGGGCGGAGTTACCTGGAGTGGTAATCAAGTCATGTTTGGGACAAGCATACCATATGAGGAGGAAATTGATCCGAAGGATGTAGACAACATGTTGCTGGGTGGAATAATTGAATGTTATCTTACTCGCGGTGATGTGGTGCCGTTTTTTACGGCTCGTCTAAATCAGGGTAATATTACCCTGCCTAAGGGTTTTCCGTACTGGATAAAGTTCATTCCTCATGTCAATTTTATTGATGTTGATGGATTGGAGCTGAAAATTGTTAATAAGCCATATTTAGTGAACTCTGAAGATCCTCAAATAGAGGGAATAGAGACTTTCATATGGCATAACGTGGAAGATACTAAGTATGGTGAAAATCACATGGATATTTTCGTGGGAATGAAGTATCACGATATCAAAACCAAGACTCTATTTTGGTTTGTGTCGTGGAAATCTGAAGAAGATGAATATACCTGTGGCTCTCAAAGAATTCTTCTGAGAACGGTTCCTTCGCATGATGATATAAAGACAGATCTTGATCTGTTGGAGTTTTGTCAGGGAGGGGAATCATTGAAATATGGGCAAATCTGGAATTATCAGGCAGCACATCCAGAATCCCAGTGGGATATAGATGAAGTAATATGCAATCTGAAGTTGAGGAAAGAGAATATGGAAGTACTTTCCTTTAACGAAGATCATCCAGAGGTATTGACTTCTCAGCAGTGGGAGTGGTTTTCACAGTGGCAGTATCCTGGTGGAGATGGAAAAACAGTTGCAGAATCAAACATGATTTGGGTGATTGCTGCTTTTCCGATTGCTCCATGCAATCCAGTTAAGAAGTATTACCCTAGTGATGGTAATTTTTATGTGAATTTTAAGGAGAGCGATGATGCAGATGAATATAAATCATTTTTCCCTTATGTTTGCATGGAATTACCTTCTCAGAAGCCTTTCCGATCATTGCAAATGACGGAGAGGTTAATCAAATATGTGTGTCCTTATACTGAAAATATGTATGAGGGTTATGCACTTGATTCTACCACTGGGTGGAAAACTGTCCAGTTGCCGGATGACAGTCTGATATATGTGTTTGATCCACTGATGTCTTTTCCGGATCAGATTACGTATTTCTGGATTGAGGGAGCCTGTATGAGGTTTTCAAAAGGCACAAAATTTCATAAGCACGAGAAGAAGTGGCTGATGGCAAAAGATCCAAATAAGACCATGATTCTCGAGCTGATAAACATATAGAGTTGACGGGCTGAGTTTTAACCCGGCCCGTCTCTTTTTTCTTGCTGGTTAATAATGAAAGGAGATGATTTGATTGATAAAAAGAAAAAAGAAAGGTGTGATTCACACACAAATAATCGCTTCTGTGCTCATTGTGATATTGTGTTCTGGTATAGTACTTGGTTCGGTCTGGGGTCCGGAAGAAAACAGTTATTTAACTGACCCTTTGTGGGTTTATGGACCGCAAGATTTGGAGTCGATGGAGGAAGTGCAGGAGTGGTTGAATCAGGCACTGATTAAAAACGCTGTTTACTTAATGTATTCAGCTTATCCCGGTGCAGCTGATGCTTTGTATGTTGAGGTAAACGCAGGGCATATGAGCTTGAACGCACCAGCTCCTACCACCTCAAATCTTGGGATGATATCAGGCGAAAGCGATCCTTACATTGATTATGGTGTAAGAATTCTTTTGTCAGACAAATATGACCTAAGAGTTATATTGGTGGGTCCGGTTTATGTCGACGGTAGGGAATTCGGGATGTTTATTCCCTATAAGACCATAGAGTGGACAACTGGTATAACTCGTAAGAGTTGCTATAACATCTATGGTAATGTCAGGGAACATTCAGACGAATACCCGATTCCCTCCCCGACGCCATATGAGCCTAATGATCCGAATTATCCGGATCCGACTCCTACACCACAGACACCTGTTAATCCTACACCAACTCCTGAAACTCCTCCTCCAGATCCAACGCCGCCCACGGTGATTTATGTGGTGCCAACTCCACGTATGCCTCACATTCCGACTTACAATCAGCCTGATAGATTTGTGGTGGTGAAAAAAAGTTATGAATATCATCAGATGCAGATACTGTCATTCTGGTATTCTCATAGTTGGGGAGAGATTGAGTATGAGGTTGTTGATGAACCCAACGAACCCACTCCAATTCCTTCACACTGTCCAACGTTGTTTCCAACACAACCGGTACCAGTCGAGCCGACTCCGATACCAAGCCATTGTCCGACATTCGTTCCGGACGGACCAACACCTGTCGAAGAACCGACTCCCCCTCCCCATCATCCGGATCCTCCGGAGCACCCGATGATCCCTGATTATTAATCAGGGTAGGGGAGTAAAATTAAAAATAAAATAAAATTCAAGGCATTGAATTTCAACTCGAAAAAAAAGAGATGAAATCCAATGCCTCTTTTTTTTGTCCAAAATATTCTTGACATATGAATGTTTGTGTGTTATTATCCAAACATACCTTAACAAAGAAAGGAGTGATTATTTTGACGAGAAAGTCATTAATGATCACCATATTAATTGTCCTTTTGTCAGTAAACATTGCATTTGCAGGTGATTGTGGACCTTGTCCGGACGATTCGCCGATTCCAAATGAAGATCTGTGGACTTGTGGAGCATGTCCTGACGATGTTCCCGTGCCTAATGAGGATTACGTCCCCGGGTTATGCGAGTCTTTTTCGGATGACGAAGGTATGGATAGTGATGAAGTGCCATCTTATATCATTGAAAAGAAAGTAGATGATAAAAAGATGGAAAAAATCAGGGAAAGATACCTCGAGTTGCGCAAGAAGCTGTTTTTTCGGAACGTTCACGGTCAGTTTGTTTTTCTCACTTTAGAAGAGATGAAGCAAGCGGTAATGGCCAAAGAAGTCGAGCCACTATCTCAGTTTATTATTCTTGATTTTTTTGAGATGGAGGAAGCCAAAATTGAAAGCTTCCACAATTCCAGAATCGAAAACTTCGAGAAATACATGGAAATGATTGACAGGATGAAAAAAGAATATGAAAAAAAATAAATAAACAAATAAGCGCTATTTTTGCTCAAAAAGCAAAGGTGGTGCTTTTTTAATGGTTTTTTAAGCTTTCATATGGTAAGATTAATTACTAAATTAGGTAAGGATTAAACGATTTATGGAGGGCATAAGTTCTTCTTTTTATTGTGTTTAAAAAGGCTCTCAGAGGCTCAAAAACGCCCCAAAACCCTTGATTTAGTAATAATATAGTTGTATTATCATGGTGTTTGAAAAAGCGCATATAGTTTATCAAAACACGATTTTTACATAAGAAAACCCTTGACATTGTAATTACATAATGCTAGAATTACAGTAAGTTTTAGATTTAACTACCATATTTATATCTGTTAGTTATTTAAATTTTATAAGAATCTATTAAAAGAAAAACGATGAATTATCTAAAAAGAATTTCTAAGAAAATCAAATCTTTTGTCATCGGTATGCTGGCCATGTTGATGGTTTTGCCAACCGTGATGACTGGTTTGACAAGTGCGGCTCCTGCGCCACACTTCAATGACAATCCTGGTGGCGAGATCGTGGATACGTATATGGTTGATAATCGTACGCAAAATCCTGGTAATTATGCTTCTTCTAAGCATGTTCAACCAGGCGATATTTTGTCGTTGCGAGTTTATATTCACAACGATCAGCCGGAATCATTTGCGGAAAATACTACTGTACGAGCTACTTTAGACACAGTTAATTATCGCACTAGTTTTAATTCAACTGCTACCATTTCGGCGACCAACGCTGTGCCACAGAGCATTAGTGATAGTGTATCTATCACAGCTGATGAGCCAGTACGTTTGAATTTCTTGGATGGTCAAACCAAGAGATTTTGGTACATAGATGGCGTGGAGCAATCCGAGACTATTTATGGAAATGATATCTTAAATGGCGGTGTTAATATTGGCCGGGTTCAGGGTTGCTGGGAGTATATACAGTACGTGATTTATCGCGTGCAGGTAGAGGCTCAACCAGTTGACCCCGCCAATCTCACTATTGCCAAGAATGTCCGTAATGTAACTGATGGTCAATCAAGCTATATCAATCAAGTCAACGCTGACTTGAATGATGAGGTTGAATTTGAAATTACCATTCGCAATACCGGCGGTTCTGATGCCGAGCAGGTGGTGGTGCGAGATATTGTTCCCAATGGCATAGATTATGAAAACGGATCAGCCGAGATTATCAATGGTAATCTGCGTGATCCATTGAGTGATGATCTGGTTAATGGTGGAGTAAATATTGGTACTTTGACACCTGGCGCTGATGTGCGTGTCATATTTGATGCAACTGCGCAAGCGGCCGGTACTCGTACCAATACTGCTTATACCAGAGCAACTGGATTAAATGAGATTAGTGATACTGCGGTAGTAGTCGTGGCTAATCCTCAACCGGAAGATCCCAGGCTGACTATCGATAAGTTAGTGGCTTTGGGTGAAAACGGTACTAATTATCAAAATAGCGTGAACGCTGAATATAATGATATAGTTCGATTCCAAATCGTAGTGACTAATGAAGGCCAAGGTGTGGCTGAAAATGTGGTGGCTGATGATGGTCTCGAGATTGGTTTCTTCTTCATGGAGGATACCACTTATCTTGACGGAGTACGAACTAATGACATCACTCAAGGTGTTGATCTGGGTGATATGACTGAAAATGAGTCACATACCATTACCTTCAATGCTCGAGTGGATGTTGACGATGACAGAACGCTTACTAATACCGCTTATGCAGATGCTGATAATCATTCACAAGTGAGTGATACAGCTGATGTATATGTATCAGAAACCCCAATTGATGAACCTCGTTTGGAAATTGAAAAAGAGGTTTCTTTGGGTGAATATACTGATAACTTTAGAAATAGTGTTAACGCGGATTATCGTGACTATGTAACCTTTAGTATCGAAGTTACCAATACTGGTAATGGAGAAGCTGAAGATGTTGTGGTAACTGATAATCTTCCATCTGATCTTGATTATATTAATGGCTCTACTGAGCTTGATGGTCGAGATACTGATGACATTACTGATGGTGTAGACCTAGGTGATATGGATACCAATGAAAGTCATACAGTGACTTTTGTGGCTCGTGTTGATGCTGATAGAGAGGTAACTTTAACAAACGTTGGATATGCGGAAGCTGACAATCACAGTCGTGTGAATGATGATGCTTTTGTCTATGTTCAAGGTGATGAAGATCCATTTCTTGAGTTAAATAAAACAGTTAGCGACAGTGTAGCTGAAGCTGGCGATACCATAACTTATGAAATTACTATAGAAAATACCGGTGACAGCACCGCTCATGATGTTACCATCCGTGACTTTATGCCTAATGATGTCCGTGAAGATGAGGATTCATTGGATATAGAAGTGTATGGTGATGGTGATATCGAAGACCGTGACTTGTGGGATAACGGTATTGTGATTAGTTTCATGGAGCCGGGTGATGAGGTAGTAATTACCTTTGAGGCCGAAATTGACAATGACGTTCGTGACGGTGATCGCCTGGTTAATGAAGCTGAGGCTCGGGATGATGAAGGTGATTATGCCTGGGATGACGCGGTCACTCGAATTGATGAGGACCCACATGGTGAGGCTTATCTGCGAGTGCGCAAAGACGTTGATCGGTCTGATGTTGAGCCAGGTGAGCGGGTAGAATTCACTATTAATGTCGAAAACACTGGTGATGAAACCGCTTATGATGTGGAAATTATAGACTGGTTGCCAAATCGTTTGCGTTATATTTCCGGAACCATTGATATTGATTTGGATGGTGACGGCGATATTGAAGAAGACGATTTGTTCGATGACGGTGTGTTAATTGATTATATGGAACCGGGTGATGAGGTGGAAATCACTTTTGAGGCCCGGGTGGATAGCGATACCAATCCAGGAACCACTTTGACTAATGAAGTTCGAGCGGAAGATCGGGATGGTCATCGTGGTGAAGATGAGGCTTCAGTCTATGTTAATGACGATGGCGCTTATCTCCGTATTACCAAGACAGTTGATCGATTAACCGCCCGACCGGGTGACCGAATTGAGTATACTATCGTGGTAGAAAACACCGGTGACAATGATGCCACTGATGTGCGAATCTATGATGAATTGCCTGACTATATCGAAGTGCGTGAAAGCACTCTGGATATTGACGGTGATTTCATTACTCGTGAAGACTTATTTGATGAGGACGGATACATTCGCGCATCACGGCTGCGGGATGGTGAGGAAATTACCATTACCTTCGAGGCCGATATCGATGATGATTTGGATCGTGATCGTACTCTGGAAAATGTGGCTCGGGTAACGGCTGATGACGGCTTATCTGATCGTGATGTGGCCACCACTTTTGTGGATGTGCGCGGTGAGCCGCAAGATATGGATTTGAGTTTGACCAAAGTGGTGCGCAATGAGACTGAAAATGGATCATTTGGCGCATCGGCTACGGCTAATCCTGGTAATGTCCTAGAGTTTAAGGTAACAGTAACCAATACTGGTGATGAAGTAATAGAAGCTCTTCGTTTACGGGATGTGATGCCGGCCGAATTCCATTATCTTGGTGGTACGGCGATGGCTAGCTTTAACAATACTGAGCTTGGTGGTGATTTCAATCTGATTGTGGAGCCGGATGGTGTTATTTTGCCGGATCTTCAACCGGGAGATATCGTGGTTATCATGTACAAGGCTAAGTCCGATGTAAATATTGGTGACAAAGTGACCTTGTCTAATACAGTGCAGGCTGTCAATGATGACTTCAATGAGACCGCTTCGGCATCAGTCACCTTCGTGGTTGAACATCGCGAATTACCCCCAACCGGTCCGGCTAACGCTATTGTTGGCTTGCTGATGGTGGTGGGTATGTCGGCTAGTGTATGGACCATGCGCAACAAATTCAATCTGGTGAATACCTTGTAATATTGGGAAGACGGGAGCGGCTAACTGACGGTTAGTCTCCCGTTTTTCAATTGAAGAGTGTTTAATTAGGCGCTCAGATGAAAAACAGAACCCAAGCGGTTCTGTTTTTTTGCGTTATAATATATTGTAGGGACAGCACACTGTGCTGTCCGTACGGTCCAAATTTAATAAAATGAAATGATTCATGAACTAGAGAAAAAATTAGATCACTTGAAGGAAGGAATAAATCGCAATAAGGAGTATCTTTGACGATTCTGGTATCGCTAAAGAGATAGCAGATTTGGAGAGTCAGACGTCACAAGAGGATTTTTGGTCCGATCGGGAAAAAGCGGAGAGGATTTTCCAGCAGCTGAAGTCTAAGAAAGATATCTATGAAGTTTGGCAGGATCTGTCTAAGCGCGTTGAGGAGTGTTTAGAATTATCTGGTTTGATGAAAGAGACTACGGATGAAAACGAGGTAGCAGAGCTGGCCAAAGAGGTGCAAAAACTTGAGAAAGATTTTAGGTCCGGTGAGATTAAACTTTTGTTGACCGGTAAATATGATAGCAAGAATTGTTATATATCCATTCATGCCGGCACCGGTGGGGTGGATGCTCAGGATTGGGCGGAAATGCTGTTGCGGATGTATTTACGCTATTGTGAAAACAGTCGTTTTAAAACCACGATTGTGTCAATTAGTGCGGGGGAAGAAGCTGGTATTAAAAGCGCAACGATTTTGGTGATGGGCCTGAACGCATATGGGTTTTTAAAGTCGGAATCAGGGGTGCATCGACTGGTGCGGCAGTCGCCATTTAATGCTAAAAACTTGCGCCAAACCTCATTTGCTTTAGTGGAGGTGGTACCGTTATTTGAGGATGACATTGATGTAGAGATAAAAAAAGATGATTTGAAAATTGACACCTATCGAGCCAGTGGGCACGGTGGTCAGTCGGTCAATACAACTGATTCAGCGGTGCGAATCACCCATTTGCCAACTGGATTGGTAGTAAGTTGTCAGAACGAGCGGTCTCAACATCAGAACAAAGAAACGGCTTTAAGGATATTGAAATCACGTTTGTATGCATTGAAGGAGGCGGAACAGAAAGAACAGGAGTTATTGATAAAAGGGGATGTAACGCAGGGCAGTTGGGGCAATCAGATTCGCTCTTATGTTTTTCACCCATATAAAATGGTTAAGGATCATCGTACAAATCATGAGACCAGCCGGGTTGATCAGATAATGGATGGTGATTTGGATGATTTTATTGAGGAATTTTTAAGGGCAAAAAAGTAGTATAATAGATATAGATTAAAGCTAAAACTTAAAGCTATTAGTTGTTGTGTCGCTTCGCAACGATAATATCTAATCTGTTTTGAGTTTTGCCTTGTGGTTTTGAGTTTTAAACTTTAAGTCTTAAGTTTTTTCATGATTAGAATCGATCACGTCTACAAATCATATGGTGATAGTATAGTTCTGGATGATATATCCATGGATGTGGTTGAGGGTGATTTTATTTCTCTGGTTGGGCCTTCGGGTGCGGGCAAATCGACGTTAATCCGAATGTTGATTGCTGAGGAAAAACCTACCAAAGGTAAGATTTATGTGCGTGGGTACGATATTACTAAACTTTACAAGGGTGATGTACCGTACTATCGTCGGGGAATTGGTGTGGTTTTTCAGGATTTTAAGTTGCTTCAGCAGCGGACGGTGTTTGAAAATGTGGCATTTGCTTTAGAGGTGTGTAATCGCTCCAATCGGGTGATTCGCGAGCGGGTGCCAAAGATTCTGGAAATGGTGGGTCTGGCCAAGCGGGCCAAATATTTATCCAGCACCTTATCAGCGGGCGAGATGCAACGAGTAGCAATTGCTCGGGCATTGGTAAACCAACCCCAACTTTTAATTGCTGATGAGCCGACTGGCAATCTCGATCCGGTTAATGCCTGGGATATTATGCAGCTGCTGTTAAAGATTAATGAAGTTGGTACCACAGTGTTTTTGGCGACACACGATAAAGATATTGTTAATTCGGTTAAGAAGCGGGTGGTGACACTGGAAAGTGGTAAAGTGGTGCGCGATCAAAAGAAAAAAGGTAAGTATATTATTTAGAAAGATAAACATAAAATAATTATTTGAATAGGGGTTTGGTTTTGATTTTTGAATTTTGATTTTTTAAATATGTTTTTACAGGCGGCCGTCAGGCTGACAAAACTCGGGTTTAGTAATTTTTTCCGCAATTTGTGGCTAAATTTGGTGGCGACTTTTGTGATGTCTTTGACTTTGATGACAATTACCATCTTGTTGATTGCAGCGATATTTGCTAATTCGGAAATTAAAAATATCGAAAACCGGATTGATTTGGAAATATTTCTCAATGAAAATGTGACTGAGGAACAGACTGATTTGCTCCAGTCGGCGATTAATAACACCGTAGCGGTTAAAGAGATGGATTATATTACCAAAGAACAGGCGGTGGAGCGGTATAAAATGATATACGGTGATAACGATACTTTGATTAATTATATTGAACAGGAAAATCCACTCAAAGAAAGTATTGTGATAAAAACGACTGAGCCGGACGATTTGGAGAAAGTGAATGATTTGATTAGTTCTGATGATTTTAAGGATATGGTTTTCAATAGTAGTTATTCGCGTAATCGCGGTATTATTATGCGTCTGATTGGGATTATTGATTTTATTGAGAAATCCGGCATACTAATTGGTTTGTTGTTTGTGGTTATTGCGGTTTCGGTGGTGTTTAGTACGGTGCGGATTGCGATATATTCACGCAAGGACGAAATTGAAATTATGAAATTAGTGGGTGCGACGGATTGGTTTGTGCATGCTCCTTTTCTGATCGAGAGCGCTCTGTACGGGATTTTTGCGGCGTTATTATCAACTCTCTTTGTGGCTGGGATTTTTTACTTTATTACGGCCGCAGCTAGCTCTTATCTGGGTGTTGCAGCCGACTTGTGGTATTTATATTTTATGCAGTATGTGGTGTTCATGGTGATTTTTCAGGTGTTGCTGGGCTTGTCGATTAGTGTTTCTAGTGCCTTTGTGGCAATTAGGCGCCATCTATAGATATGGCTTAAAGTTTAGAGGTTAGGGCTTGAAATTGAGGAGTCGCTTAGCCACAATACATTATCAAAGAATAAGCGGCGAAGCCACTCCTTGGCAACAAGTTTTGTGTTTTGGGTGGTGGTTTAAACCATTTAAATTTTTAAGTTTTTTAGTTTCAAGATATTGAATAAATATTTCGCAATTTTTTTGACAATTCTGATGTTGGTGACATTATTTGGTGTGGCCAATTCTCAAGATATTTCTGATTTAAAACAAAAACAGGAAGAGATTCTGGATGAAATTGATGACCTTAATCAATTAATTGAAGAAAAAAAGAGCGAGGCTATCAATCTGGAGAGTCAGATTGCAATTTTTGATGCCAAAATTAATCAATTGGATTTGCAGATTCAGGAGACGGAGCTGGAAATTGAACAAGTGACATATGAAATTGATGTGCTTACCAAAGAGATTGGTCGGCAGCAGCGCATGCTTGACTACCAAAAGGAAATCCTTGATGAGAGCATCCAGATTCTATATGAACGGGGGGATCAAAATCTGCTGATGATATTGCTCAGTGCACAGAATTTTTCTGATTTTATTGATCAGGTAACCTATATTGAAGCTATTAAAGATCAGGTGAAGACGACGATTACTGAAATTAATAGATTGAAGAGTAATTTGGAGCAGCAACGAGGCGAACTCAATCAACAGAAAGATGAGCTAGAGGACTTAAAAGCGCGAAAGGATCAAGAGCAGACTGCCCTGGAAGAGCAGCGCAATGCCAAGGAATTGTTATTGGATCAAACTCGGGGAGAGGAGCAATTATTCCAAGAGCAACTAAATGAGGCGATTGCTGAGGAAAATGCGGTTGGAGCGGAAATTGATCGATTGATTGAGCAAGCCAAACAAAAACTGGCTGACCAATATCCGGATTTAGGTGGTGGAGATGGTTTTGGCTATCCGCTGGCTGGATACAATCGGATATCGGTGATTGGCGGTGATTTTATGGATCCGTACTATGGTTTTGGTTTTCCCCATTATGGTATTGATTTGTATGCCCCACAAGGTACGCCGGTTTACGCTGCCTCCAGTGGCGTGGTGGTAGTGGCACATGACTCTGGTGGTCCAGGATTAAGTTATATCGCTATTCAGCATGGGGGTGGTTATTTGACAAAATATTTACATATGTCGGAAGTGTTTGTCGCTGGCGGTCAATATGTGTCAAGGGGAGAGGTGATTGGTCTTTCCGGAGGTTCGCCGGGCACACGAGGAGCCGGTTATTTTACTACCGGACCGCATCTACATTTTGAAATCCGCGATGAATATGGCAATGCCATTAATCCGAATAATATTCTGGATTTCGGACCGCCTTATTAGTCGATTTGTAATTTGCAATTAATAATTTATAAACTCTTTGAAAATTATGAATTATAAATTATAAATTGATTTAATGTCCTGGATTGTCTACTCATTTATATCGATGGCCCTATTGGCGGGTTGTAGCTTGATAAAGAAAACCTGTCTGGCCAAAGAAAAGGAAATACAGTTTTTGACTGTATTCTATTTATTTAGTCTTCTGCTAGTGTTGCCGCTGATTCCCTATGTGAAGTGGCAACTTAGCCATCTGGAGGCATTTTTGTTGGCGGTCATCGGGGTGCTAGCGCTGGTAGCGGTATATCTGTTTACGGTGGCGATGAAGAAGTTAGAGCTTTCATATATTAAGTCGATGGAGAACCTGACTCCGATTTTTGTGTTGATATTTTCGGTCTTGGTACTGGGGGAAGGTTTGACCGGTAAACAGTTAGTTGGATTGCTGATTGTGGTTGGGTCGGCGTTGGTGTTTATGAATAAAGAGGCAAAAATATTTCATGTTTCATTCACTAAGTTTTTGCAATCAAGATATGTGATTTATGTGATTGTGGCGGTATTAATTGGGGCTTTTACCGTTATTTTGGACAGAATATTATTGCGCACGATGGATCCGCTAAGTTTGTTGTTTTGGGGTAGATTGATTATGGCGAGTGGTTTTATCGGTCTGGTTTTTAGTGGGTTTAATGGATTACATGATATCAAAGCCGGGATAAAAATATCCGGCTGGTTGATTTTGGTGTATGCGGTGATGCATGTGGCGATGGTTTATACTTATAATCTGGCGATGTTTGATCCAACCGCTATTTCTAGTATAGTGGTGACGATTCGCCGGCTCGGTCTAATTTTGGTGGTGATATTCAGTGCGCGTATTTTGCACGAGCGCAGTATGTGGGAAAAATTGGCGGCCAGCGTGGCCATGATTGGCGGGCTATATCTGATGCTTGTGTGAAGTTTTTGTTTATATTATGATGCCCTTAAATTTAGAAGTTAAAAACACATTGACATGTTTAGTCAAGCAGATTTGGCATTAATTGAAAAATTTATTGCCACCATTCCGGTCAAGCAGACGGAAACTATGGAGTTGTTTGTGATTGGTTTTTTAGGAATTATCGGTATGGGTAAATCGACGGTGGCCAATCGTTTGGGTGAGCGCTTAGATATATATGTAGCCAGTACGGACAATGTGAAGCGATTTTTGAATGATCATGGCCACAAGGGAGTGATTCCATATCCGGAACTGTCACATCAGATTAATATGGATTTATCCCAGTATTTGTACGATCAAAATTTAAGTCACATTATTGATGGTGATTTAACTCGCTTTCATGGTCCGGCGCGGGAAAATGCAACTAAAAATGGGGCTAAATTGATGATAGTTGATATTTATTGCGATGAGTCGGTGATATTGGAGCGCTTAAAGGAGCGGGATGCTTTGATTGAAAAGTTTAAAGAGGTTGATAGGAACGAGATTGATTTCTCGGAAATTGGCAGTTCATTATCGGGTACAGAAGATTATCTGGCTCGCAAGCAAATGTATAAAACTATAGACAAACCGACTGATATATACTATACTATCGACACATCGAGTAATTCTTTGGAAGAGCTCGACAGTCAGCTCGATGAGCTGATAGAAATTATGAAAGGGGATGGGATGATTGCAGGTTAAAAATAAGACTAGGTTTAGTCAAGATACGCAGGAAAGAATTTTCTCAAAGATTATGATTTTGCGCTTTAGTATCGCTAAAGTTCTGGGTTGCAGTAATTTAAAGCTATTACTAGAAGCGCTTTATGACTCTTTGTATGCACCGGAAAAAATGGTTATTTGGATAGAGCGACTGAAAATTCCGGATGAATCGTGTGGATTTTATGGACGTCATAACGCTCTCAAATATCAGTTGAATTTACCCGCTCCGCCCGAAAAATCAATTTTTAATATGATATTGGAAACTGATTTGATGGAGCATGATTACTCTAACTGTTTGTTTCCGGGAATTTATGAAGTGCTGTTAAAAATGATTTTACTTGGACCGGTCAGGATTTGGACAGCGGCGAGCGTTGATGGTGTTCCCAAATCGGAGCTACCGTTTGACTATGATAGTGATTTGCCTGGTAGCGACTTTCAGTATAAAAAAGTTCGTAATACTGTGGTGACAGGAGTCAATCAGCTCGTGAAAAGGTATATTAAGTCTTCACAAGGCAAATGCCGGCAGAAATTGCATCAAATTTTGGTGAAAGCTGGCAGAAATAAACAAAAAATGTTGGAAGATATTGTGAAAGATTTTCGTAAACTGAAGGTGGATCGCTTGTGGTTATTTGATGACCGGAAAAAATATATAGATATGGCCAGAGAAATTATTGACTACCCGAAAGAACATCACTTGATGAGAATTGGTCCGGCTGGCGATATGGAAAGGTTGAGTGATTTGAATAAATTTTTCTGGCGTCTAATGCGTCGGCGCGGTTTGACTGGTTTTGTGGTTGATTGGGATGGTGTTTGTATGGATGATAAAAAGCGCCATCAAGCAGAGGCTGTGGTGATGATGAGGGCTTTGGAAGCCTTTTAAAATACAACTCTACGAGTTATATTCTAAATACAAGAATATAACTCTTTTTTATGCCTGAAAACATGCAAAAACCGGAGATATTGGCGCCGGCGGGGGATTTAGAGAAACTAAAGATTGCCTTTCAATATGGAGCGGACGCAGTTTATGCCGGGGTGCCCGAATTTGGTATGCGGGTAAAGGAGATTGGATTTAATCTGGAGACTTTAGCAGAAGGGATTGAATATGCTCATGATTTGGGTAAAAAGATATATATTACAGTAAATATCTTTGCCCATAATGAAGATTTGGAGAAGTTGCCGGATTTTATTAATAAATTAGTTGAGATGAATCCCGACGCACTGATTGTGGCTGATCCGGGGGTATTGGGTGTGATTGAGGATATGAAAATGGATATTCCGATACATATCAGCACTCAGGCGAATGTGATAAATTGGCGAGCGGTGAGGTTTTGGGTGGAGAAGGTCAAAAAAGTGGAGCGGGTGATATTGGCTCGTGAATTAGCTTGGGAGGAGATAAAGGAGATAAATAGTAAACTGCCTGATATCGAAACCGAATTTTTTGTGCATGGGGCGATGTGCATGTCTTATTCCGGGCGGTGTAATATCAGTAATTACTTGACCGGACGGGATGCCAATCAGGGTGATTGTGCTCAAAGCTGTCGCTGGCAGTACAAAGTCCATTTGGAGGAGGCTACTCGACCGGGTGAATTTATGGCAGTAGAGGAAGATGACCGTGGCAGTTATTTCTTCAATTCACGTGATTTGTGCCTGATAAAACATTTAGACAAAGTGATTGATACGGGCGGGGTGAGCTTGAAAATCGAAGGGCGCAACAAGAGTATTTATTATGTGGCGCGGGTGACAAGCTTATATCGGCAGGCGCTAGATTTATATCTGGAATCGCCGGATGAATACCAGGAGTGGATGCAAAACATTGATGATGAATTAAGTTCGATTACTACCCGAGGATATACGACCGGATTTTTCCTTGGAGACCCTGGAAATAGTCCGGGACAGGCTCATCTGGTTAACTATGATTTTCGCCGGACGGAAAAGGCCAAGGATTTTGTTGGTTTAGTCTTGGGTTGTGAGGACGGGCGGGTCAAGGTGGAAGCGCGAAATCAAATAAAAACCAGTGATAAATTGGATATTATGACGCCAACCGGTGTAGATGAACTGAAAATTGATAAATTTATTCTAGAATCGGGCGAAGAAACTGATGTGGTAAACACAAACACTGTTTTCTACTTCGAATCTAGTCGTGATTTTCTCGTGAATAGCATGATAAGAAAATTTCGAGAGTAATGAATTGTGAATCAATTTACAATGTCACGTAGTGACACCATGGCAGATGGTTAAAGGGTTTTAGAGTGTGGTTTTCAGATTTGATATTTGAGTTTTGAGTTGTATAACGTTTTTTAAAGCTTTTAGTGTTCTTGATTTAGGTTATATAATGTATTTAACAACTATTTTATATTTATCATGGAGAATCAAATGGAATTAATTTTAGCTTTGTTGGGGTTTTTATCCCCGTTAGTATTTATTTTGTTTTTGATTATTATTTCATCGATCAAACAGGTTAATCAGTATGAAAAAGGGGTGAAATTTACTTTCGGTAAATATTCCGGGATTATGGAGCCGGGTTGGAGAATACTTTTGCCGGTTTTTCAATCATGGAAGAAAGTGGATATGCGGGTGCGGGTGGTGGATGTGCCGGAGCAGGAAACTTTGACTAAAGATAATATTTCGGTAAAAATCAGTGCGGTAATCTACTATAAAGTGATTGATGCCCGTACCGCTATTATTGATGTGGAAGACTATAACTATGCCATTTTCCAATTAGCTCAGGTGACTATGCGTAATATTGTCGGTGAGGTGGATATGGATGAATTACTGTCCAAGCGGGATGAGATTTCTGCTCGAATCAAGAAAATTGTGGAACAAACCACCGACTCTTGGGGTGTGGAGGTGGATACAGTCGCTCTAAAAGACGTGATTTTGCCGCAAAATATGGTAAGAACCATCGCCAAACAGGCGGAATCGGAGCGGGAGAAGCGTTCGGCGATTATCAAAGCAGAAGGTGAGGTAATGGCGGCTGACAATCTGGTGGACGCAGCCAATAAATTATCCTCGGCTCCGGGGGCACTGCATTTGCGGACTCTATCCACTTTAAACGATTTATCCAGCGATCAATCCAATACGGTGATATTCGCCATTCCGCTAGAAGTGATTCGGGCGTTCGAGACGTATAATTTAAAAAAAAGTAAATAAGAACTTTAAGGAGGAAATGATATGAAAGTTGCAATTAATGGTTTTGGCCGGATTGGTCGGCAGGTGTTTCGAGCGGCGGTCAAGAACGGTTGGCACAAAAATATCGTCGCCTGCAATGATTTGACGGATGTGGAAACGCTGGCTCATCTATTCAAATATGATTCGGTTTACGAAAATTTTCCGGGCGAAATAAAAGCTCACAAAGGAGATAAAAAATATCAGGGTTATATTGAAATAGACGGTCATAAATTGGGGGTTTTGTCAGAGAAAGATCCGGCTAAATTACCTTGGAAAGAACTTGAAGTTGATGTGGTGATTGAGTCGACCGGGTTTTTCCGTGATCGGGAAAAGGCGAGCGCTCATCTGCAGGCGGGAGCTAAGCGGGTAGTAATATCGGCACCGGCAAAATCGGACGATATTGATACTTTTGTGATTAGTGTTAACGATGAAGGTTTGGACGATCAGGATATTATATCTAATGCATCTTGTACCACCAATTGCATTTCGCCGGTGGTTAAGGTAATTGAAGATAATTTTGGAATTGAGAAGGCAATGATGACAACGATACACGCTTACACGGCTGATCAGTGTTTGGTGGATGCGCCGCATAAAGATAATCGAAGGGGACGGGCGGCGGCAATAAATGTCATTCCCACGACTACCGGAGCGGCGATTGCCACCACTAAGACCATCCCACAGTTGAATGGCAAATTTGATGGTATGGCGATTCGGGTGCCGGTGGTTTGCGGTTCTCTGTCTGATTTAACCTTTGTTTTGAAAAAAGATACGACGGAAAAAGCGGTCAATAAAGCTTTGGAAAAAGCGGCCGCTAAAGACTACAAAGGTATTATTGAGGTTAGTTATGATCCGCTGGTTTCCAGCGATATCATCGGTAACGAGCATTCAGCAATTGTGAATTTGGACCTAACCAAAGTTGTGGACGGCAATTTATTGAAATTAATCGCTTGGTACGACAACGAATGGGGATATAGCAATCGTTTGTTTGAGTTAGTGCGTGATATGGAGGCTAAGTATGGCGCTTAAGCAGATACAAGATGCAGACGTCAAAGACAAAAAGGTGTTGGTGAGGGTGGATTATAATGTGCCTCTCGAATCGGGACAGGTACAAGACAATGCGCGTATTAGGGAAAGTGTGGATACAATTAAGTATCTGCTTGAGAATGGAGCAAGTAAGGTAATTATTTTATCGCACTTGGGTCGGCCGGTGGGAAATGTGGTGGATGAAATGCGTCTGGCGCCGGTGGTGCAGGCCCTCAGTCAATTAATTGGCGATGAAGTTGATTATTTGGAAAACACTCTCGATGAAGTAACTCCAGAATTAATTAACACAACAATTAATCGTGTAGTTTGTTTAGAAAATGTTCGTTTCGATTCACGAGAGGAAGCTGGAGATGATAGTTTGGCCAAGCACTTAGCTAAGCTAGGGGATATGTTTGTTCTGGATGGTTTTTCTGTGGCTCATCGCGAACATGCCACGGTGACGAAAATTGCCCAGCATTTGCCAGCTTATGCCGGTATTGGTTTTATGCGAGAGAAGCGCCAGATTGATGATTTTATGCAAAATATTAAGCGGCCATTTTGGGGTATTTTTGGTGGGATTAAATTATCGGACAAGATTCCGGTTATCAAATCCCTACAGGATTTAGATGGCATTATGGCTGGTTCTAGTATCGCCATGGCGGTACTGCAGCGGTATGGCTTTGATGTGGGTGCGTCGATGGTGGCTAAAGATAGTCATGCGGCGGTGGACGAATTGGTGGAGATGATTAAAACCAATCAATTGAAAGTAGTTTTCCCGCAGGATTTGTTGGTGGGTAGCACCAATGAAGATAAAGTGATTAAGGTCTTGGACATCAATATCGATGAAGTAATTACTGGGGGAGCAACACCATTTAGTCTCTGTGAACCGGATGAGGCTATTTATGATATTGGCGAAAAGACCATTGATAATTTTACTAATATTCTTGATAAGGCCGGGGCGGTGTTCTGGAATGGACCATTAGGGTTGGCTGAAAAAGAGGTATTTGCTAATGGTACTCGATTGGTGGCGGAAAAATTAGCCAAAATTGGTGCTGTTCGGATGGCGGGTGGTGGTGACACCGTAGCTGTTTTAAAAGATATGAATCTGCTCCATGAATATGATTATGTGTCCACTAGTGGGGGAGCAATGATGGAGTATATTGCCAATGGGACCCTACCTGGAATTGAAGCATTGAAAGAGAATAAGAACTAGTAAATAATTACTTGGCGTTTGGTAATCAATAATAAGGCCCCCGTCTTGACGGGGGCTCTTTGGGATTGGGTTATTAGATTTTTTTATTGTGATCCCGGATCGGGGTCCGGGACAAGTTTTGATTTTAATTTTTGAGGATTGAATTGTCAGAAGTGGTCTTTAATAAAATCTTTTAATTACTTTGTTTAAAAGTGGATGTATTGACGTTGCTATTTTATGATGTTATTATAAATCTATGATTTTATGATTAATTGGAGATTAGTTGTGAGTGATAAAAAGTATGAAAGACTAGACGACAACAAGATTAAAATGACAATCAAGGTAAGTCCAGAGAATATGCAGAAATATAAGGAGAAGGCTTTGTATGTTTTGGGAGAAGATTTGGAGTTGGAGGGTTTTCGTAAAGGGAAGGCGCCGGCGGCAGTGGTGGAGAACCATATTGATAAAGTCAAATTAATGATGGAAATGGTGGATATTGCGGTCAAAGAGAGCTACTACGAAAAGGTAGTAGAATTAAAAGACGAATTTATTACTATTGATACACCAAAAATTGAGTTTAAGTCAAAAATAGATGAAAAAGACTTGATGGAAAAGGGTTTAGAGTTTACGGCCGAGGTGGCCACATATCCGGAATTCAAGCTGCCGGATTTGAAAAAAATAAAACTGGATCGCCAGGAGGTTAAAGTAACCAAAGATGAGTGCAATCAGGCTTTGGCTAATTTTTTACAGAAGCGCTCTAGTTTGGAGGCGGTGGAGGATGATCACAAGATTAAAAATGGAGATTGGGTAGATATCGGTTTTGAAATAACTGTTGGTGAGGATAAGCTATCTGATGCCGGCTCAAAGAATTTTCCACTAATTGTGGGCAATCACAGTATGATTCCCGGTTTTGAGGATGAGTTGCTGGGTTTGAAAAAAGGTGATACCAAGCAGTTTGACATTGATGTGGACGCTAACTATCGAGAGCCCCGCATGGCCGGCAGAAAGGTGACTTTTGATATTGTGGTTAACGAGATTAAGTCGGTTGAGATTCCGGCTTTGACGGACGAGTTTGTCAAAACACTACAAATCCCAGAAGTTGACTCCAAGGATAAATTCGAAAAATTTCTTGAAGAAAATCTGTTGCGGGAAAAACAACAAATGAACGCTGATAAAATGCGCAATGATGTTTTGCAAAAAATTGATGAAAAAACAGATTTCAAAGTACCTTCGGCCTTGATTGATCGTGAGCTACACATGATGTGGCACGAATTCGAACACAATCTAACCAGTAAGGGCATTGATCCGAAAGATTATATGGAGAAAGAGAAGCTGGATGAAGCCAAAATTAAAGAAGGCTGGAAAGAGCAGGCGGAAAAACGAGTGCGCTATGGTTTGATTATTAATCAGGTTATCCGGGAAGAAAAAATTGATGTGGAGGATAAATTGGTGGACGAAAGGATTGAAACCGAACTCAAAAGCGTCAAGTCACAGCTGGAGGCGTCCGGTCAGCCGGAATGGGAAAAAACTTATCAGCAGTATGAACAGCAATATTATACTCCAGAAGCCAAACAACAGGTCAAACAAAGATTGCTAATGGACAAAATGTTTGAGTATTTGTTAGATATTGTTAAATAATTAGTAATTAAATATTTTATTATGAAAAATAGCGAAAAAAATCAATTGGTGCCAATGGTGGTTGAGAAATCTAACTTTGGGGAACGGGCGTATGATATTTTCTCACGATTGTTAAAAGAGCGCATTATCTTTCTTGGATCGGAAATACATGATGGGGTGGCTAATCTGATTATTGCTCAGCTTTTATTTTTGGAAAGCGAAGATCCGAAAAAAGATATTAAATTTTATATTAACTCTCCGGGGGGATCGGTCACGGCTGGATTGGCGATTTTTGACACCATGGAATTAGTAAAACCGGATGTAGCTACTATATGTATTGGACAGGCAGCTTCGATGGCGGCGGTATTGTTGGCGGCGGGTGCAAAAAAGAAACGTTTTGCCTTGCCAAATTCCCGAATTATGATTCACCAGGTCATGGGTGGTGCGCAAGGTCAAGCTTCGGATGTGGAAATACAAGCCAAGGAGATGTTGCGTATTAAAAAGAAATTAAACGATATTTTGGTTGACAAAACAGGGCAAAAGTATGATAAAATAGATAAGGACACAGATCGGGATTTCTTTATGACTCCTCCAGAAGCGGTCAAATATGGCCTGGTTGATAAGGTGCTATAAATCCCAAAAAAACTATTGACATGTAATTTGTATTAGTGTATTATTTGGGTGTATTAGGAGGCGCTAAACTATATTACTGTATTAAATATTATATTTTAACTTAATTTGTCCCCATTAAATAAGGAAAGAGATGAAAAACGATTATAACCCAACGATTGGCGATGAAGATAATGGAAAGTTGATTGATACCATTATGGCATCGCAGTACCAAGAAGAGCTGGCGAACATGAATTTGAACAATATGGTTAATAAGGCTTTTGGTGGTCTCAAACGTAAGCAGCGTCACGTGCTTAAGCGCCGATTTGGCCTGGGTGGGATTAACAAGAAGACCTTACAAGAGATTGGCGACAGTTATGGTGTGACTCGAGAAAGAATCCGACAAATCGAGAAGGCGGCCTTGAAGAAATTGGCCAAAGAGGCTAATTTTAAGCATTTTGGCCCGGTAACTTCGTTGGCGGTATTTGAGTTGAGTCAATCCGGTGGGGTTTTGTCAGAAGAGTCGCTAAAACGACGCTTATTGGCCGATAAATACGATGAACTAAATGCTAATGCTCTGCGCTTGATTTTTGAGGTTCATCCGGAAATGCAATTGGTTAAGGAATGTGATTATAAGAATGAGGCTTGGATGACGGATGATTTTGCTCATGATAATATGGTGGACATGATTAAATATATTGTTGATCATTTGCATGGCAGTGGTCAGCCGCAACCAATCGAAAAAATTTATCAGAAAGTTGTTAATGAGCATAATATAGAGCAAAGCTTAGTACAGTCATTGTTGGATATTTCCAAGCACGTAATGGAAACGGATGAAGGGCATTTTGGTTTAATTGCTTGGTCATTTATTAATCCGAAGAATATTCGCGATAAAATCTTTTTTGTTTTAAACAAAAAGAATAATCCGTTGCATTTTCAGGAGATTACTGAATTAATTGCCCAAGAGGATTTCTTAAATAAGAAGCGAGTAACTCCACAAGCGGTACATAATGAATTGATTGCCGATGATCGTTACGTTTTGATTGGTAAAGGTATTTATGCATTGCGTGATTGGGGTTATTCAGAGGGTACGGTGGCTGACGTGATTGAAAGAATTTTACAGTCGGCTGGCGAACCGGTTTCAAAAGAGGATATAATTGAAGAGGTGATGAAAAAACGAATGGTTAAGAAAAATACCGTAGTTATTAATTTACACAACAAGGATCGTTTTAAACGCACCAAAGAAGGAAAATTTACGCTGAAAGATAAAAAATAAACAAAATTAAAAATTAATGTCAGTTATTACCAATATTTTTATATTTATTGCAGTTTTGTTGCTATGGACTGGGTTAATTTACCTGGTCTTTAGTATTGTTCAAAACCGGCGATATCGGAAGTGGGTGTCCCAACAGAAGCTGGTGACACTGTTGTTAAAAGTGCCCAGAAACAATGAAAAAACCGCTCTTTCGGCTGAGCAAATGTATGCTAGTCTGCACGGAATTTTGCGTAAAAAATGGGATCGTTTAGTGGAGGGCAGTCTGCAGGAACATGTCAGTTTCGAGGTGGTTTCATCCAATAAATATATCAAGTTTTATGCGGTCGCGCCGGAACATATTATTGAATTTTTAGAGGGGCAGTTGTATGCCCAATATCCGACCTTATTAATTGAGCGGGTGGATGATTATGCCGCCTCGTATGATACTAATACGCGTAATTATGCGGTCACTGAGCTCCACTTAGATAAAGATAGTGCCTATCCAATTCGGACGTTTGAGAAATTTGATGTTGATCCGCTGGCTGGTATTACGGCGGTATTAAGCAAGTTAGGGGATACTAATAATCAAATTTGGATTCAATACTTGGTACGGCCGGTGGAAAACGACTGGCAGCAAAAAAGTATGGGTCAAATTGCTAAAATCCGCGGTCAGGTAGGTGGTTCCGGAGTGGTGACTGGTTTGCTAAATTTTTTCACTATGGTTTTTAGCCATATTTTATCGTCTGGGGCGGCCAGTGAAACCAAATCCGAAGAAAGAAAATTAACCGGCCCGGAAGAGGAAGCGGTCAAGGGCATATCAGAAAAAGCCACTAAATTGGGTTATGAAGTGCGGATTAGAATTGTTTGTTTTGGTAACGATCCGATGGAAGCCAAGGGCAAGATTCAATCAATTGTCGGCACATTTAAACAATACAGCGCAACTAACATTAACGGATTTAACAGTAGAAAGATAATTATTAATTTGCCGGAGGAGCTGGAAAAATATAAAAAGCGTGACTTTTGGGGCAAGGGATATGTTTTAAATACGGTTGAATTGGCCAGTTTGTTTCATTTGCCGTCGATTGCGGTAGAAACGCCGGCTATAGTTTGGTCAACGGCTAAGGTGGCCGAACCGCCCAGTAATCTGCCAACCGAAGACAATACCGATCCGCAGGATTTGGCCATTTTCGCCCGGACAAATTTTCGTGGTCTAGAACGGGTGTTTGGTATTAAAGAAATTGATCGGGCCAATCATATGTATATTGTTGGTAAAACTGGTATGGGTAAAACCAGTTTGCTGCAAAACATGGTGATTGACGATATTAACAAGGGTAGGGGAGTGGGAGTGATTGATCCCCACGGTGATTTTGTTGATACGGTAATGAAGTATGTTCCTGATGAACGGGTGGACGATGTCATCTTGTTTGATCCGGGTGATCGGGAGAATCCGGTCGCCTTTAATCTGATGGAAAATGTGGATGACGACTACAAACCGATTCTGGTTTCTGGCTTGATAGCTATTTTTAAGAAGTTATGGGGCGAATCATGGGGGCCGCGCTTGGAACATATCTTGCGATACACTTTTTTGGCTTTATTGTATTATCCCGGCAGTACCTTTTTGAGTGTGCCGAGAATGTTAACGGATGAGTCCTATCGCTTAGAGGTTTTGAAGAAAGTGAAAGATCCGGTGGTCAAAGACTTCTGGGAATCGGAATTCCAGGGATATCCAGAACGGACTCGGATGGAGGCGATTATGCCGATTCAGAATAAAGTTGGTCAGTTTTTGGCCAGCTCGACTGTGCGAAATATCGTGGGCCAGCCGGAGTCGGCTATAAATATCCGGAAAGCCATGGATGATAAGAAGATTTTACTGGTGAAGGTGTCTAAAGGATTGATTGGTGAAGATAATGCCGCTCTTATGGGTGCAATGATGATTACTAAGATACAGTTGGCGGCGATGAGTCGGGCGGATATTCCCAAGGATGAACGCATGCCGTTTAATCTCTACGTTGATGAGTTTCAAAATTTTGCTACTGAATCATTTGTATCGATTTTGTCTGAGGCCCGGAAATATAGTTTAAATTTGCACGTCGCTAACCAATATATTGAACAGATGACGGATGAGGTGCGTGGGGCTATCTTTGGTAATGTGGGTACCCTCGTGACTTTCCGGGTGGGCGCCACTGACGCTGATCATTTGGCTAAGGAGTTCGTGCCGACTTTTACACCGGACGATTTGGTTAATCTGGAAAAGTGGCATATATATTTGCGGGAGACGATTGATGGCATATCCAGTCCGCCGTTTAGCGCCACCACCTTGCCTCTGCCGGAGGAGACGACAGACAATCAGGATAAAATTAGGGATTTAAGTCGCACACGTTTTGGAACATCCCGTAGTGCAGTGGAAGAGGAGATTGAAAAATTGAGCAATGAATTAGATGAGATCAGAAAGGCCAATGAAGCGATAAAAAAATCAGCTAAGGGCAAGGGTAAATCCCCGCAGGAAATCAAGGAAATGACGGAAGAGGAAAAGAAAAAGAGTTCTCAATTGCTGCAAAAGTTGCAAAAATTTCAGAA